>MDSY01121031.1_pt1 | contig 17104 bp, 9 predicted proteins | sample 811131 | NCBI WGS metagenome assembly MDSY01 (sample SAMN05326643, study PRJNA326480) | marine metagenome | isolation source: seawater | place: Atlantic Ocean: South West | collected 2010
GCCCCCCCCCAGCACCTTGAAGTGCTCGTTGACTTCATCCGAGTTAAAAAAGTCACAAAGAAACCCGTCGGGGTTCATCCGGTGGAACGCATTCGTGTACCGAAATCTACACACGCGCCCATTTCCGGCCAAGTCCCATTTCCGAAGAAACGACCTTGTGGAGTTGGAACCAAACGCCCAGTCAGATGGGGGGTCGGGGAGCTTGGTGAACACCCTGCGATTAGCGGTCTCCTCCACGGGCACAGAGGCCATCCGGGAAGGATCAATAGGCACGCGGTCAAACCAACCCAAAGCGCGACGCGATCTGATTGAGAAATGCCGGTCGTTGACTCTCATCAAAATTTCTTGAATAGATGTCCAAGTGCCCACTTTTTCACTAGCGCGCGCTACTTGAGGTAGTTATTAGGCTAACTTATTAAATTACAAAATAATTGACACTATCGCTACCACTCTCCTAAGCTAATAGAGTTAGTGCTCAAAAAATCCGCCACACTAGCCACGACTGCTAAACTAACCGAAACTATCTGCGCGTTCTTGAGGTAATTCAATTGAGAGGTTTCGGCGTCTGAAACAACTCGACCCTCTCGCCACCACCCCATCAGCCCAATTACTTTGATATACCCCCTCCAGCTGACCATGGTGAGTAATACAGTGCAAAGACTCGAAGTGATAGGGAACCCATGTGGTATTGCTTGTGGATTTATCAAGCCCAAGTCGATGGAAATATTATCAGAGACTAAATGCCCACTCGCGTTCGCCTGCACTATTCCTCGAATGCTGTTTATCCCGAAATAAGCGGGCGCTACAAAAGCAATCCAATTTAGCACCGCCCCGTTCACAGCGTTGTACATTTCACCCTCTTCTGACTGTTTGCCTGTTGTTTTTAATTCATAAGCACCTATTGCTGCTGATGTTGTGCACCACGCCCCGATAACCCATATGGTCTCTGCTAGAAAATTCGTGAACGAAATAGGGTCCAGCGTCACGGGCGCTAGCCAGCCTGGAAAATTCGGCGCAGCCGCGGACGATGCGGTTTTCTGGACCAACGAAAACAACCACAACACGACGGCGTCGCCTTTTAGGAGCTCAACGTCGTCGACGGCGCGCTTTGGGGGGAAGGAGTGGGGTGTCGTGAGGCTGGTTTTTTCGTGTGTATAGGGACGCACGGTGCATGTACCCGGTGATGTCGTTTGGTAGTAACTTTTACCACTCCAGCGCTCCGCGTTTTGTCCAAACCTCATCGCCAATCTACTCCGTGTGTTTGGTGGTGACAATACTCGCGGTGAGACACACGCGGTGGGCGAAGCATAGCCACGCGAGGCGCGGGCGCACGCTTTCGTCACCCGCAACGGCGCGAACGCGGCCGCGGAAGGCGACGACATCCGAAGACGCGCCGCGCACACTGAACTGTGGAGGGCAAATTCGTCGTTGTTTCTCGTTCGCTAAGTTTCTCGATTTCGTTCACCTCGCACGTCCATTGTTGACTCGAAACCGGAGCTGCGCGCCCGAAAGTTGGGACTGCATGGCTCATGGCGGTCGGCGGCACGCGCCTCTGTCTTCACCTCTTGATCGAAATCGTTCTCTCGGACGACGCCCCCCTTGCGTTCGCACACCTCAAGGGCGCCCCTAACCTGGCGAGACCCTTGAGGGTTCGACTGGCTGATGTCGAGCTGGATGAGGAACCCGTTTGGACGGGCTTTCAGTCCTCGGGCGTCTGATGCGGAGGCGCAGGCGAGTGGAAGGGACGATGGGTATGCGGAACTCGCCGATGCTTCTGGTGGGTTAGTTACCGGGGACGGCGACGCCCTTCCCTCGGGTTCAGGTCGACAAGTTGACGACCTCGTTCGCTACGAAACCACACCAAGAACACCAAGCACGGCAACCAACGCTGCAGGGACCACCCCGACGTGCAGTGGCACAGCGAGAGCACGACGCACGTTCACATCGCTGCTTCCCAACCCGTCGTCCATCGTTTCCCCGTTGTTCAGCGCCCCCGGTGAACCCACTGAGGCGGACCGACAGGCGCAGATACAGGTGGAGGAAGAGATGCAAATGGCTATGGCGATCAGTGCTAGTTTAGAGGAGAGTTCCCCTACCCGGGGGTACGAAAATTTGCCGCCGGTGAGTCCGTACCTGCTGCACCGAGCGTCATCGAGCGAGACGAGGAGTGTCGATGGCAATGGAAATGAGAGTGCTGAGACGAGCGCCGCCGCGTCAACAGGTCGGTCCAACCATGTGAACCGCCAAGCATCCCGGAACCGCAGGTCCAGTTTAGGCGGCGATGAGGAAATAGACCTCGACGTGAGCCTGATAAGGGAGTTAAAAGAGAACGACTTACACGCCGAGTCGCAAAGTTTTCGGTTCCTGAGTTCTTGTAGCCTAAACTTTAAAGACGTTTTGCCGGATGGCTTTCACACCACGTGGGGTTTTGCCTTTCCTGAGTCGGATTTGAGTAATCCAGAACACAGGATACCGCCGCTTGAGCTGTTGCGTGCTATTGAGCCGGATGCTAGCGATACGCGGGACGTTTTACTAGTGGATTGTCGAGTCGACCGGGAGTTTTTTCAGTTCACCGAGAGCGTAGTGGAACACGTCGAGAATACTTTTTTTATCACCGATACGTTGACAACTCCGAACGAAGTCTTTACTGGGAAAGTCAAGTACATCGCCTCAGTTGTTGTCGAAGCGTTGGGTGGCGTGACTGAGAATGACGACTCGTTGCAGTCCGTGTGGGCGGAGAAGAGTTACGAGCTCCGTTCGTCGTTCGGAACGCTGGTGTTTCCCATGGGATACTTGTTGGGTAAAAAAATCGGAGTCCGGCGACACCGGAGCGTTTTATTCAAATACTTGTGTGACCGAACTGGTGTCCCTTCGCGACTAATCAGAGGCAGGTACTATTGCGGTGCGGACGATGTAGCGATGAACGTCGTAGCCCTAAACGGGGTTGAGTATATCGTGGATTTGTTGCGTGTGCCTGGAACTTTATATTTGTCGAGCGACGCGAAGTATAAAGACTTACACCAGACTTATGTGCCGAATGAGTTACAAGTGCCTAACGAATTGAACCGTCTAACGAGCGCCACCGGGAGAGAAATGGACGCTATGCTTCGTGAGCACTCGCCGAAGCCAGTCAAGACGAACGAGAACTTCGGTATGGGCAAACAGTCTGACTCAACTTTGAGTGACTCGCAAAACGTTCCGCTACCCAAGACGAAATCCTTGACGCGGACGTCTTCATGCCCCGACACCCTGATGCTCTCGCAAACCCCACGAGAGCGGAACAGTGTGCAGCAACCGCGTTTTTGGAAGGATAAAGATGAACCGCCACTTATTGATTTGGATGGATACGGGAAAGACAACGAGAAACCAAAGAGTCGTCACCGCCGGCGCGCTTCGGACGTCGCTGCGACTGAAATCGCGTCGCTCCTAGATGCGTACGCGCCGATCGTGTCAAGTAACTCAGGAAGTCCTGGTTTAATTGGTTCGGGTGACGGGCTTGGGATGGGCACGAATCTAGCTACTTCTACTACTGCTGCTACCGGAAACGATCTGTTGGGAGACGCGCACTGGCAATTCCACGGCCGCGGCGCACCGACCGGCGAAACCTTCGGAGCGCTGCCGGGGCACGAACCGGACCTGGCGCGAGGCGGGTTCGCAGCGATGCCAAGAGAAGAGGAAGAAGGTGAAAGAGCAGCTGTTATCCCTGCGGGTGATGCGTCTACGTCGTATATGCAATTAGTCTCCCCGTCCACAACACAGCAACTCAGCACACCTGCCTCGCCTTTATCTGTTGCCGTTGACCTGTCAATTGCCGCTGATACCATACAACTAGGAGAACGCATCGGCATCGGAAGCTACGGCGAAGTGCACAGGGGGGTTTGGCGGGGTACCGAAGTCGCGGTGAAGCGATTCCTTGACCAGAATTTGAGTGAACAGCTGATGACTGAATTTTTTGCTGAGGTGGATCTCATGCGTCGACTACGACACCCTAACGTTATTCTGTTAATGGGCGCCGTAACGACGACGCCCAATTTAAGTATAGTGACCGAGTTTCTTCACCGAGGCAGTTTGTTTAAGTTGTTGCACAAAATGCAAGACGGTTTTACTGATAATATTCTAAAACAAGAAAGCAGACGGTTGCGGATGGCGCTGGATGTGTCAAAAGGCATGCACTACTTGCACAGCTGTACTCCGATTATCGTGCACCGAGATTTGAAATCGCCAAACTTACTAGTGGACAAGCACTGGGTGGTGAAGGTTTGTGATTTTGGTATGTCGCGCATGAAGAAGAATACGTTTCTTTCCAGTAAAAGCAACGCCGGTACTCCGGAGTGGATGGCGCCTGAAGTGCTGCGCAACGAGTTATCCGATGAAAAAAGCGACGTGTACTCGTTCGGTGTGATCTTTTGGGAGTTGCTGACTCGGGAAATTCCGTGGAGTGCGCTGAACCCGATGCAGGTCGTTGGGGCGGTCGGGTTCGCGAGGAACACTCTCGCGATTCCTGACGAAATAAATTCTGAATTGAAATCGATATGCGTCAATTGCTGGTCCCGGAACAGTAAAAACCGACCTTCATTTCTTGAGCTACAACATGTGCTGAAGCCGCTGGTGTTGCAATCAGTGGAGAGGGAACGGGCGGAGAAAAAGGAAAAGGGGTCGCCACAAGCGTCAGCCGTTTCAGACGCACCAAAAAAACTGGACTCTGAGCAAACAAGAAATAGTACCGCCGCCTCTCGCGCAGACCCGGACGTGCCCAAAATGGAGTATCCTATTTTGCCGTAGGGGTATTTAGTTTCAGAGTGAACAGTGTGTCGATACGAAAACTCTTAATATGATGTGAACTATGTAGCTTTATTGTTCAACGATGGAGGTGTTCAGTCTCCGCTATTCCTTCCTCTAAAATTCCTCTAACACTTTTGCATTTCGGGCGAGTAAAGAAACCCAATTGACGGTTCCAGCAGCCACTTGAAAAGAAACGTCACGGGTTTCAGTGACAGGAAAATTACAGTTACCAAAGCGATCGAAAGACTCAGAAAGAACCTCGAAGTGACCCTAGAATCGCTCCCGTCTAAATGCCACGTCAACTCGTACCAATCCGTGTACTTGGCGAGGAGCATGAACACGGCGATGTGCAGGACGAACGGGTATAAAGTTCGTGAGCCCCACTTTGCTAACCGAAGATAGAAACGTTGTCCGAACGTATCTTGGTCCCTTTCCTTCCCATATCTGCCGATTCGTCGCACGGCTTTTGACTTCTTGCCGTGTAAGCTCGCATCCGCCAACAGCCCAGCCGTTTCACCTAAGTCATCCTCCCCTGGATAAATAATGCCGATACTTCCCGGCTCCGGTACCAGCGAAAACGCCACAGTCATGGTGAAGAACGTCCATAGATACAAACACAGCTGGAACATCCAGCCGTACGCCCAGTACTCCCCGTAAACCACGTCGTGCGGGTCACTCTGGAACCAGTACTCCACCTTCAGGTCGTACGTGTACGTCGCGACGTACGCGGAGGTGAAAATCACGACCAGCATCGTCGCTGAAAATAATTTAGAAGCGACACCCCGCGCTTCGGGGAAGAAACACCCGTGTTTCTTCATCAAATAACCGCATAAAAAATAAGGCATGTGGACGGTGGAGCGGTGCAGGGATAGAAATCTGCCAACGGTGGTGTAGCCAATCAATAAACCCAAAATAACATGCACCAAAAGCGTGTACCTCATTTCCAGCGCGAACGGCCTCCAAATCCGCTTCGTCAGCAAACTCACTAAATACCACAGCTGCGCAAACGGGTACGCGAACGTCCATCGGTCCCACCCGTCCCACGTCCCGGTCTCCGTGTCCAACAAGGACCAGTGGTTCACTAATTCGCAGCGAGGTCTGCTGGGGGGCACTAGGGATGACCCATGCACCGGGTCGACGTGAACGTGTGTCTCAAATTCATCGCCTTCGCAGAACATTCGAGTGTAGCTTATGGAATACAGAACATGTAGGATCAGGTAAGGCGCCACTATACCGCCAATCAGCGCCCTCCTCCTTTTAGCATTCAAGTCACCACTCACGTACCCGCTAATCAACACAAACGCGGGGACGTGGAACCCGTAAATGCAGTGCATAAACACCTGCGCGGGTTTGTTTCTGATTTTGTAAAACGGTTCGCACAGATGGCCGGCGCACACTAACGTGATGAAAATCATCTTGGCGACATCGAGGCGTTCGGAAGAGACGGGGGAGGCGCCTGTTATGGATTTTAACGTATTCACCCACCCCGGGTCCCCGACCGAGGCGCTGCCGTCGCCAGACCCTTCGAAGGGCGTACCGCCGCCTTTCTTGGCGCGGGGGGACATCGCGCTTTTGGTTTAGATGATGATGCCTTGCGGCCTACCTTGCAGATTCCTCCTGCCTCTTCTTGGACCCACCTTGCGTGTCCACGCGGGTTGAATGACCTTGAACGATCTCTAACGCGTTCACGAACGGTGCGATGCGTTGCCCGAACGGCTGTCCGCTCGACTCGACGACGCAACACGCCGTAGCGCGTGTCCGTGTGAGGCGGAACGCGACGCGGCTCTGTGTTCGATAGTAACACCCTCCTAGAGTCGATTTTGACCCATAACCTGGAATCTCGGGCGGTGGTGCCGAGTGAGTCGGCGGTACATCATCATCGGTGCCGTCACTACTCAACGCGAGACCAGTGGTGGACAGGTTTCAGTCAGCACGTCCTTCGCGTGATGCGCGCTCTGTGCTCTGTGCGTCTGGCGTTGGGCGTTGGACGTGGCGTCGGACACACGTCCACGTCAGGCAGGGAAGCCGATGCATGGCAAGCAACAAACCTGACGCGACGGCATTGTTCTTTGCCTTTGCGGAAACACGGGTCACCACGCACACCCGCGTCGCACGTGTCGCGCACCCTCGACCCCGCTGCCACGAGTGAGCCCTTCGTCACCCCCACCTACATCCAACGAGGCGAAGTAGCTCGAGAGTGGATCAGCGAGCTGTACGACACGGTTGATTACGCAAAGGTGTTCGAGTCGATGGAAGGCGACCAATCGGACGACGCCCTCTTCGACGCATTAGCAGGTGACGACTCCGGAAACCCAACAGAAGGCGAGCTGATGTACGGCGAGTTCAACATGGGTTTTTTCATAGCTTTGATAAGATCCTTAGAGGATGAGATATCGCAGTTGGAGTTCGGCGACGTGGACGGCGGCGCGGTGACCAACGGTGTTTTCTGCGACGTCGGAAGCGGACGAGGGCAGATTTGCTTTTTAGCCTCGGTGCTACGCAACTGGCAACGGTGTGTGGGCCTGGAAATAGACACCCAGCTGCACACCATCGCGGAACAAGTAAGTGTCTACACCACGCCTGACCAGAAAGAACAAGTAGTGACCCCCGAGTTTCTTCGAGCGTTTTCCAACGGCCGTCCGTCTCGGCAGTCGCCCGTATCCTTCGTCAACGGCGACATGTACGACCGGAACGACTTGGGGGCGACGCTGGAGAATGCTACGGTGGTGTTTATGTTTAGTACGAGGTTTGAGGGGGCAATTAGTCAGGAGGGTGATGATGGGAGTGGTGAAGCGGCGAAGACGTTGAAAGTGGGACCGTTTCTTCGCCCGCACTTGAGGGTCGGAGCTTTGGTGGTCACGATAAACGGAAAGCTCTCACCGCAAGATGGATATCAGTTAATGCGCACTGAACACGGGCCGGACGCCGAGCGCGTAGGGGGGTCCACCGCGTACGTGTGGAAAGTGGTGGAGGTTGTGTGCGACGGAACGAACGGGAGCGAGAAGAAAAAGAGCAAAAAGAAGAAGAAAATAGTCAGTTAGATTAGTTTCAAATATTTGATAGGTGTTTTCCCGGTCATTGTGTCACTTTCATCGTGCTTTGCTTTCAATTGAAAAAAATCCCCGAAATCTGAAAAGCGCTTTGCGATCTCGAAAGTCGCCCGCCACGTCACGTGAGTCACAGCCCGTCGCGCAGCCCTCGGTGCGGTTCGTCGTCTCGGCGTCACGCACTCCGACGCGCGTTCCTTGGTGTGCGCGTGGATGCCCGTGACCGCGACCAGGGCGGTCTTTCGAGACCTCGCCTCTTTGCGCGCACGACTGCGTTTACTTGCGAGCGCCCCTTCTCGAGGAGCATCTCACGGTCGAGTCGTCCATTCGCGACACGCTTCTTGTCGCGTTGTCGGCTCGGAGCGAACAGTGCGGGACATCTACGGCCATTGCAAACCAGGCTCGTGCGCGAGAGTTGCGAAAGGCACACCAGTCTCGCTCCCAAGGCGACACACGGGTACGTGCGGAAGGACCCATTCCAGAAATTGGCACTCGAAACCCAAAAAACCCAAGCTTCTTCCCCGTCTTTTGCTTTTTTCATTTATCATTCACCTGACTGACCTCCCCTCCCCCGACTACCCCCGCACAAACCCCAACAGAAATCTTCACCCGCGCCCGTTCTACGTCCGGTCGAGTCAGTTCCGCTGCTCCGTCCGTGTCCGCGGCGGAAGGCTTGAGAGGACAACGGGATAACGAGAACCAAGTTGAACCTCTAGAGCGCGGCAAAAAAAAATCAGAAAACGATTCCTACACTGAATCAGAATCAAGCGAAAAAGAAGTCCAACGCAGAGTCGTGGTCACCATGTTACCGGACGCCACGATCCAGTGCACCGCGGAGGAGCGGCGGATCTTCGACACCTTACTGGATGTGGTGAAGACCTATGACTTGCCGGTTACGTTGCGCGTGGCGGGGGGTTGGGTCAGGGATAAGCTTCTCGGGAAAAACTCAAGCGACATCGACATCGCTTTAGACACGTGCATGGGCCAGGACTTTGCGAACAAAGTGAACGAGTACTTGAAAGAAAAGGGTGAGGAAACCAGAGGGGTGGGGGTGATTCAGAGCAACCCAGATCAGAGTAAACACTTGGAGACTGCTACTATGAGAGTCCACGGGTCGTGGCTAGATCTCGTAAATCTTCGATCCGAGTCGTACTCGGAGGGAAGCCGAATCCCGGAGGCGCAATTCGGCACAGCGGAGCAAGACGCCGAGCGCCGAGATTTGACCATAAACGCGTTGTTCTACAACATAAATTTAGGGACGGTAGAGGACTTCACGGGGAAGGGGTTGAGTGATTTGACCGAGGGGATCATAAGGACGCCGCTTCCGCCTAGAACTACCTTTCTAGATGATCCTTTAAGAATTCTTCGAGCGGTACGGTTCGCGAGCAGATTTGGCTTTGCGTTGGACGATGAGATCGCAACTGCGGCGACTGACTTAGAGGTTCAGGAAAAGCTGCGCACGAAAGTTTCACGCGAACGTGTTGGGAAGGAGGTGCAGGGGATGCTACGAGGGCCCTCGCCGGGCGATGCGCTGACCTTGCTGTGTAGGTTTGAGCTGTTCGACGCCGTGTTTTCCTCAGCGTTGCCGGGGGGCGCTATGCCGAGCCAAACCTCGTGGGGGTGTCTGCACGCGACGCGAGCGATGGACGCTGTGCTCTCAGCACACGCGAACAATGCTCCTTCCGACTCGACCGACAGCAATTCGCATTCCGCGTCGTTCTTCACCACCGACTTGACTGGTGAGGAAAGGGAGTGGCTGTGTTTAGCGTCGTTCCTGGCGCCCCTGCACGACGGCTTCGTGACGAACCCCGCGATTGTTGAAAAATCGAAAAATGAAAAAGAATCGGGAAAGCAATCCGCCCCCACCCGATTAGGCTCCAAAAAAACCAAACACGTCCCCGCGATCCAGGTTGTCGTGAAGGAAGGTTTGAAAATGAGGGGTAAAGATGCTGATGTTATTCACAACATTCTGGACGTGGCAGGGGATATGCGAAGTGGGTTGTTTGGAAGCGACGCGCCTGAAGATGTGAGCAAAATTTCAAGAGTTACCATGGGAAGATTCTTGCGCCAAGCAAAAGACCATTGGAAATTATCCCTAATCATCGCGGCTACGTTAGAAATGCCCGGCGTTGTTACCTTGGGCGAGGGCGCTGAGCTGGCGACGTGGGCGGTGGAGTTGGCGAGGGGGCCTCCGTGCGCGGTGCACTTACAAGGGGGGGGGGACCAGGGCCATGGGGGGGGGGCACCCCTGCACGCGTTCGCCGCAACTTCTTTAGGTGCAGCGGGGCCGTGTCGCTCCGATGACAACGGCAAGGGGCAATTAGTCAGGAGCAGCGCGGCTGATTTAGCCGCCAGGGTCATCGCCATTGAAGACCTCGTCAAGGCTTTGAATCTGGACAATTCTTGGCAAATCAAACCCTTGTTAGACGGTCGATCGGTGATGCAGATCGCGGACATAAAAGGCGGACCCGTGATGAAGGCTTTTTCGGAAAAACTCGTGGATTGGCAGTTGGAATTTCCGAACGGAACGAAGGAGGAAGCCGAGGCGTTTGTAAAGGACATCGCAGAGGGCGTGAAAGCCGAGTTTACGGAGTAGACAAGTTGACCTGTAACCATGTGTACTATGATTTGCTACTTCGATTAAACTCTGACTAACTAAGACTCACCACCACGCATTCTCATTCTCAAAAACCTGCATCGCCGCCGGGACGATCGCGCTTGGCTCCGCCGTCGGCACGCTCAACGCAACGGGTACAACTAATTGCCCATACGACTTGTTTTTTAAATTCCACTTCTCAAATACGGACGCTAAATACTCACTAGTGACATCCACCACCGCACTGGCCATGCCTCTGGATTCCGACGCGGGAGTGCAGGACGTGACGTATCCCAAAATTTCTTGCGCATCGCTTTCCGCCGCTAAACTTTTCCGGTTTTTTGTTTTTGTAGGTTTGCCAAAAACTTTGTCAAAAGCGTCGAATGTCTTGACTGTTATGCTTTTGGATTGATTGGGACAGACAGAGCTTTGTTGCGCACTTGTCGGTACAAGAACAGCCGCGCCGGGTGTGGGACAACCTCCCCTGGGACACGTGATGACGACGCGGGTCAATTTCTTTTTTTGTCGACAGAAATCGACACCCGCTTTTACCACGTCCTCCATTTTAGTATCAGCAACCCTCTTACCTTTCGGCACGGAAGTAGCTCTTCGCTTTATCTGGTCCACTTTGTTTGCTACCTCATCCTGAGCGGCTTGCGAATCCAGGTAGTCCGTTGGGAAACTAGCACACCCGCTTCCGCTGGCGAGCCACCGCCACTCCCGAACGCCCAAAACCGTGACGTTTGCGTGCGTGATTTTTCCCCACAGGTTTTTAGTCTGCGAAATATCGCCAAACACGGTGTAACCTGCGTCGCAATTACCGAGCATACCAGACGCGGGACGCACGCGACGGAAGATCGTGAGGGGGTATCCTTTTTCGCTGTGGAACGGTTTCAAAGATGAGTCGTCATTCTTCTCGTCGATGACCTCCCTGGCGACGCGCGCGAACACAGAACAACCTTGAAGAATACCGCCGGTACTGCCGGTCATCACAGATACCACGCCTCGCGGTGTCACTCCCCCATCCTTTTCACGAAGCACTGCAGAGTTACCCACCAAAGTTTCCAAAACCCGTTCTGCGTCGTTTCCGCAAATTTCAAAACGACACAAACGACCGAACGCGCTTTGAACTTTCGTACCCGAGTGTTTCGCGCACAACTTTTGAAACATCTCAAACGCCTCATCACGCGCGGAGGCGTGTACCCATACGAACACGCAGTGCGTCTTGTTTTTTGTATCGTCTCCTGACTGTTTACCCATACCATCTCCATCCACGCACGTAAAAAACTCCGCCGGCGATACGACCCTGTTGTTTTCGTCGCGAAGCACGCCGTCGAGCGCAATCTTCCCACTTGCGAAACTTTCTGAACGCAAACGCTTCGAGGGTATAGACGTAACACACGCACTTTGTATTATCTGCAGTAACACTTCGGAACCGCCAGAGCCATCACAACCTTGACTGGATAAAACAAAACTCGCGTGGTACGAGCCGTCGTGCGCGACTGCGTTTTTTTTAGTCCGCTTAATCACGGAGCGATACCCGTGGCCCTTCCCGGGTCGTCCCAACGGAAGCTTCCAGCCCCACAGCTGTGTCATTTGGAAACGCTTGGCGTGCCAGGTGTGTGTCTCAAGGCGACGCCAGTTGGTGTCGCTTCGTAATTTGCTGACTACGCGTGATGTGCTTTCAGACTGAATACCCATACACACGTTCTCGACGGATGCAACAATTTCGGCAGGTTCAGAATCCATTTTGTCATCGTCGTCATTCTTGTTTTCCTCACCCAGTAACAGTCTTTCCCGGTTCGCCAACCGCACGCGTTCCGGCCGTCTCCGCGCGTTTCTACACCAACATACCGCGATACCTTTATTCAACGCAAAGTGGTATTTACTGCTGTATGGGCTTTTAGTCGCGTCGGCCTCAAACCCGGCTCCATTTATAATTTTAGTGCGCTTCGTGTTTGGTCGCTTCGCCCTTCGATCGCGCGGCGCGTGGCTCGTCGCGCGTCTGCGTAAGTGCCTTGGAAGAGACGCGGCGCCCAGGAAACTGTTTGACCGAGCGTGGAGCGCATCGGTTAAGATGGCAAGCTGTGAGGGGAAAATGAAATTTGAAAGGTGAGTCGAGTGCCCATGGAATGAATGATGCATCGCAAAAACAAACGAAAAAGAAAACCAAAACAATCCGACATTCGATGCGTGTCTCTCCGTGGGTAGGTCTATGTCCAAAACTCTTTCGTTTCAATCGCGCTTAGCGCCTCGGGCCGTAGCGTGCGGGTGTCACCCCGCGGTTACGCGTGTCGCCATCGTGTTAGTTCTCGGTTTGGCTGGGTGCGATTAGTGATCTTCATTGGCAGCAATCGCGATTGAAAGAGTTTGGCGGCGGAGGAATGATGCGGGCTGATTCGTGTCAAGATGCGGCTCTGTCTAAATACCCATACGTACCTCCGTCGCTCTTGCTGCGGCGAAATCTACCGCGCGCACGTGGCGCGGTGTTTGAATGACCGCGTGGTCGTCCATGGTGACAAACCCTCCGCGCGCAGCGACGGCAGCGCACGGGGGATAAGTGAGTGCAAGGGGTTTTCGAGACGCTCAGAAAACCCAAAAAAAATCGTCTCGGGATTTTCTCTCCCCGGCATCACTTCAATGGTGCCGTCTCATCTTGGGCGTCGCGCGGGGCATGGCACCCCCCAGTCCCGATGCGCCCACAACCCCCCCACCCGAACCGCAGTACGCCTCCCCCGGCTTACTCGCCGCGGGCCTCGCGGTGATCCCCAACGCTGTGCTGTGGTACGGCCTGTCCCGAGGCAAAAACAAACTGGAGGTGTTAGTGACGGGCGCGTTGCGAGTCGGCGGGATCCCCGCGTTGCTCACCATCCCGTTCCTCGGCATGTCCATGGAGAAGTGTTTCTACGACACCCTGGTTTCGTTGCAAGGGTGTGACCCTACGTACGTACCGGAGGAGAAGAGAAATCAAAGCTTTCCAAGCGGAGGGAGTCAGATGTTTCCCAGCTTGTCGTTAGTTCCGGTGAAGCACGTGAGGGAATATTTCACTGGTTTTGCAGCGAGCGGAGAAGCAAACGCTTCAGAACAGAAACGATGACAGCTTCTCTTATAGTCTTAGATATTCAATACATGCTAGCAATTAATAATAAGTCGGTTCCCTGTCTCTTGGGTCTCGGGCTCTACCGAACGGCGCTCTTCGCTGTCCATCGCCCGGTTCCTCCCGCGGCGATTCGTCACGGCTTCGGCTTCTGTTGTAAGAAGGAGCGGCGCCGGACGAACGACGCGATGAGTTCATCAAAGAAGGAGCCACCGCGGTTGGAGTGGTGTACAGAGAGGAGACATTAACGTCCCTTCTGCTGTCCAACGGGTCAGTGCCCCTCCTCGAGTCTTCATACCTGTCATTGATTCGCTCATCCCGGGAGTTTTTGTTGTCGCGTCCTCCGCTTCTAAATCGCTCCGTGGCCATCACGGCGCCGACGCTTTTGCGCATGCTCGCGCCTCCCGTTCCCCCCGGGCCTCCTGGAAAAGCTTGGAAGCTCGAAAGCACGCCCAACAACCGTGTCGCCGGAACACTCTGCCCGCACGCGAACGAATCCGCCAAAAAATCAAAAACCTGGATGATCTGGTTGCGGCGCATCGCGGGCATCTGGATGAGGCGGTCACTTAAGTAACTGGCGTACTCGGAAGTTTCAGAGTGGCCGTTACTTTCGTTTCCTCTCGAAACAGGTCCACTTAACCCGCCGCGTTCTTCGCGCGCGCTGTCCATCCCCCCGCCCGCTCTTTGCCCGTGCAGCGGAGGAAACCCGCTGGTTTGATAGGGTACGTTGAGTTCATAAGGGTTCATCCCCCGGTCCGGAGGAGAGTTCATGTCGGGGTTCAACAACGGCGAGTTATTATCACCCGCGTACCGCCGGTCGTCGCTAAACTTGTTACGGTCGTCGTCGTACTTGTGAGTATAAGCTGAGGAGTTGCGTTGGTTGCCGCCATCGAAGGAAGGTCCGTCGAACCTTCCTTCGTTGACAAAGCACATAATGTGCGCCATCGCGATGTCGCGTTCCCGGGGGTGAAGCTTTGCGAGTTTCACCTCAGCCATGGAGACCATATCGCGAACGTTTCTCCTTTCAACCGCGTCCATGCGCGGCCGAACTACTAACGATTTCTTAGCGTTCTCCTTCCGCAACTCCCGCATCAGGTCTCTGAATTCACCCTGATCTAAAGCTCCACTTTTATCGATGTCAAACTTGGTGAATTTAGCCCGAACCTCATCTTCACTCATCTCCTTCAGCGGCAGCTTCTGAAACGCTCTGCAAATTTCTTCCAAATCCAACTCGCCGCTGTTGACTTCGTCGAAGTTCGTGAAAATCTCCTCAGCCATCTCGTCAAACTCTTGTTCGTTGACGTCCAACACTTTCCCCACCACAGCTTCTTCTCGTAGCGACCTCATGAGCATTTCGAACTCCTTCTCATCCAGCGCCTGGGAGTTGTCAACGTCGAACTCGTGGAACTTCGCCACGACTTGCGACTCGGTGGCTTTCAGGGGTAACGTGCGGAACGCTTCTAATATCTCGTTCAACTCCAACGCGCCGCTGTTGTCATCGTCAAACCGTTTAAACGCAGTAGCCACTAATTTAACGAAATCCTCCTCCCCAACTTCCAAAACCGACGTCAACCCCAAACCCATCTTCTTCGCGAAACTTGTGTCCATGAACTTGGCCTTGGAGCTCATGACCTCCTCCACGGCTGGGCCGCCTGTGAGTAAGCAACACACGTGCCCGTCCCACTCAAACGGCGATTTTTTATTAACCGGGTTTATGGAAGGCGGCTTGAAGTTTCTGCCGCTGTGCGCGTCGCCGGCGTCGTCGTCATCCTCCAAGTAACCGATTAAGATCTCGCCGTACTCCTGGCACCTGCACGCCATGTCGAAGAAGGATAGCTTCTCACCCGGTGCGGCGTATCGTGACGCGGGGACGCACGCCATCGACGCCCCTCGCGGCGCTAGCATCTCGTCCAGAATCTCCTTCACCGTGCGGTCTTCGCAAACCATCGCGAGGATTTTTGAAACCATGTCGTTCGATTGGAGGAAATCCGAAACGGCGCGCATCTCCGCGTTCTGTTGAATTGTTTGCTGTGTTCGAGGATCTAAAATCTCCGTAACAATAGGAATCCGCCCGCTATTCTTGTCATCTTTATCCTTTTTGATCTTGTCCAGACCCATCATCTTTCGGGACGACGGCGACTTCATTAACTTGGCTCTTTTCGCTTTCTGAATGTTCCGAATCAGCAACAAAGTCGCTAAACATTTCGAATCGCTTTGCATGATGTCGCCCTCTTCCTCTTCATCCGCGAACACGATCACGGAGGTGAAGCGCTCTATGCCGAGGAGTTCTAAGTGTCTACGCATCGCGGTATTGCCTACGTGGTGCACCAATTTAATGTTCCGAAGCGTTTCCACTTCCAACCCGCCATCCGCCAACAAACGATCGCGGTCACTCAACGCGACACCAGCCATGATGTGAATTTCGCTCCCGGCGGCGCACATAGCGTCCAACAGTAACAAAATATCCCTCAAATCCCGCCGCCACCCCGCAAACAGGATGTACTCGCGCACGTTGTCCTCGCCTTTAAGCCACGGAACGCGCCCAGGGGTGACTCTTTGCTTCGGCTTGGGGCGGTACGTGTCGTTGTCCTCGGCTAAAACGAGCAGCTCGTCGTTCTCGCCACACACCCGGTCGTGCTTAGGGTTCAACTCCAACACGCCGTTCTCATCCTTTAGGCCTAGCGGAATCGCGTCAGGCAGCATGAGATGCACGTCCTTAAACGGCACGCCTACGAGTTCTTTCCAGTGCTGCGCGTAGAACTCGTCGCCGTCGAAGCCCAGTACGCTGCCGTACACTTCCGCCAAGCCGGGCTGTCGCACTGACATCAACATCAGTCTCCCAATGACGTCGTGAGAAACAACAGTCTCCACGTTCCCCCTGCCAATTAAGTGGATCAGCGCCTCGTTGTCCTTGTCCTTCACCTCGGCCACGACGTGGCCAATCAAATCCAGGTTGCTTAAATTCAAAACAACTTGAAGAACCTCCGCGTCCGCTTTGTCTGACTCAACGTTGCTGTTGGAAAAAACAACAACTGACCGCGCGGTGTGCACGCTCACTTTATCCAAATCGCCGACCATCAACCTACTGCCTTGTCGAAACACAACGGACGTGCCTTTCATTTCCCGTTTTTTTAGCATCAAGTTCAGTTCGCGTTCCATTTTTTCCTTTCCGTCCTGGCACAGCACCACTACGACGCCGCCGCCTTCGGATTCGTTGGCCATGATGATTTCCCTGATGAACAGCAGGCTCTTTTCGCTCCAGCCTAGCATCACGACGTGGCCCTTCTCCACCACTAGCGATTTCCCTTCTCGCAGCGATTTCATCTTGAACTGCACGGCTTCGACTACCAGCGCCAGGACGACTGAGAAGTACAGAATGCCGACGATCACGATGGTCGCGGCGACCGCTCGGCTGGCGATTGTAGCGGGCACCACCCCGGACGAAAGAATTCCCGTGCTGATCCACGTAAACGTGGCCCACATACCGTCAAAGTACGTCACATCGCTGTCGATGCCGTGGTACCCGAACCCGCCGGAGACGGTTAAGATAACAGCGCCCAGTAACAGCGCATAGGACTGGTA
>MDSY01049826.1_pt1 | contig 17093 bp, 31 predicted proteins | sample 811131 | NCBI WGS metagenome assembly MDSY01 (sample SAMN05326643, study PRJNA326480) | marine metagenome | isolation source: seawater | place: Atlantic Ocean: South West | collected 2010
ATGGATGTACATGGAATCTGTAGACAAAATAAAGAATACATAGAAATGAAGGAGAATGATTATTGATGGCAGAACTTTTAGAATTATTACATGCAACAATGACCTTGACTGCAGTGACTTTATCAGTACCTGCTGTTATACTTACAGGTGCTGATGTTCCAGACATTGCCCCATTACTTGAAACCCCCACTTATGAGAATGAACAACGAGACGAAACTAGTATTTGCACTGGAACATGTGGCACACCTAGAGGATCTGATAGAGGGTAATGAGTGGGAAATTTATTTGTCTCAACCACTTTCTACAATGAAATATGAGTTTGAAAGGCAGTTGTCACTTGAACGAGACAAAAAAGAAAGAAAACATAAAGAAAAGTTATAGAAAATATAAAGATCCCTGATTGGGGTCATCCACACTTTTTGTAAAGATATGTTACACTATATAATAAGAGGCATTAACAAAAGTTAACATGACTTCATCAACGTCCAAAATGGATCGTTACACAACAACTGAATATGGGAAGCAAAATATGTTTGCCCATGAACCAGAGGTGGAACTTATCGAAGGATATGACCACTGGAAGGAAGCAGAATTACTTAATGGTCGCCTAGCGATGATGGGTTTTCTTGCAGCAGTTTTCAATTACACCGTCTTCGGATGGATAATACCTCCATTCATTTAGAATGAAAGGTCTCTTACATCTTCTACTCCTTAATCTAAGAAAATGACACCAGAAGCAGAAAAGTTTAACGGTTGGATGGCCATGATTGGTTTCATCGCAGCTATCGGTGCTTATGTCACCACAGGTCAAATCATACCTGGTATATTTTAATGAAAGACGCATCAATCTTCCTCAAAGCACAAGGACGTGCAGCAATGCTAGGGATATGGATCTTCGGTCTTTCCTATGCAGTTACAGGACAAATCATTCCAGGTATCTATTAATGAAAAATGAAAAAACTACAGACAAAGTTGATTTCTCCATCGCTGAAAAGTGGAATGGTATTGCTGCTATCTTTGGTTGCGTTGCAGCCTTTGCTAGTTACAGTTTCACAGGGCAACTCATTCCTGGTATAGTCTAAGACACTATATACTACAACTGAATATTATCAAGGGGATATATATCCCCTTTTTTTATGGAAGAAATTGAAATTCGGAATGAGAGTTTTATTGATGTATTAGATTGGATTCTAACTAAGATTATTTTACGAGATAAAAATTGGAAGGTTCCTGAACCTACTGATCTTCTGATTGAGTCATCCCATAAAGCATGTAGTGAAGAATATTTGAATCAGATAAAGATCGAAGGACATAATGGGTTACCTAAAGATTCCTATTCAAAGACTATGGGTACTACTCATAATTGGGATCAGAGTTATGTTAGAACAAAGTTGAGTTTTTATTTCAAAGTAAAAAAAATGACTTTACTTTGTTTTTATCCTAAGTATGGTTTTGTTGGATGGCATTCTAATTATGATGTGGATGGATATAACTTACTTTTAAATTGGTCTGAAGAAGGTAAGGGTTTCTTTAGATTTCAAGATCCAAAATCTAAAGAAATAATTACAATCCCTGACAAAAAGGGTTGGACTGCAAAGATAGGTAAATTTGGTGGAACTGCTGAAGATGAGTTGTGGCATTGTGCTAGGACTGATTGTAGAAGGGCATCTGTTGCAATGATATTCAATTCAAAGGAAGAGCAGACGTTGGCAAAACATCTTATATGTGGTACAATATAATCAAATCTAAATTATGAATGAAGTTATCCGATAAGACAAGAACGATTCTCAAGAACTTCACTGAGATCAATCAGTCACTTTCCTTCAAGGAGGGTAAGAAACTTAGGACTATTTCTCCTATGCAGAATGTTCTTGCAGAGGCAGAGATTGAAGAGGAGATCCCATCAAACTTTGCAATCTATGATTTACCACAGTTTCTGAATGCAATTGATTTGTATACTGATCCTGATCTTGATGTTTCATCTGAACAATATGCTTCTATCAAAGAAGGAACTCACTATCGATCAAAGTATTTCTTTTCTGATCCTGATGTCATAATTGCTCCACCTGATAAACAGATGAAACTTCCTAGTGAGGAAGTGAATTTTAGTATAGAACATAATCAGTTGAAGAACTTACTGAAGTCTGCTGATATATTGGGGTTACCAGATCTATCTGTTGTTGGTGAGAATGGTGTAGTAAAACTTATAGTTAGTGATCGTAGGAATGAAACTTCTAATGACTTCTGTGTTATTGTAGGTGCGACAGATCATATATTCTCATTCAATTTCAAAGTAGAAAATATAAAACTTATCAAAGGTTCATATGATGTTGCTATATCAAAGTCAAATCTAGGAAGGTTCCATAACAAGTTCTATAATCTTACATACTTTATAGCACTGGAACCAGACTCTACTTACGAATAATGTTTTGTAATAAACTAAGTTTAGTTACTGGAGGTTTTGATCCTATTCATAGTGGTCATCTTCAGTACTTCAAAAGAGCAAAGGATCTATCAAACTATCTTGTAGTTGGTTTGAATGGAGATCCATGGTTGACTCGTAAGAAGGGACAGTACTTTCAGTGTTGGACTGAACGTGCAGATATTGTTCGTCATCTAGACATGGTAGATGCTGTTATCTCTTGGGATGATGCAGATGATTCTGCATGTGGTGCTATCGACAAATGTTTAGAAATTGCAGATGAAGTTATTTTCTGTAATGGTGGAGATCGTGCCAAGGGAAACACACCCGAACTTGATAAGTTCAAGGATAATGATCGAGTTATCTTTGAATGGGGTGTAGGTGGAACTGACAAAATGAATAGTAGTTCGTGGATCCTCCACGGTTACTTTGAAAGACAACGTAAACTTTTAGGAATATGAAACAAGCAAAATCTAGATACTATTATCTCTTCTGGGGTATAGCAACAGTATCAGTACTCGCTGGTCAACTTTATGTTGGAACTGGTTACAGAACTTATGCAGAAGCATTGCATCGAATTTTTGATGCTGTAGATGTCGAACTTAGGACAGGACCGAATTTTTATTGACATGGCATTATCTCAACAAGTAGAAGACTCTTTACGAGAAGCACAAGAAAATCTTAGAAATGCTCTAGCATATTCGGCACGTACTGAATCTCCTTACATGAGTAAACATATTGCTGATATGTTAGCAAGGATTGATTCTTTGGTAGATCTTGATAAACTTATTGACACTATGGAGGAGTGATGAAAAAACGGATCGTAGTCATGTGCTCTGGGAATGGCACCAACTTTGAGAATATTGTCCGTACTTGCAACAAACATGAAGTTGTGTTAATGATACACAACACTAAGGAATGTGGTGCTATCAAACGAGCATCAAAATATGGAATCCCTCACGTCCGATTAGCACATAAAGATGAAGATCAAATGGCATTGTTATGTAAAGCATGGCGTGCTGATTTAGTAGTTCTTGCTGGATATATGAGGATTCTAAAAGATCCTGCTGCTTTCCCTTGTCCTATAATAAATGTACATCCATCACTATTACCTAAGTACAAAGGTTTAGATGCGGTTCAACAAGCCCTAGATAGTGATGATACCATTACTGGTTGCACTGTTCACTATGTGAATGAAGAGTTGGATGGTGGTGAGATTATCAGTCAACAGGAGGTACCTATACAACCTGATGATGATATTGAAACCTTGACTAAACGTATTCAACGTGCTGAGTATGGTTTATTACCTACAGTTGTTAATATGCTGTGACAGACCACTACTATGAATACTTATTAAGACAATATAGATTGGCTATGAAAGATCAAGGAGCAATCCCAAAAGAACCTCAAGATGAATTATGGAATCGTGCACTCGATATTTTTATCGAGTCTGTCCATAAACCTGATAATGCATTACGATCTTGTGCACATAATCAAAAGTGCTATAATGAATTGATGTGGATCAGGGATGACATCGTTACATACTTACACACTTTACGGAGAAAGACATGACTTCACTAAAATTAAACACTAGAAGATTAGTAAACTTTGTTGTATTGGAAGGTAGTAATAAAGAATTTTATTGGTTTGCTCTTTTGGTGACGTTGTTTTTATTTCTAAATGATTGACATCAAAAAAAGATCTCTTTTGATTCAAACTCCAGTTTATCAAATTGATCTTGACATTGATAATGAAAGACTAATTCAAGATATAAAGGATCACAGAGAAGAATTTCCAGAAGGAGAATCTTCTAATGTGAAGGCATGGAGGAGTTCGTATAAAACTCATAAACAAACAGATAGATTTGATTCATATATTCAACGGATATTAGATTCTGTTGAAGATGTAAAAAATTTTGATAGTCAATATTTTAGTAGGTTGAATATTATTACATATGATGTATTAGATTTTTGGGCACTAATGTATGAAGAAGGTGATCATACTATAGATCATACTCATTGGCCATGTACTTGGGCATCTTGTTATTATGCATATGCAGAGGAGGATTCTGCACCAATTCAATTCAAGTCGTTGCGGATTAGACCTAAATCTGGTATGCTACTTCTATGGCCAGGTTCTTTGTTTCATTCTGTTCCTAGAACAAAAGGAAAAAGGATCGCTATTTCTGCAAACTTGATGGTAAACGACTTTGGATCGTGACTTTATATGGGTTGAAAAATACAGACCCCAAACAATTGATGAATGTATTCTGCCTGACAGAATCAAAAAAACTTTTACAGATTTCTTAGCAAAGGGTGAGTTGCCTAATATGCTTCTTGCTGGTCCTCCTGGTATAGGAAAGACTACAGTTGCCAAGGCACTATGCAAAGAGATGGGTCTAGATAGTTATGTAATAAATGGTTCCGATGAGGGAAGGTTTCTTGAGACTATCCGTAATCAGGCTAAGAGTTTCGCCTCTACTGTTTCCCTTACGTCAGGGGGCAAGCATAAGGTACTCATCATTGATGAAGCAGATAATACTACCCACGATGTTCAGTTATTATTGCGGGCTAATATTGAACAGTTTTATAAAAACTGTAGATTCATTCTCACATGTAACTACAAGAACAGAATCATAGAACCATTACATTCTAGATGTACTGTTATTGATTTCTCTGTAACTGGTAAAGAGAAACAAACTATTGCAGCATCATTCTTCAAAAGGTTGAATGAGATATTAGATAAAGAAAAGATTACTGCTGATAAAAAAGTATTAGTACAAGTTATACAAAGACATTTTCCTGACTGGAGAAGGGTACTCAATGAGTGTCAAAGATATGCAGCAGGTGGTGAGATAGATTCTGGTCTTATATCTAAACTAACAGATGTAAATGGTAAGGAGTTAGTTGGTTATCTTTCTAAGAAAGATTTCCCAAATGTTAGGAAGTGGATTATACAAAACTTAGATAATGATCCTAACAGTGTATTAAGAAATATCTATGATGTATTGTATGATTATTTGAAACCATCTACAATACCTCATGCAGTATTAATTATTGCCAAATACCAATATCAATCAGCATTCGTTGCTGATCAAGAGATAAATTTATTAGCAGCAATGACTGAAATTATGATGGAGTGTCAATTCAAATGATTGATGATGATGTAAAAATTTCTATCAACCTCAACAAGTTGGTAGAAGCAAGAGCAAAACTATTGACTCAAAATGAAGACTACTCACACGCAATAGCAACTGGTGAGTATCTTGATGGTGAAGATATCGATAGAATCGCAGTCAAACTAAGAGAAACTATTACTTGGGATTCACTTTGGTTTATGGTAGATGGTGCTATATTCGATTACATGGGTTTAAAAGATCCAAATAAACCTGATTATGGTGCTACTGCTGGTGATGAACCTGCTAAAACTTATGAAAAGAATAGACAACAATTCAAGATGGTTAAATTAGAATCACCATCATGGACAATTGAAGTACCAGTTAGAAAGAAATGAAAAAAATTTGTGCTATAATACGGAAGTGGTTAGACTTATCAACACATGAGCCTTGGCAAAAAGATGAGAACTCAAAATAAAGAAAATTACTACTACTTCTTTTGGATAGTAGCAATGGTTGCTTTTATTGCTCCACAAATATTTGGAGCAATTGCATATCATAGAATTGCTGATTATCTAAGTAGACCGATACAAGTGGAGGTAACTGCTAAGTAATGTTTTCTGCCGACCACTGGGAAGATAATTTGGATCCTTTTAGTAGTGAGGATAAAAGAACATGTACTACATGTAAACAATTGTTACCGATAAGTGCTTTCGGTAAGGATGCTTGTAGAACTGATGGTAAGGATCCAAGATGTCTAAAATGTGGTGCTAGGCAAAAACGTGAAATGACAGCGATACGAAGGATTGCACCACCAAAACCTATAGACAACAGATGCCAATGTTGTGGTAGGGTAATATTAGGAACACTTTGCCTTGACCATTGTCACGAAACTATGAAATTTCGTGGTTGGATATGTTCAGCATGTAATATAGGTATAGGTAAATTAGGAGACACTTTGCAAGGTACAAGAAATGCCTATGAATACTTATCTGAATTTCACAAAACATTATGAATATTTTGAAAACACCCTTGAGATATCCTGGTGGTAAATCTAGGGCAGTGAACAAGATCAGAAATTTTTTTCCTGATCTAACATTATGTAAAGAGTATCGTGAACCATTCTTAGGTGGTGGGTCTGTAGCGTTGTATGTAACCACTACATTTCCTAATATAAAAGTATGGGTAAATGATCTTTATGAACCCCTAGTAAACTTTTGGCAAACTTTACAAACACAAGGTGATGAAATTGCGACCAGGTTATCAGATACCAAAACAAAATACCCGTCTTCAAAATCTTTATTCCAAGACTCAAAAGATGTTATCCAAGATAGAGGATCTTCCAATCTCGAAAGGGCTGTTGCTTTTTACATCGTTAACAAGTGCAGTTTCAGTGGTCTTACTGAGTGTAGCTCTTTCTCAAGATCCGCCTCCATCCAAAATTTTACCGTGCGAGGGATTGGAAAATTACCCCAATATAGCAAACTCATCAGAAACTGGTACATAACAAATCTTGAATATCAAGACCTGATGACTGATACTATGCAAGCGTTCATATATCTTGATCCTCCATATGAGATAGGAACAAATTTATATGGTAAGAAGGGTGAGATGCATAAGCATTTTGATCATGATGCATTCGCCAAGGATTGTGATAAACGAACTTCAAAAATACTTGTATCATATAATAACTCTCAACTTATAAAGGATAGATTTTCAAATTGGTGTGCTTCAGAATATTCCCATACATACACAATGAGATCTGTTGGTGATTATATGAAGAACCAGACAAAGCGTAAGGAATTACTGCTTTTCAACTATAATAAAGAAGCAACACCTAAAGCAAAAATTCAATTTTCTTTTGATGGTTGTTATAACTATGGTAAACTCAATCAAGCAGGTTTAGTAACATGAATCCAGATGATAATCCCTTTTGGGGTGAACCAACTCCTACTGACCTATGGGATGATATGGATAAATTGAATGGTTTATATGAAGAACTTGAGTGGGATCATACTGATTACTTAGAGTTTGCAATTGAAGGTAATCATATTACTATCAGAAATAGATCGAGGGAGGGTAGATGAAACTTGATTTTTGTGTCTTATGTGGCACTACTGAAAATTTACACCATCATCATGTGATACCTAAAGTAAAAGGTGGAACTGATAATGAAGATAATTTTATAACTCTTTGTGAGAAACATCATGAGATGATTCATAAGATTAATCATTGTGATGATTTTTTTGAACTTGCTAGAATTGGGAGAGAAAGAGCAAAAAAAGCAGGAGTAAAATTTGGTATGAAACCAAGGCATGAGCACCTGTATGATGAGATTACTAAATTGTATTTGGATTGGAATGGATATGGAACTATCGGAAAAAAACTTGGTATAGCAAGAGGAACAGTTCAAAGTATAGTTAAAGACCAATTAAAGATTGTTGGTAAACGAGGACCAAAACCTGCAGCAGAAAAAAAATATAGAAAACTAAAAAATGGTCAATTTGTTTTAGGAGTGTAAAATTATGAAACCAGAACTAAAGGATTGGTTGAACTCTATCAATTTCAAAAAGAATAATATATTTGAAGATCCAGATATCAAGACTTCACAGTATCCAGCATTTATTGTAAATAAATGTTTGTCTGGGCATATAGATTCTGTTCTATATGCTAATGAAATGAACATGTATCATAGTCTAGACAAGAGGTTACAGTATGATTTTTTACTAAATATTCTGAGATCTCGGAAAAGATTCTCTCCTTGGATTAGAAAGGAGGAATTGGACAATCTTGAATTAGTCAAGAAGTACTATGGCTATAGTAATGAAAAGGCAAAACAAGTCCTCACCATACTTACCGAAGATCAGTTGACTCACATTAGAAATAAACTTGATACTGGAGGATTGAAATGAGTGCCGTGGTTGAACCAGAATACAACTGGTCCCCTGATAAAATGGTTGAAGTTTCATTAGGTGAACCTGATGATTTTTTGAAGGTTAGGGAAACACTAACCAGAATAGGTGTAGCATCAAGAAAAGAAAAAAAGTTATATCAATCATGTCATATACTTCATAAGCAGGGTAAGTATTACATAGTACATTTCAAAGAATTGTTTGCTCTTGATGGTAAGCGAGCAAACTTGAGTATGAATGACATACAAAGAAGAAATCGTATTGTTCAGTTATTGTCAGATTGGGGATTGGTGAATGTTGTATCTACAGATTCTATTGTTGATATAGCACCTCTCAATCAGATAAAGGTTATTGCTTTTAGGGAAAAGGGTGAATGGGTATTAGAAACAAAGTATAATATTGGAAAGAGAAAGTCTAATGAATCTTCTTGATTCTTGGTTCATATGAACCTTCTGGTTGAATATAAATTTTATCTGTAAATGGCGTGATTACTTTGTGGTCACGCTTTTTTTGTCCACATTTTTTTATGCATAATGGATCTTTGAATGTACTTATAGTATTCCAAAATATTTTCCATTCTTCTGATTCCAAAAGTTCTTTGAGAGAATTGTAATCACGAATGTTGGGTACGGTTGATGTATTTTCATATTGAGATCCCCACCAACAACATGGGAAAACATTTCCTCTTGCAGATATATACAATCTTTTTCTTTCAACACATAGTGGAGATACTTTACTGAAGAATTGTTTTCCTATTTGATGAGTTCCTACTCCTCTTTCAATATTTCTATTAGAATGTATGGTGTGGAAATGTAAGAATCCCATATCCTTTGCTCTTTGTTGTGCATCTTCTAGTTGATGTTCATTCCAACTAAACAATACCATAGACCATACTGCCCAACCTCCAGCATTTATAAATGCTTGAGCGTTTTCTAAGGTCTTCTCCCATATACAATTTACCCTGTAGTATTCATAAGTTTCTTTATCGTTACCATCAAGAGCAAATAGTACTGGATTATCTCCTATTCTGGATGCTAATTTTTCCCAGTAAGATGGTTTATGTGCTGATCCATTTGTAAAAAGTTTTATTTCTATATTCTTATCTACAAGATGATCTAAGATTGGAAATAGATGTCTATTGGCACTAGCATCACCATAGTTACCACACATTTCTATTGATTTTATATCTGAATCAGTTATCTTTTCTATATCTTCTACTGTTAAATCGGTACTGATAACCCTACCTTTTTCATTCCTAGAACAAAAAAGGCAAGCAGCATTACACTTATCAGTCAAATCTATCTGGATATCCGTCCACTTTATTTCGGATTCCCTCATCTACAAAAAAGGTGTTACTTGTATAATTATCTATGTCGCCTTCGGGGACATGTAAACGACGCTTTAGAGGTCACTATGTTTAACAACGCACAAACAGTCACTCTCACTGTACCAGAGACTAAACAGTATTTGGATAAGGTGAGAAGGAACATGATAGGATTCGATGATTGGATCAACGAGTTCGATCAGCACTTTTCAACAAACTCCAATTATCCACCTTACAATACAGTCAAACTCAGCAACCATGAGTACCGTGTTGAAGTGGCATTAGCTGGATTCAAAAAAGATGATATTAAAGTTTACACACAGGAGGGTAAACTTTTTGTTGAAGGAAAGAAACCAGATACAGTAGAGCATGAGTATGTTCATAAAGGACTTGCTCAACGTGCTTTCACTAGAGGATGGTCACTACCTGACGATCTAATTGTCAAGGCAGTCCGATTTGAAGATGGTTTACTTTTGATTGATATTGATAGAGTTATTCCTGAACATCAGCAACGAAAAGATTGGCTCTAAATACTACTACGGATTATATAAGTTTGTAGTGTATTCAAGAGTACTGAAACACATCAAAGCGTCAGATCTCCGTGAGACTCTGACGCTTCGTTTTAGGGATCAATTGAATCCCAAATTTTGGGATGGGGATCAATTGAAACTTGAAGTCAGAGATGCCTTGATGAAATTTGCAAAGGCATTTGCTGATTATGTGGATCTAGATGATAGAGCAATAACAGATGTGATATTACTTGGTGGTAATGCAGGGTATAATTATACTGTTATGTCGGATTTGGATGTGCATCTTATCGTAGATCCAAAGTATATTCCAGATTGCAATCCAGAATTACTTGACGATTATTATATGGATAAGAAAACTTTATGGGAACTGACTCATAATGTAACTATACTTGGAGCAAAAGCAGAACCTTATATTGAAAGACCTGGTGTTACCCGTAAGAAAAGTCAAGGTGTTTACAGTCTTCTAAAGAGGTCATGGATTCAAGAACCAGAAAAATTTGATGATGACCTTGATGAAAAAGAACTTGAGAAAAAGGTAAAATCATTGAAGCATAAGATAGATACATTTATACAAAGTGAAGATCCAGAAGCACTCAGAGATATGGTAAGAAAACTTAGAGTTGGTAGAACTGTATCATTACAGAAGTATGGTGAGTATGGTTATGAAAATATGGTGTTCAAGGAACTAAGGAATCAGGGTTACATTGACAAAATACGTTCTGCTGTGGTAAACTTTAAAACAAAGAGTTTGTCCTTGGTATGATTCAGATACTACTATTGAAGAACGATAAAGTTCTTATATCACGTTTAGAGGAAGTTGGTTCCGAGATGGGTGAACCTGATTGTAAATTGATAGAACCTTTTGAGTTGAAGACAGAGGGTGATAATTTCTATCTAGAACCATGGCCAAGTTTTACACAGCAGAAAGAATTGATGATTCATTCTGATAGTATATTGACATTGGTTCAACCAGATAAAGATCAATTGGATAAGTACCAAACACTAACAGCAAAACCAACAGTCACTGTTAAATGAGGTATTACACCAACGTTCAGATGGTCGGCAACGACTTTCTTGTTCGTGGTTATGAGAATGGTAAGGCGTTTACTTCAAGAGATCATTTTCAACCTACTTTGTTTGTTCCTAGTAGAAAGAAAACAAAGTATAAAACCTTGGACGGGAAGTATGTTGGAGCGATACAACCAGGCACAGTAAGAGATTGCAGAGAGTTTATAAGGAAGCATGAGAACGTAGAAAAGTTTCCTATCTTTGGGAATCGTAGATACATTTATCAATATATTTCTGATAGGTATCCAGATCAAATTGATTTTGATCTTAGTAATATGAACCTTGTCACTATTGACATTGAGGTGAAGTCTGAGAATGGATTCCCTTCTGTTGAAAAGTGTGATGAGGAATTACTTCTTATATCCTTACTAAGTTTCTCAACAAAGGATATAATTACTTTTGGAGTTGGACCTTTTACTAATACAGATCCAAAGGTAAAGTATGTTCAGTGTGTTGATGAGTATGATTTACTTCAGAAGTTTTTAGCACATTGGCATAGCAATATACCTGAAATAGTTACAGGGTGGAACTGTCAACTTTATGATATACCCTATCTTGCAAAACGTATTACGAGGATTCTTGGTGAAAAACCATGTAAAACATTATCTCCGTGGGGGTTGGTCACCAATGAGGAGATATTTCTTCAAGGTAGACCTCACCTTGTTTATGATATTGGTGGTGTTACTGTACTTGATTACTTAGATCTTTATAAGAAGTTTACCTACAAGGCACAGGAGTCTTATAGGTTGGATTATATTTCTAGCGTAGAACTTGGACAGAAGAAGTTAGATCACTCTGAGTATGATACCTTCAAAGACTTCTATACAAATGGTTGGCAGAAGTTTGTAGAGTACAACATCATTGACGTAAAGTTGGTCGATGCTCTTGAGGAGAAGATGAAGTTGGTAGAACTGGCAGTCACTATGGCATATGATGCCAAGGTGAACTTTACTGATGTGTTCTATCAGGTTCGTATGTGGGATATGATAATATACAATGATCTAAAGAAGAAGAATATTGCAATACCACCTAAAGAGGATGAGGATAAGAGTGATAAGTATGCAGGAGCATATGTAAAAGAACCTAAACCTGGTGTATATGAATGGGTTGTATCGTTTGACCTAAACAGTCTATACCCTCATCTTATAATGCAATATAATATTTCACCTGAGACTTTATTAGAAGAAAGATTTCGTGGTGTTAGTGTGGATAAGTTATTGAATGAGGAGGTAGATTTATCTAATCTAAAGGATGTTACTGTGTGTCCTAATGGTGCTGTTTTTACAACTAAGAAGAGAGGATTCTTACCCAAACTAATGGATAAGATTTATAGTGAACGTGTCATCTTTAAGAAGAAGATGATTCAAGCAAAGAAAGATTATGAAAAGAAACCATCAAAGGCACTTGAAAGAGAAATCTCAAGATGTAATAATATACAGATGGCAAAGAAGATTCAGTTGAACTCTGCCTATGGTGCTATCGGCAATAACTATTTCAGATATTATAAGTTAGCAAATGCTGAAGCGATTACCTTGGGTGGTCAGTTCTCAATTCGTTGGATTGAGAATAGAATGAATAAGTACATGAACAATGTGCTAAAAACTACAGGAGAGGATTATGTTATTGCAAGTGATACTGATAGTATCTATCTCAATATGGGTCATTTTGTTGACGCAGTATTCAAGGGGAGAGAGAAAACTACTGAAGGCATTGTTAATTTCCTTGATAAGGTCTGTGAAGTGGAACTTGAAAAGTATATTTCGAGTTCTTATGAAGCGTTGGCCACGTACGTAAATGCTTATGAACAGAAGATGTTCATGAAGCGAGAGACTATTGCTGAACGTGGTATCTGGACTGCCAAGAAAAGATATATTTTAAATGCATGGGATATAGAAGGAGTTAGATTTGCTGAACCTAAACTAAAGATCATGGGTCTTGAAGCAGTCAAGTCATCTACACCTGCACCATGTAGGAAGTTGATCAAGGATGCGTTGAAGGTTATTATGACAAAGACTGAAGATGATGTAATAGAGTTTATAGAAAATGCAAGATCTAATTTCAACAAGTTGCCTCCAGAGGAGATAGCATTTCCTAGATCGGTTTCTAATGTAACAAAATATGAAAATAAAAACTCTATCTATTCTAAAGGAACTCCGATTCATGTTAGGGGTTCTCTGTTATTCAATTACTATGTAAAGAAGAATCAGCTAGATAATAAGTATAACATGATCAATAATGGAGAAAAGATCAAGTTCGTTTACCTCAAGAAACCAAATTCGATTCATGAGAATGTCATTTCATTTATCAATCAGTTTCCAAACGAACTAGGATTGCAGAAATACGTAGACTACGACTTACAATTTACAAAATCTTTTGTTGAACCTGTCAAGGCGATATTAGATTCTATTGGTTGGTCTGTGGAAAAAACTGCGACACTTGAATCCTTCTTCATTTAGTGCTATAATCTTTAGTAACTGGAATTATTCATTGGAACTTCCAATAGACGACAAGGAACTCGCTACAATTATAAGTGCTTTGCACTTAGGTGGTGATACTTCACTGTTTCAAAAATTGAAAATTGTAAAGGAAATTAGGGAAGAATATCCTGGTGGACCTTACAAAAAAATAATCAGAGAAAAATACGGAATGGTAATTTGATGGGATTTTTTGACAATGTACTAAAAGATATTGATGAAGATCAAGTTCGATTAGCGAAGGATCTAGATGATAGTGAATTCTTTATCGACACTGGTTCTTATATCTTTAATGCTCTTTGCAGTAAGAGTATATTTGGTGGGGTGTCTGCAAATAAAGTCACTGCTATCGCTGGTGAGACAAGTACTGGTAAAACATTCTTTGCTCTTGCTGTTGTTCAAAACTTTTTGAAGAACAATCCTGATGGTGGTGTCATTTATTTTGATTCTGAATCAGCAATAACAAAAGAATTGCTACAATCAAGGGGTATTGATCCTGAAGGTAAAAGGTTCTATCATGCAACGGTAGATACTATAGAAGACTTCAGACATGTATCCTATAAGATTCTAGACAACTATTTGTCAGAACCTGAAGATAAACGTAAACCTATGTTGATGGTTTTAGATTCTTTAGGTATGCTATCTACAAGAAAAGAAACAGAAGATGTTTCTAAGGACAAACAAGTCCGAGACATGACTAAAGCACAACTTATAAAAGGTGCCTTTAGGATTCTAACTGGAAAGTTAGGTAAAGCAAAAGTTCCCCTCATTGTTACAAATCACACTTATGATGTCGTTGGTGCATACATGCCTACAAAAGAAATGGGCGGTGGTAGCGGTCTCAAGTACGCTGCCTCTACTATCATTCATCTCCGTAAAAGCAAGGAGAAAGACAAAGACCACAATGTCGTCGGAAACATTATCAAGGCAAAGACTGCTAAGTCACGTCTGAGTAAAGAAAACAAAGAAGTTGCTATTAGGTTATACTATGATGAACGTGGTCTTGATAAGTACTATGGTCTTCTAGAACTTGCTGAAAACGAACTTTGGCCAAAGGTTTCTACTCGTTATGAAGTCAATGGTAAAAAGATATATGGTTCTGAGATTCTAAAGAATCCAGAGAAGTACTTCACTGAGGAAGTATTGCAAAAACTTGATGCAATCGCAAAACGAATTTTTAGTTATGGAAGCGGAGAGAGTACCACTAACGATACTGAGTAATCTACTTCATGATGAAGTATATGCTCGAAAGGTTCTGCCGTTTATCTCATCAGATTATTTTGATGAAAGAACTGATCGTATAGTATTTGAAGAGATTGCAAAATACATTCGAGCATATGATGGACTCCCCACTAAGGAAGTTCTTCATATTGAATCGGAGAATCGTAATGATCTTACTCAAGAAGAGTTCTCTCTTACAGGGAATCTAATTGATGCATTGCATGAGACTAAGACTGAAAGGGATTGGGTAGAAGATACAACAGAGAAGTGGTGTAAGGAGAAAGCAATTTACCTTGCACTAATGAAGAGTATTCAGATTGCTGATGGGCAAGATGATAAGCAAGGTGCTGATGCTATACCAGATATACTAAAGGATGCATTATCAGTAGGATTTGATCAGCATGTTGGTCATGATTATATTGATGATTCAGAGGATCGTTATGCGTTTTATCATCGCAGAGAGAATAAGATTCCCTTTGATCTTGAGATGCTCAATAAGATTACTTTAGGTGGTGTATCTAATAAGACATTGAACATTGCTCTTGCTGGCACTGGTGTTGGTAAGTCTTTATTCATGTGTCATATAGCAGCAAGTGTTCTTCTCCAAGGTAAGAATGTTTTATACATCACATGTGAGATGGCAGAGGAAAAGATTGCAGAAAGGATTGATGCAAATTTACTTAATGTCAATATAAAAGATGTTACTGAAATACCAAAGTCAACTTTCGCAAAGAAAGTCTCAGCTCTTGCTTCTAAGACTAAAGGGAAACTTATAATCAAAGAGTATCCAACTGCATCTGCTCATGTAGGTCACTTCAGATCTTTATTGAGTGAATTGCATCTCAAAAAATCTTTCAAACCAGATATTATATTTGTAGATTATTTGAATATCTGTGCTTCTTCTAGGTATAGGAGTGCAGTCAATGTCAATTCATACAATTATGTGAAAGCAATAGCAGAGGAACTTAGGGGTCTTGCTGTAGAATATGATCTTCCTATTTTTTCTGCAACACAAACCACAAGAAGTGGTTTCAATAGTTCTGATCCTGATCTTACAGATACTTCAGAATCATTTGGATTACCTGCAACTGCTGACCTTATGCTTGCTTTGATTAGTAGTGATGAATTAGAACAACTTGGTCAACTTATGATCAAACAACTCAAGAACAGATATAATGATCCAACTTATAATAAGAGATTTGTTGTTGGTATTGATAGACCAAAGATGAGACTGTTTGATTGTGAACAGGCAGCACAGGATGATGTCTTAGATACTAATGTAGATGGTCAAGATGCAAAACCAACATCTAAAGGATCTTTTAATGATTGGAAATTCTAAATTCTTGTGCTATAATAAATTGAATCTTACAAATTAATGACAAAACAAGTAGATACAAAAAAGTATACTGAGTTCGTAGATGCAGTTACATCTAGCGAAAGTAAAAGTTCTGAATCATTTTCAGTTCGTTTAAGAGAACTATATTCAGAAGGACTTTCTGTAGAAAGACTTCTTACTGCTGCTGTAGGAATGTCTGCAGAGTCGGGTGAGTTTATTGAAGTAGTAAAGAAGATGATATTTCAAGGTAAACCAGTGAATGAGGATAACTTATTTCATCTGAAGAGAGAACTCGGAGATATTATGTGGTATGTTGCTCAAGCATGTATGGCACTTGATACAGACTTCAATGAAATTATTGAGATGAATGTTGAAAAACTAAAGTCTCGTTATCCTGGTGGAGAGTTTGATGTTCATCATTCAGAAAATAGAAAAGATGGTGATGTGTAGTTGACAAAAACGTAACAAAAGTTTATAATAAATATATGGTGGGCATTTGCTCACATTTTTCCCCTGACCAAGACTAAACGGGGTTACAATTAGTCTTTTTATCCACCAGTGAAGGGATTGGTGGAAATATTATATCGCTCTTACCCTTTGAGCCCTATAAAACTTTATTGTCCTCATGACAACTCTTCAAAAAAGAGAACAGGGTCTCCTTACTGGATGGTCCGAGTTCTGTGACTGGGTA
>MDSY01062271.1_pt1 | contig 17090 bp, 10 predicted proteins | sample 811131 | NCBI WGS metagenome assembly MDSY01 (sample SAMN05326643, study PRJNA326480) | marine metagenome | isolation source: seawater | place: Atlantic Ocean: South West | collected 2010
CGGTGCAGTGCGAGGACTTGCAGGGCCGCGGGGCGCACCGCTTCGTCTGCGTCAAGGTCTCGAAGAACACCAAGGACATCCTCGACCAGAACCTGTGGGAGGTCAAGCTGCTCAAGCTGCTCGCGTCCAAGATGGACGCCGACGAGCGCGACACGCTGCCGCAGCTGCTCAACGTCTTCTACTACCGCGAGACCCTCTTCATCGTGTACGAGCTGCTGCGGGACAACCTGTACCACATCTACAAGTACATCGAGGAGTGCCGGCTGCCAAAGTACTTCACGGTGCGCCCCCCAACCCCCTACATGCGGCGACGCACTCTTGGAGGCGCTCCCCACCCCCACCCCACCCGACGCTCCACGCGGTGCACGGTCGCTCCGTCGCGCAGGTGGATCGCTTGCAGGAAGTCGCTCGGCAATGCCTCCGCACGCTCCATTGTCTGCATCAGCAAGAGGTCATCCACTGCGATCTGGTGCGCCACGCTCCGACCCAAACCCCTGCTTTTCGCCCCCTCATTTGCTTGCCGTGCCGTTCGAACGCAGAAACCGGAGAATATCCTGATCTCCTCGCTCACGGACTGCAAGGTTAAGGTGATCGATTACGGCAACGCGTACTTGCACCATGACCAGCGCTGCTCGTATGTGCAGTCGCGCGCCTACCGAGCGCCAGAAGTGGTGCTGGGACTCGCTTATAGCCCAAAGGTCGACATGTGGTCGCTTGGTTGCATCCTGATGGAGCTGTTCACGGGCAAGCTGCTGTTCGACAATCGTTCCGTTCAGGCTCGGGCTTGCACATGCCAGCGCCGCGTATGTTATGTTGTCTCCTGCAGTAGCTCAGCACCACCGCTGCCAACTGCAGGCGTTGCTCGCCTCCCACATTGCGCTTCGTGGGCCGTTCCCTGAGAGCATGTTACAGAACGGCCAGCTCTCCCATCACTACTTCGACACGACACCGTGCGCCGTTTGCCTTGCTGCTGAGGCACTACCTTTTTACCCTGATTTGCATTGCCACCGCCGCTGCCAGCCTTTCCCACGCCCACGCCGTTGCTTGCGTCGCTCGCCGCAGGGGGGCGCCGCAGTGGCTGGTGGGCAAGCACGATGGAAATCTGTGCCGCATGCGTCCGCACGTCAGCTCGATAGCCAACGTGCTGACCCACTACGGCTGCAAAGACGAAAATTTCGCCGACTTTATCGGCGAGCTCTTACAGCTCGATCCGGAGAGGCGACCCTCGGCGGAGGAGACGTTGAAGCATGCGTGGCTTCAGGGCAACACCCCCTGCGCAAAGTATCAGATTGCAGACAGCGGCGAGGCGGGGAAGCGGTTGCGAACCAAGTATCCGTCGCTAGCGAATGTGGGGGAGAGCCCGTCCAAGGCTAGCTCATCCGGGGGAGGGGATGGCGAAGAGGTGCCCGGCCCGGCGACGCCGACGTCGTTCCGCGAGCAATGCTACCTCGACCGCGAGCGTGGGGAGAAAAAACGGTCAAGAAAGTCCGCTGCGCAGCGCCTCAGCAGCACGGGTGAGTGCCGCGTATGGGTCACGATTTCGCGCCGGGAGTGGGTGCTAGAGCGAGCGTAGGCAAGGGTGTGCAGGTCTTGGTTAGGGCGCCTGGGCACCGCGCTGACTCGACTGCTGCCGTTGTGCGTTGTGGCAGACGTGGCCAATTCGCTCGACCACATGCTCATCTCGCCTACGGCGCCTGCGAGCGGTGGCGGCGACCCCAAAAAGGGCAGAGCAGAAGACAATGGGAGGGGCTGAGCTTGACCAGAGTCCTGCACAGTCCCGGAGGCAGTGTCGGGGGCAGGGATGGGGGAGGGCGGGAGGTCAGCGCACTTTGGCAACGCGAGAGAGGTCAATCACGGCTTCGCGATCAGAGTCGGGGTGACCTTCTGGGCGTCACTTCGAACGCACCCTGCTCGCCGCGTCCGTGAGAGGAAGAGGCAGTCATGCGAGCGCAGGAGCGTGTGAAACCGCACCTTGCCTTTTTAACTCTGACGCACGCCTCGCCGCTCCGAGACGAGCTCCGAGTTGGTAATCCGTGTGTGGTGTGTGGACCTGTCTGATTCGCAGAGGCAGATACAGAAGAAGTTGATTAAACACTACACACTAGATAGATAGATATCTATCTATCTCTATCTATCTAGCCGTCTATTCTGGGAGGTAGCGTCCCCTCTTGGTTCCCCTGGGACGCAAGTTTTCGAGAGCTGTCCCGACCCTCGCTTGTGGACGCAGACGATATCCGCAGACGAGAGAGCCGCCGGGTATGCCGATTCCAAAGCTGCTCTGCCTTCACGGCCGCCGGTCGAATGCGGAGGTCACCGAGATGCAGTGCCAGGGAATACTTGAGCTCGACAAGGTGGCGGCGCTCAACTACCTCGACGCACCATTCGAGAGCACTGCCTTTGACAAGGACATCGGGCCCGGGCGGAGCTGGTTCCTGCGCGATGGGCCACCTGAAGCAGCACAGGAAGCCCTCCGCCAGTCCCTACTCCACATCGTTCGGACGATCGCTTCAGATGGCCCATTCGATGGTGTCTACGGCTTCTCCCAGGGTGCTGCCATTGCCTCCCTCCTGTGCGAACCGGCCGTGCATGGCGCACTTGGTCTGACCTCACCGCCGTTCCGGTTCATTCTGCTCGTATGTGGCGTCGACTACGACACGGCGTTCGGTGCCGGAGTGGCTCAGGAGTTTATGGGCGCCTGCGCAGCCCAGGAGGATGCCTCGCGGTCCAGTTTGCTGCAGCTCCCTTCGCTGCACTTCATGGGCGAGAAGGACGACAACCTTGCGTCATCCCAGGCGCTGACTCAGCGGTACGCACAGCCGCATTTGCTCTTCCACAAGTCCGGGCACGCGGTGCCGGCCATGGAGCTGTGCGCAGGAGAGGGCTTGCAGCTCAGTAGCAGACTTCGCAGCTTCATCCAGGAGCCGGACTGTGCTAGGCCCTAACCGTTCAACCCGGCCCGCCTCTCTCGCTCGTTAGTGCGCCAGAGAAAGGTAATGGTTTAGTTATAGGTCCGCGGTCGTCTTTACTAATACGTAATAGTCGTGTACGAATTGAACAAACTCCGATGTTCGCACGGCCACTGTAGTTGTTCGCGAGAGCCCCCGCTGTTTATGGTCCCCGCTGAAGAAGTTGGCCGCCACACTCAGTGCGCGGAGGCACATGGCCGCGTGCGACGCCGGCGGCGCGGTTCTTGCCGACCTCGGTCCCGCCATGCTCTGGTCGCCATGCGATCCGGGCGAGGTGTGTCCACCCCCTCCCCCGCCGCGCCGCTTTTCGCACGCGATCGCGGTCTCACTCGCGTGTGCATCCCGCAGTGCCACATCTACTTCAGTCAACAGCGCAAGGCGCTCAGCACGGGGCTTGCACTCGCGATGGCGCTGAATCGGACGCTGGTGCTCCCACCCTTTGAGTGGTACAGCGGGCAGGCGCAGCTCATGGCGAACGCGTTCCGTGCGACGAACGAAGGTCGCACGCCGCAGTTCACGCCCTGGTCCCACCTGTTTGACATTGAGCCGCTTCGGCAGCACGTACCCGTCGTCGAGCTCCACGAGCTCTTCGCCAGCGCCGGCCCAGCGGGGCTGGAGCTCCATCGTGCGCTCTATGCCACTGGCACCTCCACATCGCCAAACGACCGCACGCAAGCCAACGAGGCTGAGGGCGTGTTTCGAGGCTTTCTGGCAGAGAAGCCTTGCAAAGACCGGAGCTCGCAGGGCCTCTTGAAAAACCTGACTCGGGCTGTGAGTGCGGGGGCGTGGAAGGGGCGCGTTCTAGACGGCGCCATGCAAGTCTCGTCGATGCACTGTGGCATGCTCCTGCTGGACCAGCCTGGAGCGACCGACGCGTTGGCCACGTGGTTTGGCGATGCGGCGATGGTTGCCGTCTTCAGCGTGGGCCACTACCCTCACGCGAAGCTGGCCGGGCCTTCGGTCTTCATGCCACCTGCATCTGCAATCCAGCGAGAGGCGGACCGCTACGTTGCCGAGCTTCGGCGGCCACGGCCCGCTGGTGGTGAGGCCGCAGGCGGCACGGAGTTGAAGTTTGTGGCGGTTCACTGGCGTCACGGCGACTATGTCTCCTACAGCCTCCTCACTCCGGCAGAGACGGTGGCGAAGGACGCCAAGCGGGCGCTCGCGGCTATGCGGTGCCCGACGTGCCCAGTCTTCTTGATGACTAACTGTCGGGACAGCTCCGCCCTCGACGAACTGCGTCGCCTGCTGCCCACTCTGGCCAGGTACGAGCCGCCTGACGACCGCCCCGAGTTTGCCGAGGAAGGGCCGCGCCTGATAATCGAGCAGGCCATCGCCACGCAGGCGGCCCAGTTTGTTGGGAGCTCTCGCTCGGCCGTCACCTTGTTTGTGGAAGAGGCGCGACGCCACAGTGCACAGACGAAATAAAACGCGGTGACGGCACGGGAGAACTCCATGCTGCTCAAGCTCTGGTTTGATGGCACGGTGTATTTAGGTGAGTTAGCGTGTAGGTTGGCGGGTAATTATGCGTGCGTGATTTTGGTTGGTGTTTTGGAGTCTCCCCCGCCCTACTCTCAGACGTGGTCTCGATCACAGTAGGTCAGTTGGGGATGGGGTAAATTAAGCGCGTGTGTAAACACGTACGGCGTCTAGAGGCTAGAGCGCGAGATCCACATCTAGACTTACGGACCGGGGGGTCGGTCTGGTGGAGAAGGTTTCGTCCATCGGTCTGTGCGACTGTCGGTGCTATCTCCACCGCGCGCAGCGGATGGAACGCACAATAATCAATATTTTCTGCGACCAACCACGGACCAGAAACCCGCGGGTGCTCGCGTATCTCCAGAGGGGCAACCCGAGACTGTGACAATATATCACCCTATCAACGAGTGGCACGCGTGAGAGTAGGTTGCCGAGCCGCCTCGCAGTTTGGTACGCAGCCTGCGGACGATTGTCTTGGGGCTACAGCTCGATCTTTTGCGTAAGGAGCTCGCGCCGCTGTTCCATTGCCTCGTCGAGCTCGTGCAGCTCAAGCTCCTCTGCGCTCGCAATGTACGCGAGCGCATCCTGCTTCTGCTTGCCTCTTTTAAGATTCCTCAGGTGCTTCCAGTCGCCAGCGTACCGATCGTCCGTGGAGGCCAGAACCTCGTCCACTGGCGTGTTGCAGCTCTCGCACGTCACGGCGCAGGTTCCCTTCCTGGGAGTAGCGTACAAATTCGGCGGTGACGGCAGAGCCAAATGCAGCCTCAGGGCGTGTACGGCTGGGGGCCGGGGAAATCAAGCCACTCTGTGTACGCGCTGCGATGCATGAATAACGGGTTTTTGCTGCACTCGCCCATCCGCGCCCAGCTTGCGCACATCTCCATCTCGTCACCTGTGTTGAACTCCTTACACGATGCGGCATGCCACTGCTTGGTCCGAACAGGCCAAGAAAGGCAGCCCGCAGCGGCGGCCTCGGGGCAACGCGAGCGCGGGCGCGTGAGCGAGGAAGGGGACGGTCCTTCGACATGACCGCTGACGACAGTGCGCGATCGTGGGCTGGACGGCGTCGATGTGCGCCTCCTGTCGGATCGAGGCGAGGCCAAAAGTAGGCAAACGGACCATGCCACCCAGCCGTGCCACGCCAAACCGACACTCCCTCCCCGACGCCAATCCCCGCTCGGAGAGGCGGCCCAGTGCAGCAGCGGTGGCAACCAATGCACACGCTGCACAACGAAGGCCGAAGCCGCGCTGCCGCCACAGCGTTCGGGGAGCGGGCTGCAGCCGATGCGCGCATAGAACCGGCAGAAGGCAGCGTTGAGCGTGGCGAGGTGCTCGGTCGAGAGCGCGTCCTGCTTGCTCAGCTGGGCCGAGTGCGCCAAGACGGTGCCGTCCCAGGGCTCGTCAAAGAGGAAGTTGGGGCACGTCTCGAGTCGGAGCTGCTGGTGCGACATTTTGTTGAAGTAGGCCTTCTTGTCGCCGAAGGTGTAGTCGGCTCCATAATGCATGATGGAGGGGGGGCGGCCCAAGAAAGGCGCGTTCCCCGGGTAGAGCATCACGTCCTACGCGGCGCAGTGCGGGCCTTTCGCAGTTTTGTGGTTCATGGGTGAAGCCTGGCGCATCATGGCGGTGCAAAGACGCGAGCGCAAAGAGGGAGGGGCGGGGTAAGGCAGGGCCGCAGCGCGCACCTCTCGGACGCGGTGCGTCACGCCCACCTCGGCCGCTGCGAAGACGTACCCGTACATCTCACCATGCCACCGGGCCTGCTTGTGCTTGGTGGCCATCTCTAGGGGGGTGGGACCAGGGCTCCCGGGTGGGCTCTGGTAGTGAAAGCTCTCGTTAAAGTACTGGTCAGGGTGCGCGTTCGCGAACGCCCGCACCTTCTTGGTGAACTCGAGCCAGAGCGGAGCGATCTGCCGCAGATCCTCCCGGTGGAAGATGTGGAAGCCACCTACGCCGGTCATCCGCTCGTGGAGTGACTCCTCGATGAAGTGGCGCGCAAACCCCGAGGTCGTGCCGTACAGGTACGAATACTTGGCCGACACGACAGTGCCGCGCGAGCACCCCATGCCTGACGGGTCGATTGGCGCCCGCAGATACATATCCGTGTCCATCATGAGCACGAACTCCTCCGCAACATCGACCTGCTCAAGCCACGCCTTGACAGAGAATGGCTTGTTGTAGCTGGCGTCTGCGCAGCAGCGGCAGGGCGCGCGCATGTGAGACTGCGGCGCTGGAAAGAAAGCCTGCTGTTCGACGGCGGAGGCGGACAGCCGTGGCCGGACTTGTCATCGTGGAAGGGGTCGCCGCGCTCAGCGTCGTTCACGGCATCGAAGCGCATGTTCCGGTGGACAAAGGTCGGTCCCATGTCCATGTTGGCTTGCGGATAGGTCGCCAATTGCTCGTCGGAGCAAGCGAGCAAGCGCGTGATCCTCCCCGGCTGCCGTGTGCGGTTGAATGCGTAGAAGAGACCGACCGATTGCCAGTCGAACGCCGGAATGCACTCAGCGGAAAACACCACGTGCAGATGCGCCGGCAAAGGCGCCGACAAAGGCGACAACACTGCCATGGTGGTGCTGCGCTGGGCAGCGACGGCCAGGAGCAGCGGTGGCAGGCAGGGCGCCGAGCTGGTGGAAGAAGTTTTAGTTGATCCCTCCTGGTGGCTGTTTGCACCCCTGGAGGACTTGCCCGCTCGCGACGCCCCGCGCCAGCGCCGCATCGCTGCCACCGCGTCGCCACCGGCCGATGGCGACGCTCACCAGCCTGCTCACTTCCTCGCCTCTGCACGTCCTCCTCGTCGAGGTGCTCACGCGCTACCTGAAAAACTACGGTGCGTGGCCCCGCTTGAAGCCGCGTCCGCCTGTGCCTGTGTGTGCGTGGGCTGACCTGTTCCTGCCTGCGGCAGTGACCAACATCACACGGGAAAAGCTGCGAGTCGGGATCTGGTCAGGAAATATCATCCTGACCGATCTGGAGCTTCGACAGGCGAGTGCCTCACCGCCCTGCGATATGAGGCGCCCAAATGCCGCTGCCATGTGGTGCCTCATATCCGGGTGTTTCCCTTGCGCAGGATGCACTGGATGCGCTGCATCTGCCGGTGCGTTTGATCGAGGGGCGCATCGGGCGGTTGCAGATCCGCGTGCCTTGGAGCAGGCTGCGCTCGGAGCCGATCGTGATAGAATGCGACGACCTCTTGCTCCGTGTGCGTCTTCGAGACGAGCCTGACGCGGCCGCACACAAGCAGCGCGAGCAGCTCCGTAAGCGGATGCAGCTTGATGCGGAGGAGCTACTCCGTGGTTTGCGTGCCGACGCCGGGCTGGCCCACCCGGCGTCGCGGACGCCCGCAACGGCTGACTCGTTCCTCAGCCGGATTGGCGCCACGCTCCTGGACAACTTGCGCGTTCAGCTGGTGCGACTGCACGTGCGGTGCGAGCACACGGCTGGCGACGGCTGCTTTTTCGCGTGCGGTGGCACCCTGCGTCGCTTTGAGATGCGCTCAACGGACGCCGATGGGCAGCCACAGCACCAACCAGCTGCCGCTCGCCAGCCCTGGCTGCACAAAACGCTAGCCCTGGAAGGCGCGTCGCTGTACTGGGACGCTGCGGGAGCCGCCGAGATAGCCACAGAAGGGGTGCGAGAGGCCGTGCTGCCGCCGACGGACGCGTCCGTGTTGCTGCGGCAGTGTCGCGCCAACGGCCCCGAAAGCTCGCACGAGCCGCGGAACAGCTGGTCGTGTGCGTTGGATCCCGTCGAGGTCACGCTCACCGACAGGCAGTATGAGGGCATGCTGCAGCTCGCTGCAGACTGGACGTGTCATGCGCTTCGGGAGAGGTGCGATGCGCCTCCTTGCTCGCCACCCAACCGTCCGCCATCCGTTCGCCTCCGTCCGCAGGTACTGCGCCCATCATCCACCATCGGGTAGGACGTGTGCGTCATTGCGGTGGTGGCGCTTTGCCAGGGACTGCGTGTTGGCCGATCTGCGCGAGCAACGGCGGTGGCACCGATGGGAGTCGGTCCGGCCGTTTCTCGAGCAGCGACGCGAGTATTTGGCGTTGTGGCGCGCGTACCTGCAGGGCACGTCACCCGCGCCTGCAGACAGGGCACGCCTTCTGGAATTGGAGCAGCGGCTTCGGTTGCAGGACATCCTCTTGTTTCGTGGGTTAGCGGGGCGGGGCGGACCGGACCAGGCGACTGTACCCTCCCCCGACCGGTCCGCTGCAGCCCGAGCAGTGCCTCGCTCGGCATCAATGAGCGAGCTGCTCGCTTTCAACGATGATCGGCCGATTGCGAACAGCACCTCTGAGACCGAGCTAGCGCGGCACCATTTGTCAAACGACGGCCTCGACGTGCATGGCGGTGCAGGCATCGGCGAGCGCAAGGGTTCATGGCTGGCGTGGCTGTGGCGCAGCCCTCATCAGCCTGCCGACGTGGAAGCAGCGGCCGGATCGGAGCTCGGCCCTGCTGAGCCGGTGGATGGAGCTGGTGGGTACGCGCCCTTGCGTTTCACTCGCGCCCAGCTGCAATACTTGCACCGCTGGGTGTACCCGGAGGTAGAAGATTCAGAGCCGCAGGGCGCATCATCGGCGCTTGTCGACGTACAAGGCCGCTTGCGCATCCGCGGGCTCCGCGTGGAGCTGCGCTGTGCTGCCCCTGAGGCCGATCGCGAGGCTGTGCCCCTCGCAGTCGTGCAGCTTGTGGAGCTGTCGCTGCTCAGCACCCAAGAACTGACTGGCCGCACGAAGGCTGAGCTCTCAGTGGAGTCGCTCACTGTCTGCGAAGCAAGCGGACCGGATGGCTTGTCGGCCGAGTTACTCGCACCGCTTGGCGCAAGCACTGGCCCGACGCAGCAGGCTCTGCTGTACGTGCTGCAAGAGGCGTGGCCCGCAAGCAGCTGCACCTGGCCTGAAGGAGGGTCGTGGAGCCCAGAGAGTGAGGCCGGCTCGCGCATCAGCATCTCGCTTGCTCCGTGCCGTGTCTCACTTGAGCCATCGTATGGACAGCTCGCACGCTTCTTCTGCAAGCCTGCTTCGATGCCGACTGCACCACCAGCTGCTAGTGCGGTCGTCAAGGTGTTCTTGCAAGAAACTGTCGTGGCGCTGCCGTTCCTTGGCCCTGGAGGCTCGAAGCATTCGCTGGAGCTCTGCATTGCATCGACAGAACTCGAGGAAGACCCGACCGGCCAGCTGCAGCAGCGCGGGGCTCACGCGCGGGCGGCCAACCAGGTGGCGTCGCAAGCGGGTAGTACACCCTTTGAGGCGGTGCATCGCCGGCTCACAGTTCACGATATGTCACTGCGCTTTTGCACCGGCGACACCGACGTGGTCGACCTGATGCTACCGCATTCGTTTACCGCCACGCTCTCTGAGCTTGTCACGGATGGTGTATCGCGCAACACGGTCCACTGCCAGTTTGCCGAGGTCACGATCCTCCTTCACCAGACGCAGCTCGACCACATGGTGTGCCTTGCCAACAGCCTTGCACAGGCCCTCGAAGCCGGATTGTTCGACCTGGGCACGCAGGCGCCGGCCCATCGCGTCGGGCCAACTTTCCTCATGGAAGCTTGGCTTGGAGCAGCGCTCATGCGCCTGCAGCTTGGGAGCGAAGATCACACCGTTGTCTTCGAAGCGCAGCAGCCTCGCCTCAAGGCGAAGCTCTTCACGGGCAACTGGCAGATGCAAAGCGATCTCGAGACATTTCAGGCGACGCTCCAGCGTCTACTTCCCGGCGCACTAGGCGCCCAGGTGCTTGGCCACCTTTTCGTGCGTGGGCTCTCTATACAGCATGACAGCAACGCCCCGGCATCAAGCGAGCTAACCCGGGTGCAGTTGAAATACGCAGAGATCTGCGTTGCGCCCGTGAGCGAGCACGGCTCCAGCGGCTCGCTCGAGGGCCACCTTTTGACCTCGGCATCGCCAGCCGCCGCCGCCTCATCGCAACTGCAACCAGCGGCCATCTTCGCGATGTCTGCGACAGAGACGAGTTCCGCGGCGGTCTCGCTCTGGTTCAAGCATGACCCATCTCTGGAAGACGTGGCACTCTCCGTGGAAGTGTGCACGCTTCAATTGCGCGAGACAGGACCAGTCAGCACCGTCGTCGCAGCGGTGAATGCCCTGCAGGCAGTCGTGATGCAGTGGTGGAGCTCCATGATCGCCTCGGCACCGCGCGCACCAGAATCTGGCGTGCCTGCGCGCCAGCAGCCCGTGCCTCTCGCTCTCCGTTGCGATGGGCGGGCTTTCGTTTTGGAATTCCCAACCCTCGCATCGACACCTTGCATGGATGCTTCTGGTGTCAGCTTCTCAATGCTCAGCGACGGCGCGGGAAGTGCGGACGGCGAGTTGCAGATTGAAGCGTTGTCTCTGCTCAAATCTGCCGATCCGCTGCCCCTGCTCCTCAGCCCATGCTGGGTTGCGCTGACTTGCTCCCGCCATGGTGATGCCGAAGGTCTGTGTGTGAAGCTCAAGGCTGGCCCGATAAACGCCGTTTTCCTGCACTCCCATATCGCGGCCCTGTCTGCTGTTCAGCAGCTCCTGTTGGCGTTGGCGCCAGAGCCAGCACCCAGCAGCGAAGGAGCCGCTGCTCTGGCGGTATCACGAGTCGATATTGTACTGCCGAGCGCCGAGGTCGCCTTTGCAATCAACCATGACGAGGAGCGCAGCACGGCGTCACCCGAGCAGGTGCAGACTTGCCAGCACAGGATCGTGGTGGCAGTGGTGGACCTGCACGCCACTTTCAGCGCACGGAGCCCGAACGAGCACAGCGCGGCTTGTCGATTTCAGTCTTTCACATTGCGTCAGGGTATGGAGGCGCCAGAGTCCGCCGAGTGCGAATCGTCTGACGAGACCTTGCTCCACGTGTGCGGAACAGGTGCCGATCAATCGGCGGTGCTCCTCGAGGTCGAGGTCTTGCGCAGCGGGATGCTTGCACAGGCCGTTGCGCCCTGCCTCCGCGTGCACTTGAGTGCCTCCTCAGCGACTGCGGCCACTTTGATGGCTCTGCAACGCGTTGCTCGTGACCTTCCGGCGATCGAGCCCAGCGATGTGCCGTTTGTTGTGGATGTGCGGCTCGAGGACATCGATGCAGTAATCAAAGGCAGCGGCACGTCGGCCGCTCCGTCTCTTCGTCTGAGGTCCGCAATGTCGCTCAGGGCTGCCTGCAGCGGAGGTGTGTCACAGCCATTCCGTCAGCAGGTGTCAGTGCAAGTGCCCATGCTTCTGGTCGAGTTCCTTCTTGGCCGGAAGGTGCCACCAGCAGAGCTGCTTGCGCCATGCAGCGCCGTACTACGCGTCCGTTTGGGCTCCCATGGACGCGTGTCGCTCCAGTGCTCCGACCTGCAGGTGCACCTCTCGTACACGCAGCTTCGTGCTGTGCTGGCGCTCACCGAGTCCATGATGTCGCTGCTCTCAAGATCTGATGTGGCGGATGATGCAACACCCGTTCTGCCGCCATCCGTTCACGGCTTGCAGCCCTTTTCACCGTCACAGCGTCCGGGCTCGAGCGCGAGCAGTGAGGTTTCGGACCCAAGCGAGTACTTCGATGCCCAAGAGCACCTCGACAGCGAGGCGGAGCACACCACCGTGCCAGAGGGTTCTATGGTTGCCCCAGTCCAGCTTTTGGAGACTCGCCTCGAGGTCTACCAGGGAACGTGCACTGCCACGTTCATTGATGACTGTGGGCGTGTTGCAACCCCCCTTTTCCAGCTTGTCCTGGCGCCAAGCACCTGCCATGGAGTTCAGTCTGATGACAACCTCCGCTTGCACGCGATGCTCGGAATCTCCCTCTACCACTATTCCCGACGGCACCACCAAGCTGGCCCGCAGGGCTGGGAGCCGGTGCTCGAGCCGTGCACGTGCTCAGTTGATTTGGGGCTTGGCACCGCCCATCGTAGCGTCGAGGTGGCGAGCCACGGTGGAGTCGAGCTCAACGTGCTCCCGAGTATGCTCGGCTCTCTCAGCAGTCTGCACCACCGTTTGGTTGCCGATAGCGACTCAACAGACGATGGCCGACGGCGCATGCTCCAAGATGCCTTTGCCCCTGGCACCCTCCTGCGCAACGAAACGGGCGTTCCGTTCTCCTTCTGGCTGCAGGCGGGCGATTTGCCGTCGGAGCTTGCACCCAGCGCAGAAGTGCTGATTCCCGATGAGCCGGGCGGAAGCCAACAGGGGCAGAAGAACTGCTTGCACGCCCTGTTTGATGGCTTCCAGCAGCTTGACTTGCACGCGCCGTACCGCGATCGATACCGTTTGTGGCCAGCGGGGCTCTCGGGGCAGAGTCCGAACATTGTTTACGTGCTGGTTCACAGCCGCAGCGTCGACGGGACGGAGCACGTCACCGTGCATTCCCCGTTCACGCTCCTCAATGCTACCGCTGAGCCTCTTGGGGTGCGGCTGAGGAAGCGGGATAGCGACGAAACGCAATCGATGGTCCTGAAACCTGGAGCTCGAGAGCCCGTGCCGATCGGGTATCAGTCCGGCTGGGTGGAAGCCGAGCTGCCCCCTTGCGAGACTTGCGTTTCAGACGCCAGTGCCCACGACCCTGCCGCTCAGTTGGAACTCACAGTGGCATCCTTGCAGACCCTTCGTGGTCGCGGTGGAGTGATGCAGTTGCGCAGTCACCACGACCCCCGCTGCTGCTACAGCTTACTGACGGAGCTGCCACAGCAGGCACCCCAATGCTGGTTGATTTCGGTGTACGCGCCTCTTGTGCTTCACAACTCGCTACTCTGCGGTCTGGAGTACGAACTCAGCGATTGCGCCTCGTCGCACAACCCGGAGCCGGTGACAGCTTCGGCTTCCCAACGTGGACGCCTTGTGCGTTCGTCTTCTTTGCCCATCTTCTGCTCCAGTGCATGGGGCGTGCAAGGCCCTCCGGAATGCTACTTGCGTTTGCGTTGCGAGGGGTTCTCGTGGTCCAAGCCTGTGCAGTTGAGCCTGGCGCGGGAAAGTGACGATGCCGTGGAGACCAGGCACGAGCTGGAGATACGGTGCCCCGCATCACACGGCACTGTGCGGGCGGGAGTCGACCAAGATCGAGAGGCGACAGCTGCTGTGCTTCGTTTGCATGTGGTCCACCGCGTCACCGGCGTCGTTGCAGAGGTCTGCGGGGGCGTCTGGGTGCAGAATGAGTGCCACTTGCCCCTGCACTACGAGCTCAACAACGATGCGTCGACTGCGGCAGTGCTGCAGCCAACTGCGAGCACAACGGTCGCGCATAACTCTATTACAGCCGCACCGTTGCAAGGCACCGGGTACGGGTTGCCCGACGTGCGCTTGAGAACCACTGCTGCGGAAGGTACCCGCAGAGCGAAGGGTGTGGGTGGCAGCAGCGCATTCCTGTCCCTCTCTGACTTGCTCCAGCTGGGGGACCAGTCGGAGGAGGTCCGCATTGGTCTTCCATTGTCGCAGCAAGTTGGCGGGCCAGCTCAGGAATCGCGGTGGTTGGATCTTGGGGCGAAACTGGTGCCTCTCGAACACAAGTTTGGCCGATCCCTGCTTCTAACTATCGCCCCACGGTATGTTCTGCTGAATCGAACGGCGAAGCCTCTTCTTTTCCGACAGCAAGGACACGCTGGCTATGTCGAGCTGGCGCCATTCGCAACGGAGCGTCGCTTGGTGCCGATCCATTGGCACGATTCCAAACGTCCGCGATACATTTGCTTTCGACGGCTGGAGCGCGGGGAGGAGTGGTCTGGGCGGGTTCCTTTCGAGAGCTCGGGCGCTGGCCCCCTTGCTGGGGGCGCAGAGCTCAGCATCCGTCTCCGAAACCTCGAGACCGGCGCCAGTGAGTTCCCGCGCCTGTCTTTGCATCAGCTCCCAGGGCGTCCTACCTTTGTTCTCCAAGTCCTGGACGAGCTGGCCGGCAGCGCACCAATCACGGTGACGAACGAAACCAAGCACGAGCTGCGGTTCAAGCAGGCCGGTGTCTCATTGGTCTGCGTTGTACCTGCCGGCGCGGCGTATCCCTATGCATGGGACGCGCCTGCCGGAAGGCAACGAATGCATCTCACCTTGGTTGCCTGCGGCGTTCGATTTTCCTGCAGCACCGCTCCGAGTCGCGCAAGCAGGCCTTTGTTTGGAGCCTTTCTGGGCCGAAGACTCTTTGAGCTTTGCGTTACGAGCGAGGGGGCATGCACACAGATACGGGTGCAGGAAGTCGCAACGACCTCTGCCCCCAAATTGCCGATGGGGATCATGGCTGCAGTCGCACCCTTGCAAGAATCTGTCATTACCGCCGCCAAAGAGGACCCGCCGTTCCAAGTCCTGGTGCAGCTCCCTACCATTGGGATCACTCTACTTGACAGCAGACCGCGTGAGCTGTTGTACCTCTCGCTGCATGGCCTCAGGCTCGCCCTGCAAAAGCAGGCAGGTGAGACCGGTCAACGGAGCATCGCCCTTGCCATCGCCTCTGCTCAGCTGGACTGTCAGCTGCCTCGGCGCGCCACGCACGAAGAGGTGCTACTGAGATCAGGCGCCTCCGCCCGGCGAGATGCCATTTCAATGGAAATGACACTGTCGGAGAGTGACACCCTCACGCTGCTGCACCATGCTAACGCCACGCTGCAAGAGGTCACCTTGCGCATTGACGAAGAAGCGCTCCATGCGGCGGTCGCAGCGATTCAGCCCGCATTGGCGAACGCGTCGTCTTCGAAGCCTGCTCAGGCAGGGAGCCTCACTGTGTTCGAGGAGCTGCAACAGCGCAACATGCTGCAGGACTCAGGAACGGCCGCGACGCGTCTGTTTGTGCGGCATTTCAAGCTGCACGCTGTGAACCTCAAGCTGAGCCTCCAGCGAGCCACCGCACCCGATTCGGATGGCCTGCCAGCTCCTGTCGACGCTCCCGATCATGGTGGCGACATGCATCACGACGCCCTCGTCTTTGGCTGGCTGCGCTGGCTTGGCGTGACGCTGATGAGCCTTGACGAGATGCCCATGCGCCTGCCCGAGGTCACGTTGCAGCAAGTCCTGCTGCCGAGCGGCGGCTTGATGCAAGAGTTGCAGCAGCGCTACGGCCGCGCCCTCTGGCAGCAAGCCTACAAGGTGCTGCCGTCCGCTGCCCTGCTTGGGGACCCTTATGGGACGCTTCGCCGACTGCGCAAGGGCTGGCTGCAGTATTGGCAAGAGTTGAGCCGGGCCTCTTGGAGAGAGCTGCCGGTGGTCAGCGCACGCGGGGGCGTGCATCTCTTGAGCCTGGCTCTCTCGAGTGTACTGCACGCGACTGGCACCAGTACGCTCGCCCTGTACAACAGCCTGACCGCCCTGCTGGTCCAGGAGGGGCGCTTCACTGCCGACGTCTCGTTGGTGGAGGGCCTCCTATGCGGGCTCGGCGGCCTTGCTCGGGAGACGGCACGGGGCGTGGAATGGCTCGCCAGTGGCGGAAAGCTCCACCGCCTGCCTTTGGTCTTCGAGGGCCCTGCGCTGATGCTCTTGGTGCCCGTCGGGCTGACTCGGGGCGTCCAGCGGCTGCTGCTCCTACTCGCCGTGGGGTCGCTAAGCTTCACGCGCTCCACCGTAGAGGCATCGCGCACCTTGCTACGCGGCCAGGGAGAGGTTGCGCAGCGGCCAGGTAGGGCACGCGCACCTCGGGAGCTGGCGCCGCACCAACTCCTCAGCCCGCTGTCGCACCCTGACGGGCCTTCAGTCCTCGCATCCTTGCTGGAGCGCGTCTCAGGGCGAGACGCGCCACTTCTGTACGCCGTGCCCATGCACGCACCGCGAGGGATGCTGTTGGTGACGGCCACGAGCGTGATCACGGCGTGCACCCAGACTGGTGCCGTGTATTGGGTGCTGGCTCTCGAGGATCTGCTGCTTGTGCAGCGGCAAGACGCGCTGCTGCGCCTCCTCTGCCTCTCAGCGGAAGCGCGCGTTGCCCCTCTCAGCCCCGTCACAGCCCATGCTACAGCACCTGCTGCCACGCTGCTGCACCACGTGGGCATGGTAAGCGCCGCCCATGCAACAAGGGTGCATGAGATGCTGGGGGTGGCGAGCTTGAACGCGAGAGGCTTGGCGTGCGCCCCCCCAAACCGCACCCCCCTCTTCCGCACGATCGTGTTGGGCCCAGGGCCGTCGGCAAGACCGAGCTCTGAGCCGACGGTCGGCGGCAGCCCGCCGAGCGCCGCCGGGCGCCGCCACCGCCCTGAGCGCGGCCCTCCATCAACGCCGAACCCACCGTCTGGCCTCTTCGCATCCTTCGGTGAGCGGTCAATCCTCGCGCGCGGCTCACCAGCGCACGCGGCGTTTCCGCGTATCGCCGAGCCCTTCTCTCAGAGCCCCCGCGTGCGCAGGAGGCTGTGAAACGGTAGAAAGCAACCTGTGCTGCGCATGTGCCTCGTGCACAGGTCGCAGCACGTACGTACTACTTTACTGTTTACACGCATGGTAATACGCTTTCATATGTCGAGAGCAGAGAGCTCTTCGAGTTTTTTCCCTCTAAAGTAATACGTATAAGACATTACGGTAAAGATTATGATAAAGTAAAGCCGTACAAGACTGAGATCATGCGCACCTTGCTCCTGGGGGGGGGCACCCTTCTAAAGTAAACAACACTTTTGGGGGTGGGTGTCTAGACCCCCAGCAGTTTGTACACATCCTTTGGGGTGGGTCCACTGACCCCCAACAGTCTGTGCACATCCTTTGGGGTGGGTCCACTGACCCC
>MDSY01140023.1_pt1 | contig 17085 bp, 14 predicted proteins | sample 811131 | NCBI WGS metagenome assembly MDSY01 (sample SAMN05326643, study PRJNA326480) | marine metagenome | isolation source: seawater | place: Atlantic Ocean: South West | collected 2010
ATACGAGACGACATCAGTGTATTAAGTTCTTTGTCTTCATCTAGGTCGATATACAAAGGAATCTGCACTTGCTGCGCCAACAGGGTATTGCTTGGGCACAAGGCAATGACTGTAGCGCCAGCATCCATAGCCAGTTGTGTAGTGTGAAGTAGGTCTTTGGTGCGCCCAGTTTGTGAGATTGCAATCAGCACATCACCAGGTTTAAGGGTAACAGCTGCCATAGTTTGTAGGTGTGGATCTGAATAGGCTGCAGCAGACATATTGAGGCGAAAAAATTTGTGCTGTGCATCACTACAGATGGGGGCAGAGGCACCAAAACCATAGCAGTCAACACGCTTTGTTTGCACTAAGGCGATAATGGCTTTTTCTAGGTTAGCGGCATCTAAATCAGACTTTACCCGCATGAGGTTGCCCATGGTGGAGTCGAATATTTTTTCTTTAAACTGCTCTACTGAGTCTCGGCTATCCAATCTAAATTGTTGGTAAGATGTATTAGTACCCAGGAACTGAGCTAAATTAAGCTTAAAATCTTGAAACCCATCAAAATCTAACGCGCGACAAAAGCGCACTACAGTGGGTTCACTTACCGCAGCCGCTGCGGCTAAATCCACAATTCTCATTTGCACCACCTTAGCACGATGTTCTAGCACATAGTCTGCCACCTTACGCTCAGATTTACGTAATTGTGGATGCGCTTGAGCAATGGTTTTAAATAGGTCGTGGTTCGATATAGGCATTAAATGAGCCGAAGCAGTAGGGTATTAATAACATTCTACCCCATCCACTTCGGCTCAATCCAGCAACCATACTCAAAATTGTAAGGAGATATCCTTATGGCTGGACATACACGCAGAAACAGCAGTCGCTAAATCAAGGCTCATACGTTCTTGTAAGCGTAAACCAATACTATCTTTAATGGCTACATCATAACTATTCAGTGCTGGAGCCATGTCTATCAGAGCACGCTGGCGCCATACAATTTCTGCTGTGAGCAGATCCATAGCTTGGCTATGATAGTCTTTGGCTTTGCTTGGGTTGTATTTACTACCTTTAAGAGCCCGTCGTGCCTTAGAGAGCTTCGACCTAATAGTGCTTGCCCCTGCAAATTCACCCATGGCTTTCTCTTGCAGCTTAATGGCGTCCATGGCCTCGCTAGCATCTAATTGCTCAATACTTACCACAAGGTTGGCTACAGCTACTTTTATTTGTGCTAACTCAGGCGCCTGGCTTATCCATAAGCGTAGTTCTGTTATTCCCTCATAAGCTTCATCAACATTGCGACGATAGTCATTGCGAGACTGTTTTTCTGCCTTATTTAGCTTCTCAAAAATAGGCCTTTGTGTTGCCCAAGAGGTAGGAATACTGGCCTCTAAACGCTGATTGAATTGCTCAAGTGCCTCAATCCGCTCCACTAAGTCTGCTCGACGATTATCATTTAACTCAATGTCATCAAGGCGGCGTAGCTGTAACTGAGCATCTTCAATTAGACGCTTATTACGGCGCACGTTAAGCTGAATTTCCCGTACTTGTTGGTGTAACGGCTCATAACTTTGCTCAAAGTCTGAGAGCTGCGCCTTGGATTGATAAATACCTTCTACTTTAACAAATGTTTCACGCGCTTTGCCTAAACTGTTATGAAGCATTTTGGTTGCTGCAGAAGACAAATAACTTGTATCTACCAAAGTCATAGTATCAATTGCGGCCAGCAAACTGGTTTCTTGATCAGCGTACAAGGCTAATAACTGCTGTTCTAAGCACGGCTGAATACGCGGATTCATAGGCGGTGGTGCAGAGTCGGATGTGAGGTAAGTTCGGTTAGGTAGGTAGTTAACTAAACTAGGGAAGAAGCCAGTAATCACTAAAGCCAATATCTGCAAGCCAATAAATGGCACCACACCTTTATAGATGGATACAGTCTTCACCACTTGATCTGCCACACCACGCAGGTAAAAGAGCGCAAAGCCAAAGGGCGGCGTAAGGAATGACGTTTGAATATTAAGGCCAATCATCACTCCCAACCATACTGCCGTAATGTTAGCACTGGGGTCTGCCAATAAGATAGGCGCCACAATAGGCACCACTACTACGGCAATTTCAATAAAGTCTAAGAAAAAACCTAAGATAAAGATGACCAGCATCACCACGAAGAACTGCATCCAAAAACTACCAGGAAGGCTAGTAAGCATGTGCTTCACCAGCTCTTCACCACCAAAGGCTCTAAATGCAGAGGTGAGCATGGCCGCACCAATAAGGATAATAAATACCATAGAGGTGGTTTTAGCTGTTTCTCCCATTACTTCATGCAAGATGGTGCCCGTTTTAAAGACTCGCCAACCACTCCAACTGACTGCGATCAGTAATGCAGCTACAGCGACTAAGGCAAGGCCTACACCAAGTCGGTCTTCGTCGGTGTCTATACTCTTAATATTAAGATCAAAATTTGCCACCAGAAAACCTAGCACAATGACCGCAGCAATCGCTATAAATGCCGGCCAATAACGCATTTTGTCACTATGATGTAAGCGATAGCCCGCCATTAACATGGCACCCACTGCCCCCACCGCGCCAGCCTGATTAACCGTTGCCACACCCAATAAAATGGATCCCAAGACAACAAAAATCAAAGTCAGTGGTGGAAACAGTGCCATCAGCACTTTCACCAAAAACTGTCGATCATAAGCACCTACATAGCCTACCGGGGGGGCCATTTTTGGACGAAGAATTGCTGTAAATAGAATATACAATATGTATAAAATAACTAATAAAATCCCAGGAATAAAGGCACCCATAAACATATCGCCAGCACTGGCAGAGGAAATATCCAGTACTGAAGGCATGGAAAATTCACCTGTAATCTCACGATACGCCGCCTTACGCATGGAACTAGCTTGATCGGCAGCACTACTGAGCTGATCAGCCAATATGATAAGTACAATAGACGGTGGGATAATCTGACCTAAGGTGCCAGAGGCACAGATGGTTCCAGTGGCCAATGAATGTGAATACTTATTACGCAGCATGGCTGGCAAGGAGATCATACCCATGGCGATTACGGTTGCACCAACAATACCTGTAGTGGCAGCAAGAAGCGCACCCACTATCACCACAGAAATACCCAGACCACCTGGCACCGGTCCAAATAACTGGGCCATGGTAACTAACAAATCTTCAGCTACCTTGGAGCGTTGTAACATGATGCCCATAAAAATAAATAATGGAATGGCTATTAAAGTGTCACGCTCAACGTTCCAATAAAGGCTTCTAAAGTTTGTTACGCCCACACTAAGCCATTGCACCGGCCCACCTTGATGGAAGTAAGCGTCTGGGTTGTCAGCAAAAATCCAACCTGCTAATGCAGCTAAACCAATCGCTATAATGGAAGAGCCTGGTAAAGAGAACGCCACTGGGAAGCCAGACACAAGCGCTGTAATCATTAACAGGACTAGAATCCCTAAAAACAAAAGTTCCATAACCGAGTTTCCTAGGGGTTAGCCGTGTTTATGATGGTTGGTGTTGGTGTTTCGCCACGGAGCACACCAAAGTGCTTGAGCAAATAACTTGAAAACTGAATAATCATTGAAAAAGCAAAAATGGCCAAAAAACCTACCATGATGTATTTCACATACATACCATAGCCACTTTGAGACACTTCCACACTAAGCAGCGGGCTATTAATGCTGCTGGTTTTATCCCACATACCCAGCGTAAGAATAGTAAAACACAAGGGCAATCCGAGTAAGCTCACACCAAACACATTGACCCAAGATTTTGTACGATCCTTAAAGTGGGTATAAGCCACATCGACCCGGATGTGCCCTTCAACAAGCAAGGTGTGTGCCGATGCAAACAAAAACAATGCTGCGTACCAAAAACGAACTAAGTCGCCCATATAGGCTTGTTCATAAGAGAATACAAAACGGCTGATAACGATCAAAAACTCGGCTGCAACCACCAGCAATGCTAGCCATATAAAACCTAATCCTTTACTGCGAAGGGCAATAACACAGGCCAATAACATTAACGGCAGATGCACATAAGCACCTCGAAATTTTGGTTTGCCTAGCTCTGTGGTGATGTCGCCGCCAAATATTGGCGCTAGCAGAGATTCTATACGTAACAGTGACACTAGCATGTCTGCCATGCCTACCAGTAACACCATCCAAAAGGCTGCTTTTATAACTGTAGCTGCCCAATCAGAAACTCTTTCTGAAAGGTTTTGATAGCTTTGGGTTGATAACTTAGAGACATGTATCATCGCCAATATTGGCGCCGCTACATAACTGAATACCTGCAGCCACCCTAAACCAGCAAAAAGCCCGGCAGAGAGACCTAAAGAGGACCCTGTGGGTGATTTACCCACTAAGGTATTGATTGCTCCTGGCCATAACGCCCAGAAGTTTAAAAAATTATTAAGCACAAAAATAACCGTGGCGTAAACCACAGTAAACGCAAGGCTACGAAGTAGCAGATCTTGCTTAAGTAAAGCGCCAGAAGAGTTCAGGGAACTAGACAAGTGTTGCATGGTTAAAACCACTAACATGAGGCTAAAAAAAACAAATCCACCCACAACAAAGTTATGGGTGGATTTGCCTAGGTAAAGCTATTAATTACCTACGCCTAGGGCGCGGTTACGTTGCTGTAAATAGGCTTGGTCAGATATTTGTGTCCATGCACCAATATCAGTACGTGCAGTAGCAAAGCTTTGATGAATACGCGACGCCAAATCACTGTGCTCTTGAACTTCTGCAAACACTTCTTCGGAAGCTTCTGCAAAGCCGTCGTAAATGTCATCACTAAATTGGCGTAGCTTCACACCTTGGTCATTAATCAAACGTTTAAGAGCTGCACCATTCTTGGCATTGTATTCCGCCATCATGACGTCATTTTCCATAGATGAGGCCGCTTCTATCATCATTTGATCAGATCTGGTCAATCCATCCCACCAAGTCTTGTTCATGCCACAAGCCAGCATAGCACCTGGCTCGTGCATCCCTGGGTAATAGTAGTACTTAGCTGCTTCGTAGAACTTCATCAGTTCATCGTTCCAAGGACCCACCCATTCTGTTGCATCAATAGCGCCAGAAATAAGGTTTTCATAAATTTGGCCACCAGGAAGAGATACTGGAGAACCACCAAGCTTAGCTAATACATCACCACCAAGGCCAGGCATACGCATCTTCAAACCTTTGAAGTCATCGACACTGTTCATTTCCTTACGGAACCAACCACCCATTTGAACGCCAGTGTTACCACACATAAGGCCCTTAAGGCCATAGTCTGCACCCAGCTCATCCCATAACTCCTGTCCACCACCAAAACGAATCCATGCATTCATCTCGGTGTAGGTTAGGCCAAAAGGAACTGAGGTGAAGTAAGCCCAGCCTGGATGTTTACCTTTCCAGTAATATTCTGCACCGTGGTACATCTGAGCATTGCCAGAAGCCACTTCATCGAATGAGTCAAAGGCCTTAACACGCTCATTAGCAGCGTAATAAGTTACTTGAATGCGGCCATCACTCATGTCGTTTAGACGTTTAGCAAAACGCTGAGCGCCCGTACCTAGACCTGGGAAATCTCGACCCCAAGTAGCCACCATGGCTATTTCTACTCGTTCTTTAGCAATTGCAGGCGCTGAGATAGCGGTCGCAGCGGCAGCGCCCCCTAAACCAACCAAGCCTTTTTTTAATATTTCTCGTCTTTGCATTCTTATATTCTCCAATGTTATTTTTATTGCGCTCGTCGTACTCCACTCGACTTTAGAAAAAGTAACTCACGCTCGACCGTGATCTTTACCTTATCTGTGGTTACAATAGGTATTAAGTTAAATGACTTAGCAACCGACAGTCCGTCATAGCTGGAATTAATTTACTCGTTTAGCCTCAAACTGACAACTAGACTAAAGTATAATGGTCTTACCAATTACCCAATTATAAAAATTGATTTAAATCATAATTTAAAGCCTATTCACAGCAATACACGGACAAAATAATGGATGTTTCTCGCCTTTTAGACGAACTCAATGGCTCTCAGCGTGAGGCTGTTGCTGCGCCCGAAGAAAACTTGCTTATATTGGCAGGTGCTGGCAGTGGTAAAACCCGTGTACTGGTGCACCGTATTGCATGGTTAATTGAAGCAGAAAATGTTTCTCCTTGGTCCATTATGGCAGTAACTTTTACCAATAAGGCTGCACGAGAAATGCGCGCGCGTATAGAAAGCTTGATGGGTTTGGATACTACGCAACTGTGGGTGGGCACCTTTCATGGTTTGGCCCATCGACTACTGCGCCGCCATTGGCAAGAAGCGGGCCTGCAAAAAGAATTTCAAATTTTAGACAGCGATGATCAGCTCAGCATCCTTAAGCGCCTGTGTAAAGAAATGCAACTGGACGAAAGCCGTTGGCCTGTGCGTCAGTTCCAACAGTTTATTAACGGCTGCAAAGACGAAGGTAAGCGTCCTCAACACGTAGAAATCCACGGTGACTTTCAACTAGATACCCAAGTGAAGGTGTACGCTGCCTATCACCAAGCGTGCGAACGTGCTGGGCTGGTAGATTTTGGTGAGCTATTGCTACGCAGCCATGAGCTGTGGCTTAACAACAGCGCGTTATTGGCACATTATCAAGGCCGCTTTAAACATTTATTAGTAGACGAGTTTCAAGACACTAACACCATTCAGTATGCTTGGTTACGAGTGCTTGCGGGGAGCGCAGCAAAAGTGATGGCTGTGGGTGATGATGACCAGTCCATTTACGGATGGCGTGGTGCAAAAATCGAGAATATTCAACACTTTGAACGTGATTTTGGCAATGCCATTACGGTGCGCTTAGAACAAAATTATCGCTCTACTGGCACCATACTTAAAGCAGCAAATGGTGTCATCACCAATAACAGTGGCCGCCTTGGTAAAAACCTGTGGACCGATGGCAAAGATGGTGAACCCATCGCTCTTTATGCCGCATTTAATGAAATGGACGAAGCCCGCTTTATCGTTGATCAAATTGATCAATGGCACAAAGATGGTGGGTTACGTGCTGAGTGTGCCATTCTTTACCGATCTAACGCCCAGTCTCGAGTGTTGGAAGAGGCCTTAATTCGTGCACAAATGCCCTATCGCATTTACGGTGGCCAACGTTTTTATGATCGCCTCGAAATCCGTAATGCCTTAGCGTACCTACGCCTTATTAAAAACCGTAATGATGACGCCGCTATGGAGCGTGTATTTAACGTGCCTACTCGGGGAGTGGGCGCAGCCACAGTAGCTAAAATTCGCCACAACGCCCGCACTGAAGGCTGTTCTATGTGGGACAGCACCCAGCAAATCATCAGCCTTAATGAACTTCCTACAAGAGCCAATAATGCTGTTGATAGCTTTGTTAACCTCATTAATCGCCTCGATGAAGAAACTAGCGAAGCCTTACTACATGATATGGTGGACCTAGTGATCCAACAATCCGGGCTAGTCCAACACCACCTCAAAGAAAAAGGTGAAAAGGCGCAAACGCGTATTGATAACCTTAAAGAGCTAGTGAGTGCGGCCAAAGAGTTTGCCAACAATTGGAACCCCGCACAAGAGTCTGAGGACCCTGATGGCGAGTTAGACCCAGTCGCAACTACCCCACTTGCCGCCATGCTTGACCAGGCCGCACTTGATGGCGGCGAACAACAAGCTGATGAATCTGAAGACAGTGTGCAGTTGATGACGTTACACTCGGCGAAAGGCCTTGAATTCCCAGTGGTATTTTTAGGTGGCGTAGAAGAAGGTTTATTCCCTCATAAGATGTCGTTGGAAGAAGGCGACCGTTTAGAAGAGGAGCGCCGCCTCTGCTACGTGGGGATCACTCGCGCCATGCAACGCTTGTTTATCACCTATGCTGAAAGCCGCCGTTTACATGGCCAAGAAACTTTTAACCGACCCTCACGCTTTATTGGTGAAATACCAGAAGGCTTAATGAACGAGGTGCGGCTGAAATCTAGCGTCAGCCGCCCGGTGACAGCAAGGCCCACACCAACCCGGCAATATGACCGCTGGGGCCGTCACCAAGTATTAGAGACCCCAGTTATTGCCTTAGGGCAAAACGTTCGGCACCCATTATTTGGCATAGGCACCGTTGTTAATGCCGAGGGTTCTGGCCCACAAGCGCGAGTACAAGTGAATTTTGAAAACCAAGGCAGTAAATGGCTAGTTTTAACCTATGCTAAGTTAGAACATATATAGGCATCAATCATGACAACCACTACAACAGCTGCCAGCCCAGAATTTGATACCACGTTTGCCAGCCCAGCCAAAGAGCTGGGCATTAACACCCAGTGGCTAGCATCAGATGAAGCGTTACAGGTGTTGGCAGGCAATCAAACAGCCATGGGCTCAGCACCCATGGCCCAGGCTTATGCAGGCCATCAATTTGGTTCGTTTAATCCCAAGCTAGGCGACGGCAGAGCACACTTATTAGGCGAAATAGTTGCTCCCAATGGCCAACGTTTTGACTTACAACTTAAAGGCTCTGGCCCGACACCTTATTCACGCCGGGGTGATGGTCGATCAACCATGGGCCCAGTAATAAGAGAATACCTTCTCAGTGAAGCCATGGCTGCATTGGGTGTGCCCACTACCCGCAGCCTTGCAGCTGTTGCCACCGGTGAAACGGTAATGCGCCAAGGCCCAGCACCAGGGGCGGTATTAACTCGCATTGCGCCAAGCCATATTCGTGTTGGCACCTTTGAATATTTTGCTATGCAAGGGGATGAAGATGGGGTTAAAAAGCTGGCAGATTACTGCCTTCAACGTCACTTTTCACACCTAGCTAATCACCAGCAGCCATACCTTTCGTTGTTCAATGAAGTCATGGAACGCCAAGCTAAACTCATCGCTCAATGGCAAGGTTTTGGCTTCATTCACGGCGTGATGAACACGGACAATATGCTTATTTGTGGCGCCACCGTAGACTATGGTCCTTGCGCTTTTATGGACCAGTTTGAACCAGAAAAAGTGTTCAGCTCTATTGATCGACAAGGTCGCTATCGTTATAACCAACAACCAGGTATTGGTCAGTGGAACTTAACGCGTCTTGCCCAAGCTTTGCTGCCACTAATGCATACAGATGGTGAAAAAGCATTAGCACACGCCCAACAAGCATTGGATAATTACGTAAAGCATTATGGTGCGGCTTATCCGCGTGTAATGAGTAATAAGTTAGGGTTCAGTGAGCCACAGCCCAGTGATCAGGGCTTAACAGAACAGCTGTTAGCTATCATGGCTGAGCATCAGCTAGATTTCACTTTATGCTTTAGATACCTAGTCGACCAAATAGCAACAGATGCCTTCCACCAAGCCCTTGGTGATGCATTTATAGCACCAGACGAGCTCATTTTATGGCAACAACGCTTAGCCACAGACTCGCAAAGCCAAGAGCAGCGCTACCAGCAAATGAAACTGGCTAACCCAGCGTTTATTGCTCGTAACCACCAAGTAGCAGTGGCTATAAGAGCCGCCGAAGACAAGGGTGATTACCAGCCTTTTTACGCGCTATTAAAGGTGCTTCAGTGCCCCAATGATTACCAACCAACACTCAGAGCATTTGCCCTTGCGCCAGAGCCTCAAGAAGTGGTGCAACATACTTTTTGTGGCACGTAATTTTTCTCACTACTAGACCTCCACTAGACCTCCAGCATAAAGGTAACCGGCCCATCATTGGTTAGGGTTACCTGCATATTGGCACCAAATTGGCCTGTGGCTAGAGATATCTTTTGCTGTGCTTGGGCGACAAAATAATCATACATTTGTTCGCCAAGGGTTGGTGGAGCGGCACTGGAAAAACCTGGCCTCAAGCCTTTTTTCGTATCTGCTACCAGAGTGAACTGGCTTATGATCAGCAGACTACCACCCACTTGCTGTACGTTGTTATTCATTTTTCCGTTTTCGTCAGCAAAAAAACGATAGTGCAGCACCTTGTGTAATAGCTGATCTGCTTTAGCTTTGTCATCACACTTATCCACACCCAATAACAACATAATACCGTGATCAATTTGGCCTATACATTGGCCATCCACCTCTACTTTGGCTTGGGTAACTCGCTGCATTAAGGCTTTCATTAATTATAATCTACACCATGATTGCGACTATAGCCGTTGATGCTAGGGCTTGACCAACCTACCAAGGCTTCTGGTCTGGGTTGATATATTTCTATCTTTAATGGGTAGCACTTAGCCGTATCGCTTGAATGCTCAGTACTGCAGTCTCCACCTGGACAAGCAGATAGCGCACCCACCAAATCAATTTCTGCAAACATAGCTAGATGATCCCCTGGCCTTACTGGGCTGGCTTTCATGAAATACTGGTGGGTATCATGGCTAAAGCCAGTACACATAAACACGTTTAATACGTCGTGCACCATGGCCTCTGTAGCATCAAGGGGCAATTTGGCATAGTCCAACATGGCACGGGTAAGGTTAGAATGACAGCAATGATGGTATTCATCCTGCCCTAGAGCCTGATTAGTATAGGGATCACAGCGAGTACCAATAACATCATGTACGCTGCCGCCAAATTGGTCCCAGCCATACCAATCTAGGGTATCATCAATTACTGTAGCCATTGGCCGCAAGTAGGGTACATTACTCCACAAGCGGTCGCCAGTACTCACATGGGTGCCATGCAAGGCGCGTGTTTTACCACTAAAAAAGCGCTCATTAAGGTTGTCTTTGTGCCATAGGTTCAGATCGCCTACTTGGGGGCCTTCTACACTCACAATACGAAAAACGTGGCCTGCTGGCACCACAAAAGCGCGCGCATCTCTGGGCGCAACTATGACACTTTCTACCAGCCGCATGCCCTGCTGCAGATTGGTATAAAAGACCTTATCGTAGGCAGGTAGCGTATCGTTTGGGTAACACACCACCGGTGCTATATCCAAACGCTGCTGGGCATCTACTGGTGGCGCATATTGAGGTGTATTTTTCATCGTTTAAACCCTCCTTAGTCGGGGTGCCCAAGCTATCTAACCAAAAGCTTAAAGCTTAATCTAACAAACTTGAACATAAAAAATAATATAAAAAATGAGTTTTTCTTACAAAATAAGCCTTGGGTGAGCTACCACCAGTCTAATACTCTGCCGTTACCAGCAATAATAAGCATGCAGGTTACAACGTGTAAAACAACCCAAAACGTTCTAAATGCTAATGCTTTTTTAACATCTGTTTGTGTTATCGGCAAAAATTCTGGTTTATCCTCATCATCAACTCCAATTGGCATCCCAACCGTTCTGGCCCATAATTTTAAAAATCTTCTTTGGTTACTCATGACTGAATTTTCACTTATTAATTTTAGAATGTTAGTAGATTTCAGCTTAGCTAAAAGCTGAGTTTCGGATGAGGTATAAAGGTAGGCTTGTCATCAATTTAGTAGCAGCCCCAGGGGCTTTAGGTTACATAAATGCTTAACGAAACCAATAATAACCTTAGGCCACAGTAGCATTTTATTATCGACTATAGGAAAAAGATCTGGCTGAAAAATCAGCCTATTCTGATCAACAGATGCGGCAAATTATCAGGCCCTGGCGCAAACACAGGAAAAGCATATCAACGAAAAAGCTGACATTAGTATATCTCATAAAAAGGCCATATTACTTATTGATTTCTGATCTTAAATGTTAGATATTAAAGGTAGCTGACCGATCTATTTCGCCAAAAACGAATATCTAACGGTATGAAATAGTTTGGCGAAACCTGTAAATAATACTTTTATACCAAAGCGACATGAAAAATAAACCTGAATCAATAAATGATGACAAAAATGCATCACCACCTAGTGTTCAAAGTGGTGGTTTAAGTCTACTGCACATAGCTGGCTGGTTTGGCGTCATTATTGCAGCGCCATTTTTTCTTTGGGTACCACTTGGGTTCACCGGCTTAGTGCCATCGATGGTTGATGTCTTCGGTATTGTTGGGCTTCGCATCCCGGCGGCCATCACAATAGCTGGCTTACTAATAGCCTCAGTTGGGTTTCACCGAATTTAGAGGGGATCATCCGGGCCCTTATCCGGACAAACGTTAATGATTAGGTAAGGAAATTAGTATGTTCAAACTATCAGATTTATTCATCTTGCTGGCAGTTGCGGTGTCTTTTGCTGTGTCTGGATTGCTCTGGTTTGAGGGCAAACAGCTAGAAGGACTATTCACTGCCATATGGGTACCTTCCATTCTTGCCTTTGGTATCTACTTCAAATTGTCTAGCCTACTAGCTCGGAGGGATGAGCCATGATTGCTGACAATCTGTTTGGGATCGCGATGTTCGTATTCGTTATAATGTTCATAGGTTTGGTGCTAACGTTCTTAGAGTTTCGTTACGGTGAGCCCAAGCGGCAGCAGGAACGTGCTGAAAGAAAACAAAGATCTAACGATTGAAATGCAGGTTTTAGCTAGCTCCAGACACATTCTTGTGTGGCTGCTACCTTATTGATAATTAATGAGTGGGTGGGCTTAGCCAGCTAGCCCACCCATCAGTTATCAGCCTCTCTACAGCCAACAACTTAGCGTAATTCTTGTTCACATTGCCTTAACTTAAACTTATGTGAACAAGAGTTTTTAGCCTAAGGATCGATAAACGTTTTTATACAGTTCATCAAAAAACCTGCTAGAAGCAGGCTGATCTGTTCAATATGAAATACAGAGATCCTTATTTAACAGTTTCTAGCGACTTTTAGGCGCCGTCCAAAGGGCTTGTAAAACGATACTGTGCTCAGACCATGGTTGCCAGTTCTCTAGCTATGACTATCAAAATTTTTAAACTGTACAAAAAGCTAAAACCGACCTATTTTATTAGATAAAGCAGTTTAATAATCCAAAAAAATTGCTCCCTTCTGAGTATGAGAAGATCACCCATCTTACTCAATTAGCCCACCTGTTACATTGGGGTAATACACTCACTAACGGTATTTTTCAAGGCGCTTTGCCATCTATTGCATTGCATTCCTTTACGTTACTTTGCGTTCCTTTGCAGTATGTACACCCACCCTTACACTTGAATACCTATAATAAAGTGGTTCCAATCGGAATGTGGTTTTACAAGAAAAAAAGTAGTAACACCTATATTAAACGCGGATAAATAATTGCTTCAACTATTAAAGACTTGATAGGCAATTGTGTCTGTTATTCCAATTACATAGAGAAAAAACTAATGAACTTAAAGAAATCTATTGTTTACGTTGCGCTTACGTCTGTAATTACCATGGCAGCGGCACCAACTTTTGCCGGTGGCCATGGAGTAATGGTGGGTAGTGCTGAGATGGTTGCATCTAAAACTATCGTTGCAAATGCATCTGCTTCAGACGAACTTGCTGTTTTAGTTGCAGCAGTAAAAGCCGCGGGTTTGGTAGACACTCTACAAAGCGATGGCCCATTTACTGTTTTAGCCCCTACTAATGCAGCCTTTGCTAAGTTGCCTGCCGGCACAGTTGATACATTGCTACAACCAGCAAATATTGAAACGCTTAAAACGATACTCACTTGCCACGTAGTTGCAGCAAAAGCGATGGCCGCTGATGTTATTAAGATGGCTGCTGATAATGGTGGTATGGCTAAAGTAGGTACGGTAGGCGGATGTATGCTAACTGCAAAGTACGATAACAACAAAGTTACTTTTACAGACGAAAATGGCAATGTAGCTACCGTGACAATTGCTGATGTACCACAGAAAAATGGTGTAATCCACGTCATTGATACTGTTTTACTACCAAAGAGCTAGGTAATAAATTAGCTTAAATAAATGCTAAAACCCATAAAAATGGGGCCAAGATTACATCTTAGCCCCATGATTTCCTTTTATAACTACCAAAGCACCGCTATGCATTAGAATAGCTACAAAGTAGTTAAGCGCTGCACCCTTCGTCATTAACATTAGTTAAAAAGGCATCGTCTACTTTTTTGGCCGCTACATTATGGGCATACAGTCGCTATTTAAGTTTTTCTATTTCGCTTATATGCTCAGGGCCTGTTTCACAACAGCCTCCTAGGATAGTTGCGCCAGCATCTTTGAATTTTTTTATAATAACGGCTAAATTCTTTGGACTTAAATCTTTTCTTTGGCCCAAGACTTCAATTGGATTTCCTGTTTTAGCTTTCTTATAACTATCTGTATACCCTGCTGAGGGTTTAGTTGTAACAAAACCGTTGAGTTTAAAACCAAAAGGAACACCCAGACTTTTAATTTCTGCACTATTTTTTTCATAGTTTTCTGGTGAAACACACGAAAGGATTAGCCCAAGTAAATTTTTATGATGAATGCTGGTAATAAAGTCAGAGATTATTTCACCACTTGGCAATGTATTGCCTTGCGAAACATGTGCCCCTATTAAATAGGGTTTGCCAAACTCTTCTATTGCTTCAATTGCTAATCTCATCTCTCTTACGCTACTTAAAACATCAAAATAAAAAAAATCTACGTAGGGGTTCAATAATTTTGCTTGATCGTAAAAATTGTCTTTAATTTCATTCTCTGGCCTTGTGTCTGGCTCATAGGTAAAGTTTTGCGGCGGTAATCCACCAGCGATAAGAACATGGGGGTTTAAATCTTGTGCTTTTTTAGCTATTTGTCCTGCTTTTTTATTTAGATATTCAAATTTATCTTCAATATTATTCTCACGTAAACGCAATCTTCGTGCAGTGAATGTTGCAGTTACAACTACTTCAGCACCAGCATTTATAAAATCTAAATGGGTATCAAGCAGAAGCTGGTGGTATTTATCTTGCAATAGTGCATTAGCACTCCAAAGGGTTCCTTTTGGTTCCATCCCTCGGGAAAGTAATTCTTGCCCCATTCCACCATCTAGAACTCTTGTCGTTTTAAAGAAGTCTTTATTCATTCTATCATTCACTTTTTTAGAGTATTAAGTTTATGTAAGGTAAAAATATATCAATCAACTAACTAAAAATTACATTAGTATCAGCATTTTAGCAGAAAAAATCTTCAATTAATATCATGAAGCCGTTAACACAAACGTCAGTTACGTAAGCATTTTTAAGTCAAGGTAATGCACGCAAGCCCCTGTAACAGGATAGTTGACATGAGATTTATCCCAATTTCACGGACAGGTGAATAAGTAATGTTATAGGGGATAGACAAAAAATTTTAGCGATACCCACGCATGATGCTATCGCTGTTAAACGAGGTGATGCAGAGCGGGCAAAGCAAGCTATGCAACGTGTGTGGACTGATGAAACCTTAGGTGGCAAGACTAGGCTAAAGGTGGAATACCCTGATTAGAGAGCAGAAAACAGCCTGATGCAATGACTGCCCTCTTAGCCACAACAATGCAGCTTTAAGTCAGGCTGACGGCTAGCATCGGTAGATCAAAATAGAAGGTCGAACCCTTGCCTACCTCAGAAGAAAAATCAATGTCGCCATCATGTGCCTCGATAATCATCTTTGCGATACCTAGCCCTAGTCCTGAGCCACCTTTTTTCCGCTGATCTGTGGAATCAACTTGAGTGAACCGATCAAAAATCGTCGCGCGTGCATTTAAAGGGATACCAATTCCGCTATCTTTTACAGAGACTCGAATATTGTTCTCATAACGCGCAAGAGAGACTTCAACCTTTCCACCGATATGTGAAAACTTAGCTGCATTGGATAGGAGGTTTGTCACAGCCTGTACCAAGCGATGGTGATCACCATAAACAAATATTGGTTCCTCAGTACCAAAGCAGGCAAATGTTATTTCATGTTGGTTTCCGAAATGCTCGATGGATAAGGCCCCTTCTTTAATTAGCGATGCTACATTCACCGACTTCATATCAAAATTCATTTTTCCTACATTTAGCCTTTCAATATCGAGGATATCATCTATAAGATAGCCCAATCGGTTGGTGTTTTTATAAGCGATATCAATAACTGACTGAAGCCTTTCAGGGTTAAGCACTCCCCCTTTGATGAGACCAAGTGCACCTTTAATTGAGGTGAGTGGTGTACGCAGCTCATGGCTCACGATAGATATGAATTGGGTTTTTGCCTTGTCAATTTCTTGTCGGATCGTATCTTTTTCTTCATTAGCAATGGCTAGCTCTTTGGCTTGTTGGTCTTTATTTTTAATGGATTTGAGCAACACCTCATTTAATTGATCTCTCTGTTTGTTAGACTCAAAAGTTTTATTGGCTATTTCAGTAGCAAGAGTTTCTTTTGAAACTAATAAATAACGAATCAATACAAAAAATCCGGAACCTACACCTAAGAAATTGATAGCAAAAAACAGGGGGTTAACTTCGCTTGTTTGCAAAACATTAGGCACAGAAAGGTTGTTATCAATGTACGCTGAAAATACCGTGAGCAATACACTCACTGCATAAACAACAATAGTATTTCGAGTATCTGTCACTGTAAACAAACACATAACGCCACCGAACGCCGACCATATCATTATGCCACCACTTGATGTAAAACCACCAAGTGCCCACTGAAACATAAACGGTAGAAATACACTCAAATAGATTTGAACAAAGCGAGCGATAGTGCGACGGCGATATTTCACAAGAAGACTAAAGTTAACAAATGTCAATACTACATATGCGTATGGGATCATAGCAGCAGTATAGAGGCTGTAATATAGAGCTATAGAACCCCATAATAGCCCACCAAAACTCATGATTATACCCGCATATATCAGAATACGGTTACATAGAATAATTTGTGAATTATCGGTTGGTTTGTCGGCAATCTTGCCTAACGAAGAAAACTTGGGCAATGCGTCATTAAGTTTTTTTAAAGATTCCAAGATATTACGAAGCCCAAGGTATAATTAAAATAAGTGATAAACTATTCCGCTAAATTATATCTTGGTAGCCTAATTTACGTCAACTGCGTACTTATTTCACTAATTACTTTACCTTGCCAGGTAACAATGTAGAGACATTTTCTATAAACACTCTTTTGAATTTCAAGCTTTGTTATTCATTTTTTTTAAAAAGCACCGGCATTTTGAGCCAGCTCACTTTATTCTTAAACGCTTCCTCAACCCCAAATGCTTAGTTAAGCACCCTCAAGAGCGCCTCTACAAGGCCCATAAAAGCCCTCTAAGCAACGCTATTATATCAGCCTAAA
>MDSY01075004.1_pt1 | contig 17079 bp, 9 predicted proteins | sample 811131 | NCBI WGS metagenome assembly MDSY01 (sample SAMN05326643, study PRJNA326480) | marine metagenome | isolation source: seawater | place: Atlantic Ocean: South West | collected 2010
CTCTGGCGATTGCGAACGGAGGGTCTAATAACTCAGGAGGGGGGAGTGGTTCAGGCATGCACTTAATCATTTCGCACGCCACCTCACTAACCTGCGCGCACAAGGACCACGAAAGCGCGACGCACTTCGCGCATGGCATGTGCCGCGCTTGTTACTTGGAGTACGCACGTGTGTCCGGCGGCGCGATTGGGGGCGAGGACCCGCCCGCGTTCCAGGCTGCGGAGAACAAACGCGCCAAGGAAGCTGCGCAAGTGTTAGGTTTGCCGGCGCCGGCGAGAAACGACTTACTGCCCGCGCCTGCTTTGTTATCCGCGCCTGCTTTATTAGGAAGGGGCAAAAAGAAGCTCACGGCGACGCAGATCGCGGAGGCTATCGCGGCGGCGGCTAGGGCGAACGCGAAGCACCCAGGTGTTGGAAACGCGGTCGGAAACTTACACGACGGGTCGCCCGCCACCGCCGCGTCCGCGCGCGCCGAGGCTTTCCTGGAGGAAGAGATGGAGAAAGCGTTGGACGATTCGACGTCGCACCTCGGCGAGTTCGCGGTGCTGGCTGGTTTGCGGCAGAAGAAAGGGGTCAGCTTGAGCGTTGGATCGGGTGGAAACGACCAAACCGCCGATCAAAACGGCTTTCAACTGAAAGGCGTCGGGCCAGAAATCGCCGACGCCGCTGTTGCTTTGCTAAAGCGATTAGTCGGTGACGCGCACGCTAGTTCTTTCTGCTTGCCTTTGGATAGATTGACGGGCAAAGCCAAAGGGTCTGTCACGGGCAAGCATCTTTCATCCCAACACCCTCACGCGAAACGGGATGCAGTCGGTGTGGGCAAAGGGCAAAGGATTCTGAACACGGATAAGACGCAACTCCACTTTTTGATCTCCGCCGGGTGTTTCGACGCCTCCGCCATGGCCAGGATTCGAAAGTTCTCAAAGCACGACATCGACTACATGGTTCGGACGAGCTTGCCGCTAAGGATACCAAAAAGAGTCACGATCGCGACGGACCCGGTGGCTGAAGCAGCAGTGAAAGCAGCGGCGGCTAAATCAGCCGCCGCATCGAAAGCCGCCGCGGATGAATCGAACGCTAATCACGAAAAGACGCGCAACGCGATTTTGAAGCAAAACGCGCGCGAAGAAAAGGCGGCAAAGCGACGCGCGGATTTGCTCGCGTCGCAGCAATCGCAAGCCCGCCAAGGTGGTTTGAAAAGCGAAGATCATGATTTTGAAACCAAAAAAGAAGAGACTGATAGGAAGAAAGAGAAAGATCCCGATGGCCAGGACCTATCAGAGTTGGACAAGTCGGATAGCGACCTCGAACCGGAAACGTTCAGCGACGTCGACGATGACGAAATTGGCAACTACATCCACACCGAGGAGGAGGTTAAGTTGCGACGCGTGATTTGGAGCGAGCTGAACAAGGAGTACCTCGAAACGCAAGCAGCGAAGGAAGCGTCGACCGGGGGGACGGGCACTGCAGGAGGTGGACAAACACAAACGGGTGATCGAACCGAAGACGGCAACACAAATAACAAAAAGAAACGCAAGCAGTACACGCACACGGTGCCGGCGGAGAGCGCGGCGGAGGCGGCGCACGCCATGTTGTCCTCTAAAAAGATCTCAAGTAAAATCAACTACGATGCGCTGAATGAATTGTTCAAACAAGATTCGTTAGATGCGGCGAAACGTAAGGCGAAGGAGAAAGGGGGTGGCAGTGGTAAGGGTGATGGAGGTAAAGATTTCAACGCCGCTCCGTCTACTTCGGGCCGCCGGGCGAGCATCGGGATTGGCGCCGGGCGTTTGTCTTCCCGCCTCACCGGGTTCAACCCGCACGGCATGAACACCGAAGGGGGGGGGGGATACCGAGGCGTGGGAGGTCTCGGCGGAGGCGGGCTGGGCTCGAGGCTCGCCGCGGCGGGCGCGGGCGCGGCGGCGGCAGCGGCGATTGAAAATCCTGCGAAGAAACAAAAAAATGGAAAAGAGGTTGCCAAAAAACCAGAACCCAAAAAACCAAAAGACAAGGAGCCCGCCGGGGAAAAGCGACAGATGTCGGATGCCACGTTGGCCGAGGCGGCCTTGCAAAGCACGGGAAGGCGGACCGGGAAGCGGGGACGGAGCACAAAAGGCGCGGACTGGCTGTCGTAGTGGTTTAGGGTTGTGCAATAGAGAGATAGAGACTCACATAAAAATATGACTATTCGTAGAGCTTCCTCACCAGCTCTGCGATTTCGGCGTCGCTTTTCTTCTCGACCACCGCTTTGTGCAGCGCATCTTTCGTTTTCTTCGCCACCAGTTCCTTGACGCCGCGGAACAGCACGGGGTGGAGTTTCAGCTCCGCGTCCGGTTTGATCAAGTCCTCAGGTACGAACCACCCGAAGCTCTCGTACTCCTCGCTGCACATGTTCATGGAGGCGCGTTCTTGTTCCGTGATCTGCGCAGTCATGATGACGCCGAAATCCGCGGTTCCGTTCCCTTCCGTCGCCTGTTTTCGGAACTGCCACAACATGGTTTGGCAGCACACGAAGGACCACCGTGCTGGTTGAATGTCGATCCCAGTTTCACGTTTGCAGTTCCTCCCAGCAGCCTCCTCAACTGTCTCCCCCGCTTTCATGCGGCCGCCTAAAACCCACCAGTCAGGCTGGGGGTGCACTTTTCGCTTGCCCATAAGCATGATGCCGCGGTCGTCCGTGATAAGCAGATCGGCGCACCCCTTGACGAAGCAATCCAGGGCGCGGCCGTACTCCTCATCATCGAGGAACGTTTTGTTCTTGTTGTACGTGCCGGTTACGAAGTGAGGGAGGTTGCACAGCGGGTTAGGGGCATCAGAGGCCATCGCTGTCAGGGTCGCAGCACGCGAAAGCGCGCGTCTGGGTCTGTTCCGGCCCGGCGGTGTCTCCTTTTCCTGGTTGGTCGGGAGCGCAAGTTTCGAGCCTTTTCCCGCGGCATTTTTCTTGTTGTCAGCAGCTCAAACGAAACGCCTGTGTGTGCAAATATATAAAAAATACATTTTACTTTGGCGACGTATTTCGTCCTTCCCTCACCACCCCTCGTCGTAATCCCCCATGGCTGCGGCGTTAAGCTCTCTCGTGACACTATCCATCAGGTATGTACACCGCGTCGTATCGGTAGTGGGCGCGCACATCAAGTACAGCACGTTACCAAGCGGCCGCGCTTGAACGCTCGCCATGTGTCGCAACCGCTTGACAATTTCCTTCGTCGCGTTGGAGTTGTACCCCCCGCCTGATCCGTCGTCAATCTCCACGGCTAACACGCACCCAATCACGGTGATCCCTTTGACGTTCGGGAGCATGCTCATCACTCGCGCCTGCTCCTCGCACCACAAGTCGCGTAACCGGAGGGAAGCAGGAGAAGGAGTTGACGTGGAGTTCAAATTTGTTGTTTCAGTACTCCCTTCCGAACTCATTTCGATCACGTTTGGGTTCGCGCTCGGGTCTTTGTACAGTCGCATGGCTTCCGTTGCCACGGCGCACCCCACCGGGTACGCGGTGTACGAGTGGCCGTGTAGAAGGCCCTGCGCCTTTGTGTTTCCGCGGAACGCTTCGAACACCTCTTCTGTCGTGACGGTCGCGGCTAACGGCACCAACCCGCCCGTTAACAGCTTGGCGTAACACGAGATATCGGGCGTCTCATTTAGCAGTTCCCAAGCGCCTTCCCGTCCTAAACGCCAAATGCCGGCGAACACCTCGTCCAGGACGATTGGGAGCCCCCGAGCTTTACATGCGCGCATCAGCGTTTGCTGGAATAGCGGGTCGATCAAGTCCATGCCTCCGGCGCCGTGCAGCACGCACTCGGTGACGAGCGCGGCGAGCGGCGGGTGTTTGACCGGGTCTTTCTTTGACGCGCGTTCAGCGGCGTCCAGGACTTTGTCAATCTGCGCTCGGTATTTGGAGGCCAATTCCGTGTCCCCTCTTACCCGTAAATCGAAAGCCTCAGCGCGCGTGTGGAAGCCGACGGTGGATTCTTCCAAATCTGTTGTGGATGTCTCATCGCCGTTTGAAAAGTTGGCTCCATCGCACGCGCAGTCGAAACACTTCTCCAGGCACATTCCTTTATCAGGCTGCTCCACCACCCACTTCCCCTTCCGCATCTGTAACGTTGGCGGGTTCAAAAAGAGGCCCCGCGGCTTGTACCAAGGCGTCTGCATCGGGCCGGTGAACACAGAAGGCGCCTGCATGTCCATAGTGCCTAGCGTGTCACCGTGGTAGGACCCGTCCAGAGCCAATACGCGCACTTGAGGTAGGAGTACTTCTGGGTTAGGATTTGAGTTCGCGATGTCCCCAGGAACGACCAACCCTTCCCGCACGTACCACACCCGCATGGCCATCTTCACCGCAACCTCCATCGCGGTTGACCCGTTATCGGAGTAGAACACCCGAGTGGCCCATGTCTTACCCGCCCCGTTCAACAACTCAGTAGCGGCTTCAAGCGCGCTGTCGTGCGCGTTTTCGGGAAACATGACGTGTCCCCAGCGCCCCGCCGCGTTCGCCGCCGCGCGGTTCAACCGGACTTGCGACTCCTTCGACACGCCTTGCGTCCACCAAGACGCGGCGCCGTCGAACCGCAGTTGAACAGACCCTGGGCCACTCCCTTCCGCATCCTTGACGTATATACCGAAGTCCTCGCCGGACCTTGAGTCGATGACGTTCACGTCCTCCACATCCACTAAATCGTGCTGCGTGAAGGGCCACCACAGATCCTTTTTCGCCCTTTGCGGGGCGTTTTTTAACTTCGCGATTCGATCCGAATGCCACCGCGTCATTTGCGAAAGCGCCGCGACGAACACCTCCGATCCATCATCCAGCCACGTGAATATCTCCTCGCCAGGAGGTTGAAGCGATTGCTTTTGTGTTAACAACGGGCGCTTGGGTATAGGTGGCAGCGCGTACACAGGCACTGTTGTGCTTTCTTCTCCTCTAGAACTCATCGCTTCGCAGTAATTGCGAATGGCATCGACGTTGCCGTGGCTGCCGTCAGCTAAAATCACGGCGACGACGTCGTACCCCCTACCGTGTAACACGTCAAGCGCCGCGATCGTGGTGCTGATTCCCCCAAGCTCGCCATCTCCGACCAAAACGCACGGCAAGCGCATGGGGCGCATCAAGTCGCACTGCAGCGAGCCGCTCGGCCCGGGTGAACACACGCCACCGGCGGTTTCAACGATCGCAATTCCAGACGTATTCGATTGGTTATCCCCAACTTGGTCCGCGAACTCCTGCAAGTGGTGTGTTATACTACTTAGTAGTGAGGTATCACTCACAGCACGGCCCTCTTCAGACACCGCCTGCTGAGGCCCCGTGGCTTTCCTCCACGCAAAACTAGTGTGCGCCCAGAAAGGAGGCCCGCTCTTGCCGCCCGAGGAGCGCGTGGGGAAATTGGTGCCGTAGTTTGTATGGGTATCATGGGTATTATGACCGGTAACGCCTGTAACGCTTTCACTGCTCCCAAAACCTGCAGCTACTGCGGCGTGCGGCCCCATCGTGGGCACTACCCCGGCGCGCGCCCGCGTGGCTACAAAATCAGCGTCGCTGTCATCCGGAAAGCCAGTCTGCACCGGTTTCAGGTACAGAAAGGGAAGGGCTCTTCGTCGCGCCGCTGCAGCTAGCCCGGCGCTCACTAACGTCTTACCGACCGCGGTGTTCGCGCCCCACACGCAAAACGCGGGGGTTTCCAGGGAAACATTGCCCGTGGCTAGCCCGGGGGTGGTGGTGGATGCGCCCTTGCGGTAACTGCGAAAAGCGACAACCGAAAAAGCGCACAGATCCCTCAATCCACCGTCGAAGGCACCCGGGGTGCCGAAGGTTGTGGACGCTCTGCGCGGCGCCAAAAGACGATGCAGGGCGACGGCGCGACCGGACATGATCCTACCACGATTGGAAACAAACTAAACCCTGTCAACTCGGCTCCCGTATCGCCCCACGCACCCCTTAGCAGTGAGGGACGAACCCTTGGATGCTGCGTCACGTCAGTTGATTTTTTATTGCACTTTTTCAACTTGACTGCCGAAATAACACGACCACTTTTCGATGACGACGGCACGCGCTTTGACGATCCTCCCCCTGGGTGGCGCGACTCGCTTGGCGCGCCGCGCGCCTTCGCGCACCCATAATGTTCGCGCTGCCCGGCGTGGCATCAAAATCGCCGCCTCAGGGGACTCCCTCACCATCACCACCCCCGATGACTGGCACCTTCACGTAAGGGATTCCGAAAAGATCGCGAGCGTGGTTCCATTCACGGCGAAGGTTTTCGGACGCGCGCTGATCATGCCCAACCTAGTTCCGCCCGTTAGGACTGTGGACGATGCCGCGAAGTACAGGGACCAGATCCTAGCAGCCGTGCCGGAGGGCGTTTCTTTCGAACCCCAAATGACCCTATACCTCACGTACAACACCAGTCCGGATGATATTAAAAATGCAGCTGCATCAGGTTTCGTGCGCGGATGCAAGTTGTACCCCGCCGGTGCGACAACAAACAGCGACATGGGGGTGACTGACGTTGCCAAAATTCTACCCGCGTTGCGAGCCATGGCCGACCACAATATAGTCCTCGAAGTGCACGGCGAGGTGACACACGCCTCAGTGGACATGTTCGACAGGGAGAAGATTTTCCTCGAGGAAGTTTTGGGCGGATTGGTGGATGGAAAAAACTCCGTCCCTGGATTGAAAATAGTCATGGAGCACATCACAACAGCCGAGGCAGTGGACTTTTGCAAGTCCGCGCCAGACACAGTAGCGGCAACCATTACTCCTCAACATGTATTATACAACAGAAACGCCATGCTAGTAGGTGGAATTCGCCCGCACCTATACTGCTTGCCTATTTTGAAGCGCGAGAAGCACCGAGCGGCGGTGGCGTCGGCGGCGATGTCAGGAAATTCTAAATTCTTCCTCGGAACAGATTCAGCGCCGCACCCGAAAGGCGCCAAGGAATCAGCGTGCGGGTGTGCCGGGGTGTTTAGCGCACACGCTGCGTTGCCCTTCTACGCCTCCGCGTTCGAAAAAGAGGGTAAGTTGGACAAGTTAGAGGGGTTTTCTTCTCACTTCGGGGCGGACTTTTACGGCGTTCCGAGAAATTCTACAAAAATAACGTTGGAAAAGAAACCATGGACCGTCCCCGAGACGTACGAGTTCGGTGGCGACGTCGTGGTGCCGTTCTTCGCGGGGGAAGAGGTGGAGTGGCAGGTAGTTTGATTAGGATAAGTATTCATAATGCGTTGAATATGTCTGTGCGTATGAGTGTTTACTCGGTATTATTCTTCACTGTGTATTTAGTCTAAAAGCGTCACCCATTACATCTCGGCAAACGCGTTCTTGGGCGACCCGTTTTCTTTGCAAAACTCCAAACTCAGCGCCCAGAGTTTTTCGTTCGCGTCTTTTGATTTGGCTTTGGGCGCGCACTTGTCAGGCCCGAAGCCGTGGCAGATTCGCGTCAAAAACGGCATACCAAGGTCGTACGCAACCTTCTTCGAGAACCCAAAGAGCTTTGACATCTTAATCGAGAAGGGCATGTATAAAGTGCCACGTTTGATGTTTGCATCCGAAGCACACCGCACACTCGTCATCGCGCCCTCCTCCGTGTTCAGCGCGAGCGCGCCGGCCACTGTGCGAAACACGACGTTGTAGTTCCTCCACACGTCCGAGGCGACGAACCCCGGGTCCGCGGCCACGAACTTGACGTTGTTTTCGGGGGTCACGAGGTCCAGCTTTTCCTGTGCGGTGATTGTGAATGCGAGGCAGGCTAACTTGGAAGCGGCGTAGTTGCCTTTGGTTTTACTCACACCCTTGACGAAATGCTGGTACTTGTTTGACGCGAACCAGGTTGTGACGCTCGACAGCTGTACTATACGCGCGTCGTCTGACTTTAACAAACAAGGCATCAAAAGACTCGTTAACAGAAAGTGCCCGAAATAGTTCGTGCCCATGCATATTTCGTACCCCTGTTTCGTAACCGTAGGGCCTTTGTACCCGCCTGTGGTGTTCAAACCAGCGTTGTTGATGAGGATATCACACACGTCGTGTTTCTTACCGAATGCGGTCGCAAATTGCTTGATCGTCGGCGCGTCGCTCAGGTCGAGTACCATGACCTCGGCGGAACCTCCGTTTGAGGTTACTTCTTTCAGTGCTGGTTTGGCTCTTTCAGCACTCCGGCACGCCATCACCACGTGCGCGCCCGCGTCGCACAGCATCTTCGCGGTTTGCAGCCCGATGCCGGTGTTGCACCCGGTCACGATGGCGACTCTGCCGGTCAAGTCGGTGGAGACTCCGGTAGTGATGCCCATCGTTGCGGTGAGGTGAGGTAAGAACAGAAGGAGAACCGATTAAGGTTGGCGACCGCGGGCATCCACGGGTCGTGCGCGACAGCGAGTGGCGCGTGCGGGAACGTGCGGAGGCAATACACGAAGGCTGCTCGGTGCCCAGATCGTGGCGAAAATCCGAGGCCACGAATCGTCGAGCTCGTGATGAAGTCAAAAAGAAGGTTTTTGACCGCACCCCCACCGATCTCGCCACAGTGTCCTTGCACGGACACAAGTCAACAAGTTGGTCGACACGCCTTTTCGGTCCACTAGGATTCGATCGTGTGGACAAGCGACGTTTTCGTTTTCGCATCGAGCGACAACACATTAAGTGCGTTTCTCAAGGCTGAATCGTTGAGATCTATCTAATCGACGCGTCGGCGGTGGGTGAATTTTGGGAAAAGCAGATCACGGGCGAGGGCAACGCGTCAATCCACGATGGGTAAGCTCCAGCTTTCGTTCCCCGCGAACATCGCATCAGTACGCGTGCGTAAGAAACGGTTCAACGTGTTTGGTAGAGGGTTGTGGCACGTCCCGTTTCTGTTGGCGTACGTATTCGCGTTGCGGGCGTGTTTCGAAACGAGCGGCAATCCGTACAAAGAAGCGCTGGCGCACCACCAGGCCAGAGGGTACGACCCTGAGGTGTTCAACGGTGGTGCTTCTGGGATCGCAGGTGGTAGTTCCAAGAAACCAGCAACTGTAGTGGATGACTGGGGAGGCAGTGCGGAAGACGACGGGTGGGGCAACCTGGAGGCGGATGACGACGCGAGCAACGCAGAGAGCATTGCGAACGCTCAAGCGGCGGCGACGGATGCCGCGACGAAAGCATCCTCCGATTCTCCCGCCTCCGACACCGAGATCACATACGAGACCCCTCCCACGCTCCCTGCCAGCTGGCTCCCCGAGTTTTGGGCCGTGGCGTGGTTCAGCGCGCTCGCCACCGCGCATGTCCTAACGATGTTTGCGCAGCACTGGAGTGTCAAGTTCAAAGCTTTTGTGAACTATACACCATGCGATGCCATTGATTCAACTAAGTTCCTAATGTTCGTCCCGCAGCCGCACCAGGGCAAAGCGGAGATTGTTGGTATGAATAGCCTTGAGATTGCTGATTCTAGTAGCTCAAGCGGCACGCGACAAATGCTGTGGACTGTTTTCCAGCGCCAGCGGTTTGAGTTTGTCGTTGTCGAGTCTGACTCAAACGGTTCTCCAATCAAAGCCGAGGTGAGGGAAGTCAAGACGCCGGTGGATTTGCCCCTACAAGCGTACGCCAAGCCCACCCGAGGTCTGTCCCCAGGACAGGTATCATCCGCAATCAGCCAGTACGGCGACAACTCGCTAAAAGTCCCTTTGCCCACGTTCTGGAAAGCATACAAGGAGCAACTCATGGGCCCGGTGACCGTGTTTCAGATTTTTACTACATTACTTTGGTTGCTGGACGAGTACTGGAAGTACGCGTTGTTTTCCGCTTTATCCTTGATGATGTTCGAAGCCACCACGGCGTTTTCGAAAATCAAAAACGTCAGGACGTTGCGGGGGATGGGACAAGCCGCGACGAAAGTGCTTGTGCTACGCGAGGGGAGGTGGGAGGAACGGAGCAGCGAAAGTTTGGTACCGGGCGACGTCGTGTCAATCGCGCGCCCACCCGGGGGGGGGGATATGCCCATTCCGTGTGACTGCTTGGTGCTACGAGGCAGCGCGGTGGTGAACGAAGCCAGTTTGACTGGTGAATCGGTGCCTCAAATGAAGGACAGCCTGTCAGGAGAGGCGGTGGCATCCGGACCTACCACGCCGCTTGACATCGCCGGCGACCACAAGGTGAACGTTTTATACAGCGGAACGACGCTGATGCAGCAGAGTTGCGGAGAGGTTGATTCAGGCGCATCCCAATCACTCCCCAGAACGCCCGACAGCGGGTGCCTGTGCTACGTGTTACAGACAGGCTTTTCAAGTACTCAAGGAAAGTTGATGCGGATGATGGAGTTTTCTTCGGAACAAGTCACGGGCGATACGTACGAGACTTTAATTTTGCTTTTCATTCTGCTGATCTTCGCGCTGCTCGCGTCTGGGAACGTGTTCATCAACGGCATGAAGGATGGCAAAAGAAGCCAGTACGAGCTAGTGTTGAGGTGTGTATTGATTTTAACGAGTGTTGTGCCTCCTGAGCTTCCCATGCAGACTGCAATGGCAGTCAACACCGCCCTAATCGCGTTGATGCGCGCGAGTGTGTTTTGCACCGAACCCTTCCGGGTGCCGATTTCAGGGAAGGTGGATACGTGTCTGTTTGACAAGACAGGGACGCTGACGAGCGATAAGTTGGTCGCGACGGGGGTAGTGACGCCGAATGCTGGTACTGACAGTACCGTAACCGGCTATTCTGATCTCACTGCCTGCCCCTCCGCTCCGAAGAACGCCTCGCTAGTCATCGCCGGATGCCACTCCCTCGTCCAGATCGACGGCAAAACTTTCGGCGACCCGCTGGAGCAAGCCGCGCTGATGGGCGTGAAGTGGCGGTTTAATCCGCGGACGCAGACTAGCTTGCCTACGGAAGACTTCAAAGATCCTGCCAGGGACAAAGCATTGCAGGACGCTGAAGTGAGACGTGCTGAGATCATCGCCCGTCTACTCCCTGGTAAGCCCCACCCTCCGCCGGTGCCGAAGCCGACGCCGCCGAAACGAACGTGGAAGGGTTCGCCGAGCGTCAAAATCCTAGTCAGGAACCACTTCAGTTCCGCGCTGCAGAGGATGTCAACCGTCGCGAAAATCACGGCTACCACCGGTTCACCTTCTGAGAACTGGGTCTGTATGAAGGGTTCGCCTGAGATGGTGGCTACTTTGTTACAAGAAAAGCCCAAGGGGTACGACGCGGCGTACCGATCGCTGGCAGAGGAGGGCATGCGGATCATCGCGTTGGCGCACCGCGTGTTGAGCGAACCCGAATCAGCGCGCATCAAAGACCCTAAAAACCCGTTGACCCGTGATGAGATGGAGCGCGGTTTAGTTTTCGACGGGTTCCTGGCGTTCGCGTGCGCCATTCGTGTTGACACGCCTGACGTCGTGAAAGCGTTGTTAGCGTCGTCGCACACGGTGATGATGGCCACCGGTGACAGCGCGCTTACTGGGCTGCACGTGGCGAACGAAGTGGGCATCGCCAGGGGCGGGCTTCAGCAGGCGCTGATGCTGGTCAAGGACGATGAAGCTGACACTAAATTAGCCTGGGTAAGCGCGAAGACTGACCCTAAAACGGACAAGCCCATGTTGAAAGTCCCGTACGTGTCCGACGGCAAGTCAATCGTTGAGTTATCGAAAAAATATTCCTTGTGTGTGACAGGTGATACGCTTAACGCAGCGTTGAACGACTCAACCGACGGCGGTCTGTGGGATTTCCTAGACTCCGTGGTGATTTTCGCCCGGATGTCCCCGGACGACAAGGAATGCGTCCTGAAGCGCTTGAAGCAACAAGGAAGACACACGTTCATGTGCGGCGATGGTGCGAACGACGTCGGGGCGCTTAAACAGGCGCACGTCGGAGTCGCGCTTCTCTCCGGGTTTGGCGGCGCGAACACAAAAAAAATCCCCGGGGTTGATTCCAATTCGCAAAACTCCACTCCCGGCACTGTCACCAACCCCGACGGCACGGTTGTCGAGGCCAAAGCAGAGACGTTCGCGGAGAAGATGAAGCGGGTTCAGGATCAACAAAAGAAGATGAAGGAGGACAAGGCGAAGGAAGCCGCTGCGCGCAAGAGGGACCAAGCCGAGTTGATGGTTTTGCAGAAACAGTGGTTCGAGGAAGAGCTTGCTTTAAGGGAAGCGGCGGGTGACAAGTGGGCGCAGTTCGGCGCGATGAAAGCCGCGACGAGTCGGATGGTCGGGGAGACGAAAAGACGGGCGGCGGAGCGGCAAAGAGCAAGGGGCGGTGCCATGCAGACCCCCGGGTTTGCGCAGATGATGCAGGAGATGGAAGGCGCCGAGGACATGGAGACGCCGCAGGTGAAGCTCGGGGACGCGTCGATGGCAGCGCCGTTCACGTCGCGCATCCCCTCGGTAAGGTCCGCGGTTGACATTATTCGCCAAGGCCGGTGCACGTTAGTGTTAGCGATTCAAATGCAGCAAGTCCTGGTGCTGAGCTGCTTGATTTCCGCGTACTCCTTGTCAGTGCTGTACCTGGACGGCATCCGATCGAGCGACAACCAGATGATCGCGTCTGGGTCTGCGCTCACTGCGGCGTCGCTGGCGTTTTCGTACGCAACGCCCGTGCACACTTTAAGCCCAGTCCGACCCTTACGTTCGATCTTCCACCCTGCAAACTTCATCAGCTTAATCGGCCAGTTAATAATCCACATCGGGTGCATGGTGTTTGCAGTTCGTATGGTGAAGCGGTCCACCGGTGAAGAGGCGGATTTTCCCGAGAACGTTCCGGTCGCGAAGGTTCCGGAGGCGATGCTGAAAAACGCCACAGAGGAGCAGCGGAGCATTTGGGACCAAGGGCCGCCGTTCACGCCGTCGTTACTCAACACAGTTGTGTTTCTTGTGGAAACCGTGCAACGCGTCTGCGTCATGCTCGTCAACTACAAAGGCCGGCCGCACATGATGGGCGCTGTGGAGAACAAAACATTATTAATAAGTTTGGCGAGCATGGTCTGCGGCGCGTTTGTCTGCGCCTTCGAAGTGTCGCCGTGGCTGAACAACTGGTTACAGTTGGTGCCGCTGCCTGATGACACTTTTCGGTACAAGATTCTCGCGACGCTTGCCATTAGCGTGCTCGGCACGATCGCTTGGGACCAAATCATGCTGCTGATCTTCGCGCCCTCCATTCTGTTCACTGCGTACCGAGACACAATCCGGGCGTTGCCGACTCCGAAAGATTTGGCCAAGCCTATGAAAAAGTTTTTATTCGGAGCGGTGGTGGCGTACCTGTACTTCGTGCACCCCGCCACGAAAGACAACGGGTTCGTCCTAGTGGGGGCGTTCTACATGAGCAAGGTGATTTTGAAGTAGTCAGGGTTGTGTGAAGGATGGATAATAAGAGGATGAATAATAAGACATTACATTGTAGTGATAACAAGAGACTTGCGCTATTCCTTTTGCCTCAAGTACTCAGCGCGCCTCTACCGTGCGAGCTACTCACTCCCGAGCTCCCGCTTCCCTTTTTCCGCTTCTTCGGTTTCTTCCCCTTGATCATCCGCCTCATATCCCGTCTCACTTCCTTGTACGTCTTCCGCACTTCTTTCCGCACTTCAGGCGACGCCGCGCACGCTACGCCCAGCAACATCCCGGCCACGAGGCTCATGTAAAACAGCGACCGGAATAAATCGCCAATCGGTCCGAGACCTATTCCTCCTCCTCGCCCCCTCCCACCGCCTCCGTCGTAGTCCCGTTTCCACTGGTCAGGCATGGGCCGGTCTCCGAACGGTCGTTTCATTTTCTTCTCAATAAGCTCCGCTGCGAATTCAGGACGCATCACGTCCACCTCCTCTGGTTTGAATTCAAGCTCATCGACGAGCGTCGCGCGCATCGCGTTGGTTATCATGAACTGAAGTTGAGCACTCATGGTGGATGTGTTGAGGGTTTAAGGTTCTATTTGAAGGGTAACGCCGTCTCACGTGTGTGTGTGGAAACGCGCCACAACAGTCTGAGCCACGCGGACGAGTGGTACGCAGCGGCGCGCGCGCGACTGGCGGCGGTGATAGGTTTCAGCAATTGGAATGTGCTTCTCGGACGCCAAAATCGAAAATCGTGTGCTTCAAATTCGTCCCTTCCAAGACCGTCGTCATTGCCCCCGCACCATGGCTCCCAGCGTGGGCAGCCGGAGCGAGCACTCGCACCACTCGGGTTATGGCGACGACGCTTCGATGATGGAGGATGCGATGGACCGCGCGGACCGCGCGACGAACCGACTGGAGGTGCGTCAGGACGCGTTTGTTCATTTTCGTGCAACACACGTAACACCACGTCCCCCCGCTATCCCCATTGGCTTCGAGGCATGGCATAGACGCTACTACGACTATCCCTACTAACCCCCCCCCTTGCCACTCACTGACTCCATACCCCCCCCACTCACTTTTTCACACCCTAGACTATCCGCGCGCAGGCCCTTCGTGACGCGCGGGTTGCGGAGCGCGGCGTGTTGGGCGGCACGAATTCAAATGGCCAAACTACTTCATTCGCCGGCAAGAAAACCGACGCGAACGAGATCGCAAGTTTAGTCGGCCAGTTGGAGCGGTACGCGGAGCGGAAAACAGGCCGGGCACCAGCGAAGAGCATGCGGGATGAGACGGAGGGCTTTGGGTTCGGGGGAAGCAATTTAGCCAACAAACCGCGGCGGCCGGCGAGCCCACGACGCGGCGGTAAATCGACCGGGCTGAAACAATTTTCTGATGACGTCGAAACCACGGCGGTGAGCAAGTGGGGGGCGGCGCGAGGTACAAGAGGTACAAAAGGTACAAGGGATGGAGCTAGAGCAGGTGTCCATACTGCTGATGAAAATGTACACTCAAATAAAAACCCAGAGGAGTATCAAAACAGTTTAGTGGGGGGCTTGGACGGCGGTTCGTCAATGTGGGAAGCATCCAGCGTCCAGGATTCTGACGTCCGGTCCGTGTACAGCCTAAAACTGGAGGACTCTTTCGCGGTGCTTCCCGACGCCCCCAGGGACCGGATCAATCGAGTGGATGAACGAGTAACAGGCGTCTCGGAAAACCTGGAGATGCACCGGAAACAGCTGGAAAAAACCATGGCGGAGATTGAGAAATCAAAACGAAAATCAGACGCCGCCGCGTCGTTGGAAACGGATGGGATGTTCACCGCGGGGAAGAGCACTACGGGGGTGGGGGTGATTGACTTCTTCGCACGGGACCCTAGAGGTGTTGGGCCGCAAGGGTCACTGGCGCAGAGTGCAAATGAACGCGCAGGATTGGGAGGTGTGACTTCCAAAAACTTTGATTCGAAATCCAAGTGGCTCTCTCCGGCGCCGAAGCCGCGAGAAAAGAAGACGCACCCGCCTGAAGAGCCGTCGCCCATAATGCGAATGCTGAACTCGGTGTTCTCATGCGGGTGCGGGCAAAGGTGAGTTTCGGTTTATATAGGGGTATGTAGACCTAGAGTTGTACTACCATTAAGCAGTAACAGTACTAGTAAGTGTGTGTGAACCAATCCGGAGTCGGTCGTCAGCTCTGAAAACGGCGTTGGCACTTTTATCACTGAAAAGTCAACTTTCACCGGCGTCAGCCTCCCGTGGTTCGGGATGCATCGCCAGCATCCGGGGTTTCACCCCTTCGGTGAGTTCACTTTCATTCTTCTCCAGGTTCGCGGTGAACTCCGGCGGCGTATCTGTATCTGCTTCTTGAGAGTTGTCGAACTGGTCAAGCGCCGGGTGCGTGTTCAGCGCGGCGTATATCTCCGCGAGCTCAGCGAAGCCGTCGCCCTTTGAGTTCGAAAAGATCAATTGCTTGACTTCAGGGATGTTTTCTTTCACCGCCTGTAGGAAACTGGCTTTCGATCCCACGAATTCGCACCCGGGGAGCCAGAGTTGTGTCAAGTTGGGGAACCTGTTTTTCGCAAACACAGCTCCGAAATCCAAAATCGCCCCCTTCAGGCTCATCCGAAACACGTCTGGAAAAACAGCCGGCAAACTATCCGCGGATATCACAAATTTCTCGTGCGCGTACGTATCACTGCCCCCGGCGTCTTCTCCTAGTCGCACGCCACTCAGCGTAAGCGACACCAACGAAGGCGCGTGTTTCCACAGCTCGGGAAGCACGTGCGTCACGGATGATTTGTTCTGGTTGCGGAGGAAAACGTGTTTCATGGCGCCACAATTCGACAGGTGGAACACGGTTCCCAGGTTACGCCAGTCGACCTGAATGCTGATGAACACAGGCGGACCGGTATCGTCCCCCATGTCGTCGGAAAACGTGAGCGCCTGGGAAAACACGTTTTCAAGCGCCGGGCTGGATAAAAAAATCGGGGCAAATCCGCTGAACTTGCCGCACATGGTGAATTTGGTCAAGCAGCTCAGTTTTCCAAACGCAGGGACCTGGAACGGCTCTGGGCGTCTTCCTGTAAATTCGTGTTCAACTGCATCCAGCCGGGGCGTGAGGGGGGTACCTTCGGGGTAGTTATCCTCCTCTGGTGTCTTAACATGCACGAAATCCCACCCGCTGTCGTCCGCGTCGTGTCCCTTGTATCTTTTGATTTCGTCACCCTTCCACCCGCGCGCTCCCTGAAAATTACCCTCCTCAAATGCCGAGTCAAACGCCGAGTCATGCAACGCGTCTCGCCATTGAGACATCGCCTTTGTATCGGCTGCAAAATCGGAAGGGATGGACTAGTAGTCTACGGCTCCGTCTCCCGAATCTGGGACAGCGGCGGCTGAACCATTTTTCTTGGCCACGAATGGGGACTCTGGGAAAAACTGAGCCGCCTGGTCCTCGCCAAACATCGCAGCCATGCGCGGCTGAAGCTCCTCCATGGACTTTACCAGCATACAGTTCAGCCTTTTCAGAAGCGCACGTTGACGCGGAGAGTTATCAACGTCGTGCGCCTGACTCGTGGGAACACTCATCGTGAAGTACCGCGTAAGTGAACGTGTGCTCGGAACTGTCGAACGCGAAATTCGACACGCGACACTTGGTTGGGATCCGGGACGGTGGAGGAATTGTCGAGCGTAACGCACGGGAGCCACGGATGTTGCGCTCAAAAGCGCACGTTGACGCGGAGAGTTATCAACGTCGTGCGCCTGACTCGTGGGAACACTCATCGTGAAGTACCGCGTAAGTGAAC
>MDSY01093628.1_pt1 | contig 17079 bp, 15 predicted proteins | sample 811131 | NCBI WGS metagenome assembly MDSY01 (sample SAMN05326643, study PRJNA326480) | marine metagenome | isolation source: seawater | place: Atlantic Ocean: South West | collected 2010
CTTGGCTTACTTGGCTTACTTGGCTTACTTGGCTTACTTGGCTTACTTGGCTTACTTGAGGACTTGAGGACATTCTATCATCTCCACTTTAAAATTATTTTTTTATATTATTTTAATATATTTTTCATATTATTCTGTCATTAAAAAGCATTTTACCAAAAAGCATTTTACCACATTTTTTTAAATCTTATAATAAAAATAAGGTCATAGTAATGTTATTTTTTTGTTGATTAGTTACTATTTAATTGACTTAAATACACAAGTAAGGCCTTTTGAGCATGATATCGATTTTCTGCTTGATCAAATACCTTTGATTGAGGACCCGTTAAAACTGTATCGGTAATTTCATCACCACGATGTGCGGGTAAACAATGTAAGACAATTGCGGTTTCAGGAGCGACCTTTATTAATGATTGATTAAGTTGATAAGGCTCTAATTCTTTTAATAACGTATTATTGCGTTTTGCGCCCATTGATATCCAGGTATCTGTATAAATAACATCGGCATTTTCTATGGCTTGCTTTGGATCTAAAATATAATTAACACCCGTCATATCATCATTATGTTTTTTGGGTGAACTAATAGTACAATGCATTCCGGTTGCAACACATATTTCTGCTAACGATCGGGAAACATTATTATCATCACCAAGGTAGGTAACACGAATCCCTTCTAAGCGGTTAAAATGCTCATAGATAGTTAATGCATCAGCTAAAGCTTGGCAAGGGTGAGATGTATTTGTCAAACCATTTATAATGGGTATTGTTGCGCTCTGAGCGAATCGTTTGATATTTTCATGTTCAAATGTTCGAATCATGACCATATCGACATAGCGTGATAATACCTGAGCAACATCTTCGATAGACTCACGTTTACCTAACTGAATTTCATCCTGTTGTAAGGTAATAGCATGTCCTTTTAAATGATGGATAGCCATTTCAAACGATACCCGTGTTCTAAGAGATGGTTTCTCAAAAATAAGACCTATGGTTTTTCCTTCGAGCTCGTCCCCTCGATGGGCTGTCTTCTTTAGGTTAAATGCGGATTCAATAAGTGATTGAATAACCTCATTAGAATAATCTGCTATATCAATAAAATCTTTCATACTGCTTCTCAATGATTATCTTGTATCATGGTTCCAATACCTGAATCTGTAAATAACTCTAGTAATAAGGCATGTTGAATTGTTCCATTAATAATATGAATATCCTTAACACCATTCTTAATGGCATTAAGAGCACAGGTTAATTTTGGTAGCATACCAGCTTTTACATCAGGATGTTTTAAACATGTTTTAGCCTGCTGACTACTTAACTGTACTTGTAATTTCTTTTCGATAACGAGCCCTTTAACATCGGTTAAAAATACTAACTTTTGAGCTTTAAGAGAGGAGGCAATCGCTTCTGCTACATGATCAGCATTCATATTTAACCCTTCAAAATGATCGGACTGTCCAATTGATGAAATAACAGGAATAAAGCCATCAGATGATAAGGTATGAATTAACGTATTATCAACATTGGTTATATCTCCAACAAATCCTAATTTTTTATATTTAGGACTCTCATGTTTTTTTCCAAAAAATAACGGGCCATCTTTACCTGATAACCCAACAGCCTTACCACCTTCGCGGTTAATAAGAGAAACAATTTCAGAATTTATTTTTCCAACTAAGACCATTTCTGTAATTTCTAATGTTTCTGAATCTGTAACACGTAACCCATCAATAAATTCGGCTTCCTTTCCTAACTTATCCATCCATTTTGTAATTTCTTTTCCCCCACCATGAACAATAATGGGGTTTAAACCAACATATTTTAATAAGGCAATATCGCGAGCAAATTGATGCTTTAAATCATTATTAATCATGATAGATCCACCATATTTAACAACAACCGTTTTACCTGAAAATTTTCTAATATAAGGTAAGGCTTCTAATAAAATTGTGGCTCTTTCCATTTTTTTCTCAAGTGTCATCATTAGTTGTACTCCGTATTAATATCAATATAGCCTTTAGTTAAATCACAGCCCCAAGCACGTGAACTCGCCTTACCAAGCTGACAATCAATCGTAATGGTTACCTCTTTTGATTTAAGTTGTTCACTTAATACCGCTCTTGATACCTGAGTAGGCTGACCCTCTTTAACGATATACTCACACCCTAGCATAACATTAACTTTTTCTGGATTTAACTTAATTGCATCATTTTTTCCAATTGCCATTATTAAACGTCCCCAGTTTGGATCTTCGCCATGAATAGCGGTTTTTACTAAAGGAGAATCAATTACTTGCTTGGCAATCTGTCTTGCATCGCTCATACGTGCGGCCTGTTTAACATAAACCTCTAGCAACTTTGTTGCACCTTCTCCATCCTTAGCAATTTGTTTTGCTAAATCAATACATGCCTCATCTAACACATTTTGAAACGCTTTTATTTGATCTGGATCATGCTGAGAAATAGCATAGGCACCTGATGCAATACAAACAACCATATCATTTGTTGATGTATCTGTATCAACACTTAACATATTATAGGAGGTATCAATAGCTTTTTTTAAGCATTCTTGTAATACAGCTGAACTTACTTTTACATTGGTTACCAAAAAACCTAATGTTGTGGCCATATTCGGAGCAATCATGCCACTTCCTTTGGTAATTCCTGCTACTTGAATGGTTTTTTTACCTATCTTTTTTTGCTTAAATGTTGTTTTAGGCACTAAATCAGTTGTTAATATTGCCTTTGCTAGATCAGCACCTTGTTTTGATTCTTTTAATTTACAAAGTTGCTTAATACCGGCTTCTATTGTTGGCATTGGTAAGGGCTTACCAATAATTCCAGTTGAAGCAACGCCTACTTCTGAGTGCTTTAGATCCAGCATGCTTGCAACCTGTGAGGCCATTAACTTGGTGTCCGTATACCCTTGCTTGCCAGTAACAGCATTAGCATTTCCTGAATTAATAATCATGGCTTTTAAAACATGTCGCTTACTACACTTTTGTGTATAACTAACGGAAGATGCCTTAAACTTATGTTTTGTAAATACAGCAGCAGAAGCAACTGCATTTGGCACATATAACAACCCTAAATCAAGATCCTTTTTCTTTATACCAGCAGCTATACCTGCGGCATAAACACCTTCAATATCGGTAAGTAACTGTGACATTATTATACGCGCTGAGCTACTAAGGGTAATCCCAGTGTTTCAGAGAAACCAAACATAAGATTCATTGATTGAATCGCATTTCCAGCAGCACCTTTAATCAGATTATCAATTGTACTCATCACAATGGCACGGGTTTCATTAACCTGACAAATACTTATCTTAGCCATATTTGAACCTACTACAGCTTGAGTAGACGGATATGATGTATTTGCTTCAATTGTAACAAAGGGAGCTGATTCATAATGTGATTGATAGAGTTTAAACACCGAATCCATTGTTTGTGTTTGTGTAAGCTCGATATAAGCTGAAACTAAAATACCGCGAGTCATTGGCACTAAATGAGGCGTGAAGGTTAATGAACAAGGACAATTTTCTTCAAATTCAGCCATATGTCTATGAGAATTGACTTGATAAGCACTAAGATGTTCGTTGGCATTTGCATATAAAAAGCGGTCCTGCATTGCTTTTCCAGCACCACTCACACCTGATTTAGCATCTATAGCAACATGATTTACCAACGATTTATCAGTCAGTGGCTTTAATGCTAAGATCGTTGCAATTGCATAGCAACCTGGGTTCGCTACTAACGTCGCTTTTTTAATATCCTTGCTATAAAACTCATTTAGGCCGTATACCGAATCATCTAAGATATCCTTACACGTATGAGTATTATGATAATGCATATCATAGCGATTACCATCTGTTAATCGAAAGTCGGCTGATAAGTCTATAATCTTATACGAATGAGCTATTAACTCTGGCATGATAGGAAATACGTGGGTATGAGGTAATGCAATGATTAAACAATCAATATCATAAGCTGTCTGCGGATTAAACATCTCAACATTATTGGGAATTGAATCTGTATTGATATACGTATTAATATCTGAATATTGTTCTCTTAAAGAAAATAAATGTGTTATGGCTACGTTTGAATGAGCTTGTAATAAGCGAATACATTCAAACCCTGTAAATCCAGATGCTCCTAAAATAGCAACCTTTAACATGACAATTATTTTTCAGATTTTTTTACTTTTAAGCGATTTGCTTTAGCACCAATTCGTCCACGCAAATAATATAGTTTTGATCGTCTAACTTGTGCGTGTTGAATTACTTCAACCTTTGGTACTAATGGTGAGTGTAATAAAAATGTTTTTTCTACACCAACACCATCAATAATTTTTCTTACTGTAAATGATTCACGTGATAAGGATCCTTTTTTCTTAATAACCGTTCCTTGAAAACGTTGAACACGTTGTTTTTTGCCTTCCATAATTACTTTATGGACAATTACCGTATCACCAATACTTACCTTTGTAGCATCTTCCTTACACTGACTTTGTTCAAATTTACGTATCTCTTTACTTGTCATTATGTTTCACCACCATTTCGTTTAAAATCTCAGTAATTAATTGCTTTTGATTACTGGTAATTTTACTTTTTCCCAATAAATCTAATCGATTAACTAATGTATTTTTTAAAGCTGTTTTTTCTTTATATTTTTGTATCGCTTTGTGATTACCAGAACGTAATATCGCAGGTGCTTCTATATTATTAATCGTTACGGGTTGTGTAAAATGGCTTTCACCTAGCAACCCTGTAAAATGTGATTCATCAGCAATACAGGCTTCATTACCTAGTACACCGGGTTGTTGTCGTATGAGCGTTTCTGCTATAACGACAGCAGCTGAATCCCCATTGTTAATAATATAATCACCAATAGAAATCTGTTCAATTGGTAATAATTCAAAGATCCGTTCGTCAATACCTTCATAATAACCAGAAATTATAATAATTTCTTTTTGGCATTGATATAGTTCCGTACTAAGTGTTTGATTTAACACAACACCCTTAGGACAAGTATATATTATACGCATGTTTTCATAATCTTCAATACTTGTGACTGCATTATAAACAACATCGGCTCGTAATATCATCCCTTTTTTATTTGAAAAAGGATAATCATCTATTTTGTTGTGCTTTCCAAAACCAAAATCTCGCAAGTCATGAAGTGTTATACTAAACAAGCCCTTTTCCAGGGCTTGTTTAAAAATACCTTTCGCAATAAACCCTTCTAATTCCTGTTTAAAACAGGTTAGAAAATGTAGTGATAACATGATACATCAGGTTACTGAGTAACTTTATCAAATTGTGATTGCTGTGTTGTAATCTTCATGATAATGCCATCTTTTACAAGGACTTCAACACCACCTAATTTTTCGTACAGATTATCACCGGTACTTACCGTTACAAACCCTTCAACAGGCCCTTGAGAATATTCAGAATTCATATCAAGATCTTTAATAAAAGCACGTTGACTGGGTTCTGCCTGAATATATTGTTCTGCTTCTTTTTTTTCAGCAAGTAATTTTTGAGCCATGGGATCGGCTGGCGATAATGCATTAATTTGTGTTGTAATATCAGCAATTTTATTTTGATAAAATTTAATATTTTCTTGTAATTCATATGTTAAGAACTCTTTAAATTTTGGGGTCACAACTGCCTTGGTTACAACCTGACGTTTAAGAATAATTTGAGCTTTTTTTTGCTTTTCAGCCATTATATAGTTCCTTTTCTACTGTTCCTTTTTTGTTAAAATTTCAACAGTTACTTTTTTGTCTAATTTTGCAGCGGCAGCTTTTACAACGGTTCGAATCGCATTTGCAATGCGCCCTTCTTTACCAATAACCTTACCGACATCATCTGGAGACACATTAATCTCTAGAATCATAATACTTTCACCAGACGTTTCGTTTATGGATACCTCATCTGGATAATCTACTAACGATCTTACGATCATTTCTACTAAACTTTTCATCTTTACACCACTTCCTTTTGTTTTCTACAGTTGTTCTATATATACTATATCGCAAATTAAGCTTCGTCAGAAGCAGAAGTTTTTTTTCGGTCTTTTTTAGCTATTTTTTGATTGGAAGATTGCTTTGCCTTTGTTTTCATTAAGCCTAAACCTGTTAATAAGCGTTTAACTGTATCAGTAGGCTGTGCACCAACGGATATCCAATAATTAACACGATCTTCTTTTACAGTCACAATCATAGGGTCCTGGGTAGGATTATAGTGACCAATATCATCAATTGTTTTTCCATCACGAGGATTTTTTTGATCCATAACTACAATTCTATAAATTGGTTTTTTCTTTTTTCCAAATCGTTTTAATCTTATTCGTACTGACATAGCTGCCTCCTAAACTAGGAAAACATTAGCAAAACTTATACACTTGGTCAATATATAGCTTTACTAGTCTGTTTTTGGAAGTCCATAAAGAGCGATACCAGACTTTTGACTTTGATTAGTATCGGCGGCAGGAGCTGATGTGCAAAACTTAACTTTTCTTACTTGATCGTTGGCTTGAGAAGTATCTGTGCTCATTACTAGAAACATATAACTTGCATTCTCGTTCCAATTTTTCTGAAAATCAAATTTTCCATAATGAGATAGTTTGGTATTTCCTCCTGTTCCGTCGCAGTTAGGAGACGTATTATGTGTGGTAGAAACAGCCATCCAGTAATTATGGGTATTGTTATCCTGATGCCCACTTACAACAAAACCGATAAAAGCTAGGTTATGATTTAGTCCTTGAGTGTTATATGTGGGTATTGTATGCTCAATCGCCTGGGATGCGAAATTGTCAGAAGAATACGCTGTCTTGACAAAGCCAATCTCGCCATACAGTCTATTTATAACAACATTGCCTTCGATGTAGAGTCCTGCAGCAGTATCTTTACACCAGGCAGTTTCAAAACCACCATTATCCTTATCAATACATAAACTACCTTTACCATCGTTAGCTGTTGTGATTTTAATTCTATCACCAAAGTACACATCGGAATTACCCATGGGATCGGTGCCAATAGCATTAATACTAAAGCCCATTGGAACAACAGGTTTTAATGACCAATCAACGGCTTTGTAACTACTAATTGTCATCACTTCATTGTCTTCATCTTGATGGACCCATAACGACTCTCCATAGCGTGTTTGGCCCAATTGGAATGTTGTGTAGGCTCTATTAATTACAGAACTGCTACTATCACTAGCTTTGGTTTCAACAATGCTGTTTGACCTTAATTGTAATTGCTGGGAATAACAATTTTGTCCAATGCCACATGCTGTTCCTTCATCAGCTTCCGGAGGTTGAAACTTCGCAAAGCCGTCAATCCCCCCCCCACTTGATTCTTTCCTTACTGGATCGCCATTCGGATCATTTACATAGACACTTTTGGCGATAACTTTTAAAACCCGATCGGGTTCATTAGGTGACGTATTTAACGTAATATTCATAGTACCAGGAAATTCATATTGTAGATAATAGCTTGAGTACGTGAGACTGCAATAATCGTTAAGAGGGCCCCCCGTTTTATTGGTTTCCCGATAACACACTTGTGGTGGTATGGGGGAGGCCATTCCTCTTTCTTCATTTACACCATCTTTTATCGAATGCCCTGTATAAAATAACAATTCATTTGTTCGCAAGGTATTAATGTTTGCTTCCGTTACGTTTATATATAAACTGATCATAATTATGCTAGCAATTATCATTATATTAACTTTCATTTTTTTCTCACTTTTATAACTTATCATATAAACCAATCACTAAAATGGATCCTGATTTGGCACATACATTCCCAGACCCTGTTCCTATACCAGCGCACAGGTCTCCACCTTGCTGAGGTTGACCCTCAGCCCAATTAGTGACCCCAGCAAAATCAATATCAGTATGCATTAAACTAACAATTATATTTTGTGCAGCACTATTAAATGTTTTTATTTTATTCAAACGAGCAATGTTAGACCAAGAATATGCGGAATTAGCCCATGGATCTCCAGAAAAAAGAACTTCATTGGTATCACACGTTGTTGTTGGACAAGCTTTTCCATTGATGGTGGTATCTGTATGGATTTGAGGTAACTCAACACTTAAATAAGTGCCTGCACCATCCCGATTCTGAACTTTACTTGAAAAAGATGACATTATAATTAGTTTTGCTCCAATAGTACTCACACCAGATACTTTTAACTTGCTTGTATTAAAAGTAATTTTCATAAGTGTCTCAGTATCTGTTGTACAAAGCACAGTTGAGTTAGTCTGCTCAGTTATACTACTACTATCATGCCCTCCACATTTTCCATAATACATTGAAGCGACATCTCCTCCATAGGCTCCTGTAAAAGCGACATTACCATTTGGCATAGAAAGGGCATATCCGGATTCTGAAACACTATCTAGAATTAGCTTTCCTTCAGTGTCCTCTGTTATTAATTTAATAGATTGGTTACTTCCTATAGTAAGTCCTGATTTAAGCTTTAGGTTCCCTCTTGCAACAATTCCATATTCTGTTAACGTACTTGACGTATCTTTTATAACATCCGTCCCATCGGCACTTATTATCTGTCCATATGGGCCTAGAACAGAACTAGGATTATCTTGGTTAGGAATATAAAAACTTAAAGCCTTATTAGTATTTCTTTGAATAGAAAAAATCTTATTTATGCTTTTATTAAGGATCTTAAAAACATCTATATTTAGCGTTTTATCAGCAACAACATTTGTTGCTCGTAAAACAGCAGGGTCTTGACCATCTGTAAAAACCAGAAAATCTCCTTGAGCTCCAATTCCTGCTATATCACCTTCATTCGTTTCTAGAATTACCGCATTCTTTTCTAACAAAGGTCTATCCGGTGCAGTAAACTCTGTTTCTTCTAATATAAACGCATCTGCTTCTTCATCAGGTGGAATTTCTGGAATAGCAGCATCTAACTTAGCTGCTGGCAGTCCAAGTAATAAGATTTGATTTTGATCACCGAAAGGCGTAATACTACCAGAGCGTTGCGCTGCAAACTTTAAACATACTTGATACTCAACTTGGGTTTGATCTTCTATAGGAACAGGGTTAGGAGGATTTGTGTTGTTTCCTTTTAATAAATATCCAAGATTACTGGGTAATTTATTTTGAATATATTGAGATACCAAAGAAAAGGAGTTTTGATCAAAAGACCCTTGCATTTTTCGTTCGGATTGCTGCTGGATACTAAATTGGTTATAGATTGCGGGAGATTGAGTAGAATCTCCATCAGGATAAATCGAATAATTAAACGGAATCCAAGATCCACTAGATTTAAAATCTAATGTCATCCACAGGACACCCGTTGGTGCTCTTTTACGAACTGTATCTGTTGGTGATTCGGAAGAGCCTGACATACTACCTACAAACAAAAAATTATGATCAACATATTTAACTGTAAAGGATCGACATGCCATTGTAATGGTTTGTACTGCTGAAACATTGGGTAGGGATGAAGCTACTTCCTGCTCTACAACACCCACCTCTGAATTTGTAACCAATGATCCATTTACATTAAAATTACCATCTATTGTAATCTTTTCAATCACACGTGTTGTGTTAACTGCAATTCGAGATAACCCATCTACATGATAAGCAGGGATTAAGGATAACATAGGGACATCAGCATCCTTTAGATTATTACCACCTGGATTGGTTTGCTTTCCTACATAAAGTGGTTTATTTGACAAATTAAGTCGTAACGGTGTCATTGAAAAGGCTTGTATATTGCCATTTCTAACAGAACTATAAGAGATGATACGAGACTCATTGGTATCTACTCCAAAGGTAATAAAACTTTTGGCTGATTCGCCTATAACTAAATGAAATTTATCCGAAGCTGCACTACTGGTGAGTGATGAAATACCTTGGGCTGCCCAAAAATCTTCTCTTACATCTAAAATCTTGCCAGCTCCAGAAGCATTTGTGTCAGGCTGGACTTCAAAAGGTATTCCGTCGCTGGAAATACTGTCAGCAGTACCATTTTTATTCACAAGAAAACGAGTCCCTGGTGATGACGGCTTTTCAAAAATATCAGAATTGATCATATAAATAATACTTTTATGCTCTGCAGTTGAGTTTACTGGACCAATAAACTCTATTCCTTTTGCTCTATAGGTTTCTCCTGGATTATTATAAGGTAATGCTTTAATAACTTTTTCTGTTTTTCCAGTAGTAGCATTTGATGATGTTATTGCTTCAAAGCCACCACCATCTGTAAAAATCAAACGATTTTTATCTAGCAGTGTATAGCCAGCAAAAAGAATATTGCTTAGTATTAAGTTTAAACTTAGTATAAAAAAAATTATTTTACGTATCATTTATTCTTTTATTGTTACCATTAAATTTCCTTACCTATAGTTTCTCTAATAAAAACGATGGTTTTTTCTTAAAACTTGTACGGAATATTAGTATTAAGTTTATCACAAAAGAAATAAAAATTTCAAAATTTCTTATGTTTCTAGTAACCATAAAAAATCATCTGCCGATAAAACGTCTGATCGATTTACGATAGCACTTTCATCTAACAACATATTAAACAAAGCTGATTTTTTTTCTTTAATTTCTTGAATTTTTTCTTCAATTGAATTATGCATAATTAATTTATAAGAAAACACACGTTGTTCTTGACCGATACGATGAACTCTATCTGTAGCTTGATTTTCAACCGCAGGATTCCACCAAGGATCTAAATGAAACACATAACTTGCCTTTGTTAAATTTAAACCTACCCCACCAGCTTTTAAACTCATTAAAAATACTTGCGGTGTATCAGACGCTTGAAAAGCATCAATATATTGCTTACGTTTAATTGTAGATACCGAACCATCTAACCTAAAATAGGGTAAATTAGATTCTTTGCAAAGCCCTTCAATAATATCTAAACTTTTAATAAATTGAGAAAAAACCAACACAGAATGACCTTCGTCACGTAACACATTCAGCTTTTCAATTAAAAATGTAAATTTTGGCGTTACTTCTTCAAAGGTATCATCAATTAAATACGGCGATACACATGCTTGCCTTAGTCGCATTAATGCTGTAAAAATGGCAATACTTTTTCCTTTTTCTTTTTTTAAACCAGTGACTTGTTTACGAATTGCAACAACCAATGATTGATATAACTTTTCTTGGTTTGGTGACATGGTTAAAAAGATATCTTCTTCTGTTTTAGGTTTTAACTCATGACTAATTTGATTTTTTAAGCGTCTTAAAACAAAGGGCTTCGATCGCTTAACAATTAATCCAACATGTTGTTCTGTAATACTAGAAACCAATTGCTTTGAATAAGGAAAAAATCCAGGTAAAATCGTGTTCAATATTGTAATATACTCACCCACATTATTTTCGATTGGGGTACCTGTTAAGCATAAACAAAATTTACGTTTAATTTGTTGTGCTGCTTTTGTTCTTGCCGACATATGGTTTTTTATAAACTGCGCTTCATCAAAAATAGCAACATTAAATTCATAATCAGCTAATTTCTTATAATCTCGTCTTAACAACTCATAAGAGGTAATAACAACATCTGCTTCTTGATTAATTTCTCGGCCAGGCCCAGCATAAATTGTAACAGACATATCATGACAAAACCGCTCTATTTCATGACTCCAGTTATAGATTAAACTTGGAGGAACAACAATTAAATGAGGAATTTTTTTAGCTTGAGATGATTGCTTGCTTGCTTTTTCTTTGATAGCCGCTAATAACATTAATGATTGAAACGTTTTTCCTAGCCCCATATCATCGGCTAAAATTGCCCCCAGTTCATGCTCATATAAAAACATCATCCAATTTAAACCATCTTTTTGATATTCTCTTGGCTTGGCATTATTTAAACTAGGAACAGGAACTGGTTTTAGCGACTTAAATGACATAAATGATGCAACTTGTTTTTCTTGCTCAGTCGATAATGTAATTGCAATTCCGGTTGCTTTTAACTGAACCCAATCTAGTAAATGAGAAATTTTTTGGACAGGAAACTCTTCTGTTTTTGGAAATGCTTTTCGTTGAAATTCTATTACTTCAAGAATGGTTTCACATTGAGCAATTAAAGCATCATCTAAAATTGAAACTTTCTTATCATCAACATAAGCCCATAAATTTGATTTTAAATCAATTAATGTTTCATAGGATATGGCTTCATTATTAAATTGAATAATAGGACTATCATCTAATGTGTGCATATTTCTAAGGTCTAGTGATAGGTTTTCTTTTATAATTTCAATATGTTTTTTTTCATAGGTTATTTCAATCTTAAAATGCTTACACAGTGTTTGTAGTTGCTTTAATGACATATTAAATTCTTGTTTATCCAATTTTAAGCTCATCATATCATTATCAATAGCTACATAATTAACAAATAAACAGCCCAGTGCAATCCAAAAACAACACTCTTGGAAATAAGCTACTTCACAAATAGTCCATTCTGGATCATTACTAAATAGCTTGTACCGTGTTTCAGGGATATCTGCTAACAACTGACTTAACATAGTAATATCATCTTTAGCTATAATTTTTGGTAAAAAATGAGACATTAAGCGCTCTTTACCTTTATTATTGGCCTTTGCATAATACATGATCCATGTAGCTAAGACTCGCCTTTGTTTAAATGTCCACTTAACCTGTGATTGCTTTGTTTCAGCAAAAGTCTTAAACATATGCAAACCAACATCAAACTGACTATTTTTAACCTTATAATAAAAATGACAAATCACAACATGACTGTGATCATCATAATTAATGTTCATTGCTATGGTTGACGGTTCAAACTGCGGTTTTTTAACTAAATCGTCATCTAAAAATGTAATACAATCAATATCAGCTAAGGAATCAAAATAACAGACTAGCTGATTAAATTCACTTACAGAAAGGGTTGTATCAATAACGCTGGAAATTTCTTTAAACCCAGAATGTTCTGCTAAACACTTTATACTAGCAGCCTGATTTGAGTTTACCATTCTTCCAAGATGTTTAGTTGCTTTGATAAAACAAAATTGATTGGATAAAAACACTACATTATCACTAGACCCTTCTGAATGAATCACAACATCCCCGTCTTTAATGGCTATCGTAACTTTTTTTTCGTAGAGTAACTGCGGATCCCAGATACATTCAACGAGACTATTCTTAACTTTTAGTTGTAACTGGATAGCAGTTTGATACTTATCTAAAATATCGGCTAAGTGTTCTGATATATCTTTATGAACTAAAACATATCGTAATAATTGTCTAATATCATTGGGGATACCCGAAGTATAAGGACTAAGGGGTTTTCCTTTTGCTGTAGCCTTTAATGTAAGTCCCTTAAATGGATGAGGTTGCAATGTAAAAACAATTTCATTATTTGAAGCCATTTATATACTTTAGCATACTTTACTTATTTTATCAGGTTATTAATACAAGCGATCGTTTCATTAAAACAAGCTCTTCCCTTTTGTCATTACCAACTATTTGCTACTCTATACACTCTATGAGTGACTCACTATTTATTAATGCTTGTTATAACAAAAATACAGCAAGACCCCCCATTTGGTTTATGAGACAGGCTGGTCGTTACTTACCTGAATATCAATCATTACGATCTAACTATTCTTTTCTTGAAATGGTTCATACGCCATCTCTTGCTTGTGAGGTAACATTACAACCCATTACCCGCTTTGGGTTTGATGCGGCTATTTTATACTCTGATATTTTAGTTATTTCAGAAGCATTTCAGCTTCATTTTGATTTTATTGAGGGAAAAGGTCCCCAATTACGAGAGAGTCAACTTAGTGTAGCGGAGATTGCCACGTCTCTTGCTAAACAACCTGATGTAGAAACCTTATCTTATGTTTATGATGCGATTGGGTTACTGAAGCCTGAGTTAAAAGAAACGCCATTAATTGGATTTTCTGGTTCGCCATTTACAGTTGCTTGTTATTTAATAGAAAAACAAAGTTCCAAAACGTTTTCAAACATTCATTCCTTAATTAATTCTGATCCTGATTTATTACATACTATTCTTGACGGATTAACAGCTGTAACAATTACGCATCTTAGTAATCAAATAAAAGCAGGGGTAAATGCCGTACAACTTTTTGATACATGGGGTTCTATTCTTTCGGGCACTTTGTATCATGACTTTTCTCTTGCTTACATGCAAAAAATTGTTACTGCTATTTCTGCTTACAATATTCCAATTATTATTTATTCAAAAGATACTAAACATAAAATCAAGTCCTTAGCTAGCCTTAACTGTAATGTTATTAGTGTTGATTGGGATACCCCGATATCTTCTTTAACAACGCACTATCCAACAGTTGCTTGGCAGGGAAATTTAAATCCACACACATTACTTAAATCGTTACCTGATTCTCTTAAAGAAACAAAACTAATTTGTGACTCTATGAAAGAATCACAAGGCTTTATCTTTAATTTAGGCCATGGAATTTTACCCAAAACACCACTAGACCATGTTAAAGCTGTTGTTGATTATGTTAAAGGCTAACACTAATCATTCAAACCATTTGTAAGATAAAAACTATTTTAATTTACATAAATTTTTATAATATTTTAATACTTATCTGATATTTTTATTTATATTATTTCTCTAAACTATTATTCAGTAATATCACATCATCTAATCGTTTATATTGGGTGATTAAGTATTAACTTTCTAGACAACAAGTCACAAAGGATTAATATATGACAATTATAGGTTTAGGACATCCTCCAAACGCACCTTTTTTACCAAAGGCATCAGAAAACAAGCTTTCTAGGAGAGCGAGTGAAGGTGATTTAAAAAAATTCATGGCTAGGAGACCATCTGAAACTCGTCAACCAGCAGTCACAAGGCCTCTACCAGCAGTCGAGCCAGCGCCACCCTTTCTCTCTAATCAGCCCCTAAACCACCTACCTTTGTTTACGGTGCCCAATTATTTTTTAAGAGATTCCAGTTAAGAGATCCGCTAGCGAATCAACAAAAAACAAACGCCAGCGAAGCAAAGCGTTACGAACCAAGGCGGTGCACAAAAAATAGAACACCAGCGAAGAAAAGCGTTACGAAGCAAGGCGGTGCACAAAAAATAGAACACCAGCGAAGCAAAGCGTTACGAAGCAAGGCGGTGCACAAAAAATAGAACACCAGCGAAGCAAAGCATTACGAACCAAGGAGGAACTATCAAACAGCACAATCAATTGCCTTAGAGGCTTATTCCTTGCGGACAATGATAAAAAAAGAGCTTTCCTATGAGGAAAAAAAAAGTCATAACAAATAGGATGTTTAGTTAATAGTTTTTTGGAATTAACTAACTAATTTTTAGTAAATGCCAAATCTTTTGATTTAATATCTCTTAATGCTATCTTTTCTAATCTTTCTAATCTTTCTAATAATAATTTATTTTGAGAAATTATTTTTTTGTTATTTTCTTCAAGTAAGAAAATTTTTGCTTCCATTTTTTCTTTTTCTTCTATACTTATCTGGGTAAGTTTAACTGCCTTTCCTAATTTCCAAACAAATCCTGCTCTAGCAGAAAATTGATCTTTAAAATCTCCGGCATAATTTTGACCAGGCATAATCATTGATGTAGCATAGTTAATTGATAATTTGTCATTAATTTTAGAAGCGCAACCGCCTGAGAATGCAAAATCACCGCCATGGGTTCCAGTCCCCAATCCACAAGCAAGAGTTGTATCGGAAGGAACTGTTGGCAATCCAGTTAATGCAGCACTTAATGCTCCTATATTGTTAATTGATTGTTCTACATCTCTTCCATTAATTAATAATCTTGAACCATTAGTTATATCTATTGGGATTGATTTTCCATTAGCATCTTGTGCCCAGAATTTTTCTCTTCCATTTTCTTCTTTAAAGACTGCAGAATTTTGACCAACATGAATAGATCCATCAGATTTCTCTTCAATAACATTTACCCCTCCCCATGGCACTGGTCTAATTAGTTGTCCGCTTGGAAGATTAGTTTTATGTTCAATAGTATTAGATTTAATATCAAAAATCGAATAACCGTTACTTCCAACAATATAAACTTTACCTTCATATTCATCTACAAATGATGCACCCGCAGATGTGTTATGAGGACTATTAAAAGTTAGAAGTATTGTTTTTTCTCCAGTTAAAGGATTAAATTTTTCAATTTTAAAAGGAATGAGACCATTGGATTCTCCACCAGTTGCTTCTACATTTATTAATTCGTATGCGAATAGTTTTGTCGAAATAAATAAAAAACTTAAAAAAAGCAATAAAAAAAATTTCATAATATTGTGGAATCTGTTTTATTATTAAATAATCTTGAAAAAATCACAAGCAATTTTTTGAATTATTGTATGAAAAATTTAAAACGGCTATTTGATATTTAAATATACCCCTAATTGAGTTTTAATAACCCTATAAAGGGGTTTTATAAACGCAAAAGAGGGTTTTATATGTTAGAGCAATTTTTAGTACTTCTTATTATTCTTTTTTTTATCAGGATTCTGTTTGAGATCGTACGTATATCAAATCGATCGACTAAATTTGATAAAATTCAATTTGAAAAACAAGAAAAAAACTATAGTTATGATTCTGATGGTGTTTACTATCAAAAGAAAGACAAATTAATATCTCAAAATGAATTGAGATTTTATTGGGCATTAAAAAAAGCATTAGTAAGCAGAAAAGGCTTGATGATAAATTGTCAAACGCCAATATTATCTTTGCTAAGAACAAATGACGAAAGTTCGTTAAGAAAAATTTGGTCAAAACGAGTAGATTTTATTATTACTAACTCTAAGTTTGAAACGTTAGCGGTTATTGAGTTAGATGATTCTAGTCATCTTAAGCCGGACAGAATTGAAAGGGATCAGTTTGTTAATAAAATCTTAAAAGAACATCATAATTTAGTACGATTCTCATCATCAAAATATTATAACTCAGAAGATATAAAACAAAACTTGCGGTGCACAAAAAATAGAACACCAGCGAAGCAAGGCGTTACGAAGCAAGGCGGTGCACAAAAAATAGAACGCCAGCGAAGCAAAGCGTTACAAAGCAAAGCGTTGCACAAAAATAGAA
>MDSY01131615.1_pt1 | contig 17079 bp, 31 predicted proteins | sample 811131 | NCBI WGS metagenome assembly MDSY01 (sample SAMN05326643, study PRJNA326480) | marine metagenome | isolation source: seawater | place: Atlantic Ocean: South West | collected 2010
CGGCTGGCGCTCTCACGGCGACTAACGCCACCTTGAGCGGCTCTCTTACAAGTGGTTCTGGCAATAGTATTTTTAAGGCCACCACAACGGGCATCCAGCTAGGCCACGCTACGTTTTCCAGTGCGCCATTTCGTGTGACTGCGGCGGGCGCTCTGACAGCAACCAACGCGACGATCACGGGTTCTGTCACTTCTACATCAGGCACAATCGGCGGGTTTACTCTAGGGTCAACATCTCTGACCGCTGGCACTGGTGCGACAAGAGTTGCTATTAGCACAGCAGACGGCATACATCTGGGCGACAATTCTTTTTCTTCAGCGCCTTTTAGAGTGGATCGCGCGGGGAATCTAACAGCCACAAGCGCGACGATTACCGGGGGCGTGACTGCTACCTCATTCGCCATGTCTGGCGGCGCACTTATAAACGCTGGGGATATCAGGCGCGATTCGTCCTTCTTCACCGTAGTAAACAACAATCTAGCGTTAGCGGATGACGGGGTAACGTCAGACAAGATAGCTACGTCTTTACAATCAAGTAATTACTCCGCTGGGAGTGCGGGTTGGAAAATACAAAAATCAGGCAACGCAGAATTCAATGGTGTAGTTCTTTCTCGTCAGCTATTAGTGGACTCAGGAACGTTCAGCCCCGGCAATCAGCTTGCCAATAAATACAACGCTGGAAGCATATATCCAAGATCTACAAATCCCACAAATGATCCAAATCTGGAACTGGATAAAACATTTTTTATTGAAACAAACACAGGCAGCAGTTCGTGGGGCGGCACTGACACAACCTTCATTGCTCTCGTTGATTTCTTCGGGACAGGGGGTTCTTCTGTTGCTGCCTGGGTTACAGACGTCAACAGTTTCGCGAGTGACATTCAGTGGGGTGCGACAACAGCAGTCATGCCAGTTTCCAGATATAGTGGAAATGCTAGAGTATTCATAAAGCTGGAGATCTATACGCGGAATGTTTTCTCTTTTAACATCTCTTTTGGATGGAAATTGTATCAGGTGACATAAATGGAAGTTGGAGACATTTTGAGTGGTTGGTATCTTGATGATGGCTCTACCATAGTCATAAGAGTCCTCAAAGAAATGGACACCAATTCTGTGATAGCTACTTTAGAAGAACAAATTTATGAATCTACGGATGCAAATTACGCTGAGAAAAAAGCGGCTTTGGATGCTTACTTAGCGGCCAGTGGATAGCGTTGTCACATTAATCAATGAGGTGGGCTTCCCAATAGCTGCGGCCATCGGGCTGGGTCTCTTTGTGTGGAAACTCATTACAAAAATAATTGACGGCATGGAAGCCAAGATTGATGTTCTGGATGACAAGGTTTCCGCGCAGATAAGCGAGATTGAAGAGCGCCTGGGCAGCAAGCTAGATGCTCAGATGGGAATCCTGGTTAGCCTTATTGACCGGGTGCGTTCTGTGGATAACGAGATCATCCGGCAAGATACGATGATGAAGACAATTCTGGGGGTGCCGACACTGATGAACACAGATCGCATGGCGAAAGCGGACAGAGAAGACCAGAGGAAAGACTGATGTTCCCAGGAGAGCCTAAGTTCTACATTATACTGACCGGGTTGGTCATATTGCTTTTGTTCAGCGGTCACCCGGCCTTTGGGGATGAAATGCGATTCAAGTTCAAGAGCCCCAGCTTTAGTGGAGTGGGGACCTCTAGTCATTACCTGACCATTGAGAATCAAACGCACACACGCAAAAAAGCTATTGACGCCAGGGAACAAGCTCTTATTGACGAGCTAGAACGTGAGGCCAAAAACACGACTCTCGCTAGATTCCAAAGAAATCTTGAGAGTAGAATATACGCACAGATTTCGAGACAGCTTGTTGATAATCTGTTTGGTGAAAATCCTTCTACCGAGGGCCTCATTGAGCTTCTGGGAAACACAATTGAATACACATCGGACGGCGAGACGCTTACTCTCACCATCACAGACAGTGAAGGTGGCACTACGGTTATCGTTGTACCCGTGGATAGCTTTACTTTTTAATGGCTGTCAAACTGATCCACGCGCCGCTATTGATGCTAAACCAGAGCCCAGAGCATTCATCGGCGAACTGATACTCCAAGAACTGCGAGAGATAGAAACCCCCAAGCAGCAGCCGGTCGTCGCCGTTTATGCTTCTTCCTTTATAGATTTAACAGGTCAACGTAGATCCAACAGCCAGTATGCAGACTTCAGCACAGCGGTAACACAAGCGCCCTACGCCTACCTGATCCGAGCCCTCAAACACGCCGGGGGTGGAGAGTTTTTTACCGTAGTAGAGCGGATCGGTTTGGACAACATAACAAAAGAAAGGCAACTGATAAGGTCTACACGTAAGCAGTTTGAGGAACCAACGGAGCTTATGCCATTGACTTTCGCTGGTTTGCTAATAGAAGGGGGCGTGATATCTTACGAAACGAATACGAAACAAGGTGGTTTCGGTTCAAGATATTTGGGGATCGGGGCGACTAAAGAGTATCGCCAGGACACTGTGACGATTTCCCTCAGACTTGTTTCTGTCTCAACTGGGGCGGTATTGTTGGAGGTGCTGACGACTAAGTCAGTGCTTTCGGTTGCTTATAGTCAGGACATATTCCGTTTTATCGCGGAAGGGACAAAGCTGATTGAGATTGAGAACGGGGTCGTCGAAAATGAATCTACTGGCATCGCGCTGCAGACTGCGGTTGAAACCGCTGTCCTGGAGATCATTCGCCAGGGCTATGATAATCTTTTCTGGATTCCTCGCGACTACTAGTCAAGCCGATAACGAAATCTACGTCAACCAGGTCGGCGCTACCTCAAACATTGACCTCGAACAATTAGGATCAAACAACCTTATCGGCGGACTCAATGCCGTAATTGGCACCATGACGGCCTTAGATCTGGATGGCACCAGCCTAACTTTGGATATCAACCAAATCGGAAATAATAATATCTACCGGGGAGACATCCTGGGAAATAGCAACACAGTCTTTATGGAATTTGATGGAGACTCGAACAGCTTCACGATACAAGTAGATCCCACAAATACTTACAGCGCCGACAGTGGTAACTATTACGTGGATGTAACCGGATCATCAAATTCTATGACGTTGAATGTGGGAACTGCCGCGCTATCTGATACCTTGGATTTAGACTGGATCATCAATGGCTCATCAAACAGCATTACGTCAAATATAGATATAGATCAGGCAACGAACTATATGGACATCGACGGCTCCAGCAATACAATAAATTACGACGGAGACGGCTATGCAACCGGGTATTTCTACCTCGACCAGACTGGGTCGTCGAAGACTTTCAACATCCAACAGCAGTCCACAGCAGCGCAAGATTGGCTCAAGATCATATCCAATAGCTCTAACGGTACTATGTGCGTTATTCAGTCCGACCAAGGCACTTCCACAAGCTGTTGACGTAGGCGCAATAACGGACGTTAGAGGCTCTGCAAGGGTCGTTCGTCAGGACCCATATGAGGCTAGCCTAAACTTTAATCTATTGCTTAGAGACGATCTGAGAACGTCTGACGGCAGATTAGAAGCTACCTTTCTGGATGACAGCACCGTGCGCCTCACAGAGCATTCATCTCTGGTCATTGATGAGTATGTTTTCGACCCGAATCCTTCCAAATCTAAAATGGCGATCTCGTTCGCTAGCGGCACGGCGCGTTTCATAACGGGCAAGCTTGGACTCATTGACAAACAAAATATCAGACTTAGGACGCCCACAGCGGATATTGCAATTCGAGGGACGGATTTCACTTGCACCGTCGACGAGCTGGGTCGAAGTCTAATCATCCTTTTGCCGAAACTGGACGGCACGTCTAGCGGTGAGATCCTGGTGACCACAGCAATGGGAACCACCACTTTGAACAAGCCATATGAGGCAACCACGGTGGAGGTATACGAGAGCAGACCGACGCCCCCAGTCATTCTGGATTTGACCCTAGATATTATCGACAACCTTTTGATCGTAAATCCACCTGACCCTGACGAAGATTTCGTGACAGAGGAGGAGACCACGACAGAGATCACAGACGTCCTAGACGTAGACTTTCTGGACGTAGATTTTCTGGCAGAAGACTTTCTGGAAGAGGAACCTGATTTTACCTCGTTGGATGTTGATTATCTGGCGACAGAGTTTCTTGAGGATCTGTTAAATATTATCGACGCCTTGGCGATAGACGAAGAGCAAGACCAACTCGCGCAGCTTGCAACAAGCATCGACATACGCGGCACCAGCCTGGGACAAGATCCAGTTACACAGATCGTCACCATCATCCAGGGACAACAAGTATCTCTCAGTCGTAATGTGTCGCAGTCGGCAAAGGTAGATATCGACGGATCTGGCGCTTACACGGTCATATTGACACAAAGCGGTGTCACCCACACAGTATTAGTCAATGGCGGGAGCGCGTCAGTTATAAGGATTAAACAGGGATCATGAGGGTATTATTAGCCACAATATCTGTCCTGTTGCTGCCTTTGCTTTTCCAGTGCAGTCCGGTGGAGATGGTAAAGCTTAGATGGTTCGATGCGTTTGTGCCGACACCAGAAGAATCAGGCAACTTTGCCGTCCTTAATATCACAGAGGAAAACGTCGAGCAGCAGATGGGCTGGCCATTCCCCAGGACAGAGTTGGCAAGAATGCAAGAAGACTTAATGGAAAAAGGCGCATTGGGTGTTGGTTGGGTGATTAGTTTTCCTCAGCCTGGCAGATGGAATGGCGACAAATTGCTGGCGCTAGTTGCCAACAAAAGCCCCAGTGTCTTCGCTATGTTCGAGAGCCCGAACCGCGAGTTCCCGAAAACGACCGGGACTGTGATTATGGGCGAGGATATCGGTGGGATCATGGCCACGGGAACCATCCAGAACACGCCTAAGCTACAGATAAACGAGGGGATTGTCAGTGCTCCCCTGGATGTCGATGGCTTGCTCCGTCGGATGCCCCTGTTGATGAGATCTCCTGATGGATGGATACCATCATTCGGTGTTCAAGCTCTGAAAATGCTGACGGGTGGTGACACCTATGTCATCAAAACAAACCAAAACGGCATTGAGTCTGTCAGGATTCCGGGACTGCCTGGGACTAATACGGACAGCATGGGACGGAAATGGATTTCCTGGGTTGTTCCACATGGAACAAATATGGCTGAAATGGATGTCGCTGGACGCTTTGTTTTCGTAGGGGTCACAGCCAAAGGCGTTATGCCGCAAGTATCTACTCCGGCGGGGCTCTTATATCCGCACCATATACAAGCGGCGTTTGCAGAGTCTTTAATCAATCCGAACAGCCCTCAGATCCCGGAATTTGCGTATCTCATAGAGATCTTCGCTTTCATAGCCCTAGTTAGCGCTGTGTTCGCCACAGTGACGTATTTGGGAATCTCCCTGGGCATTGGCGCAGCCAGTGGTTTGCTGCTCGTGACGGGCCTTACAGGAGCTTACATCGTATCCCTCGGCACCTTGATTGATGTCAGTTATACTTTAATCGGTCAGATTCTTGCGGGTTCGGTCGCGTTTTACTTCCGATTTAGAGAACAGTGGCGGCTACGGATGCAGATCAAAAAGCAGTTTGAGAACTACATGGACCCGCGCCAGGTGGCCAGGTTGCAGAAGAACCCAGAGCTTTTGAAGCTTGGCGGTGAAAAGACTTACGCAACCTTCCTATTTACTGATATGAGGGGATTCACGGCGCTCTCAGAACAGGTCACGCCAGAAGAAATAACCAACATCATGAATCGTTGTCTGACCGTGCAGACCAACGCGGTCCTCGCCAATGAGGGCATGGTCGACAAGTTCATTGGTGATGCGATGATGGCGATTTGGAATGCGCCTTTACCGGTCGCGGACCATGAGAAGAAAGCGTTGAAAGCAGCAGCCGATATCGAAAAGGGAATGATAGATCTGAATCAGGAGCTAGCTGCAGAGGGGTTGCCGTCGGTTCAGATTGGAATCGGCATCAATACGGGCGATGCGGTAGTCGGGAACATGGGCTCTGATCAAAGATTTGATTTCAGTGCGATTGGTGATGCTGTGAACGTAGCAGCAAGATTGGAGTCAAATACGAAGGAGCAGGGCGTGGATATTTTGGTCGGATCAAGCACTGCTAATGCTGCCCCAGATGGGTTAACATTCCACCAACATATCAACGTCAAGGGCAAAGCAGAGAGGTTAACAGTCTACACATGGGCTTGAAAGTGAGCGGAGCGTTAGCGCTTCTCTTAATATTCTCCGGCATCTATTTCAAAATGTATTATGACCGGACCCAGGCACAACTCGACAAGCTTCGGGCCGATATCGTAACCCTCGAAGAAAACGAAAAGCTCCTAAAAAAAGAAATCGCTGAACAAAATGAAGCGATCAAAGAGCAGATCCGAAAAGCTCAAGAGGCTTATGATCAAATCAATTTACTCAACGAAAGAAACCAACAAGCCACGACAGAAATAAACGATTTGCGGCAGAAGTTTGCAAAGCACGATCTCAATTATTTATCGCTCAGAAAGCCAGGACTTATCGAAAAAATTGTGAACAAGGGGACAGCGGATGTATTATCCAAGCTGGAAGATCTTACTAGTCACTAGTTCTCTCGCCGGTTGTAGTTGGCTTTCTCCCAAAATAGACCCCCCGGCTCAACCGGTCGAGATAGTGAAAGTGGAGATTCCCGCTCCTGTTTATCATCCCACTCTGCCAGAAAAGGTCTCAACCCTTCCCGTTCAGTGGACTATCCTGACCCCTGACATCATGAAAGAATATGTTGAAGACCTGGAAGCGGGAGAAGCTCCGGTGAATGTGTGGTATTCGCTAACGACGAAAGGCTATGAAAACCTAAGTCAGAACATGGCGGAAGTGCAGCGGTATATTCGCCAGGTGTTGAATATTGTGGACTACTATAAATCACTTGATCAAAGTCAGGAGGAAAAAGATGACGTTGCTGATTGATATTTTTAATTACGGGACGACGATTGTGACACTCGCGTCTGTCGTTTGCGCGATGACACCCACCAAAAAGGACGACACCATTGTCGGTTATGCGTACAAGTTCCTGGAGATCTTAGCAGTGAACATCGGCAAGGCTAAACAGTAGGCGGTCGTTTTGTATCATTACCGCGCAAAATTAGATCGTGTTGTGGATGGCGACACTATCGACGTAAGTATTGATTTGGGTTTTGATGTTTGGCTTCACAAGCAGCGACTACGTCTCAATGGGATCGACACGCCAGAGAGCAGAACGAGGAACAAGGCAGAGAAAGCTTTAGGACTGGCGGCTAAAGAAAGACTCACGGAGCTTTGCTCTAATGAACTGAGTCTGGTTTCACACGGAAAAGGGAAATATGGACGGATCTTGGCTACGGTGTACACGGGAAAAACTGACATCTGCAAAAAACTTATTAAAGAGGGACACGCCGTCGAATATTACGGCGGCACCAAACTCGCAAAAGTCAGAGCAGACGGAACATGGGGGATTGAAAATGGATAGAGAGCTTTTGAAAAATGAATTGGTGCGGGACGAGGGCTGTGTTTTCGAGGTGTATCTCGACAGCGAGGGTCTGCCGACGTTTGGGATAGGCCATCTTTGCAAGCCATTAGATCCCGAATATGGCTATGCTGTGGGGACGAAGGTCACTCCAGAGCGCGTCAACGAATGCTTTGAAAAAGATATCGACATCGCCGTGAAAGAGGTGGTGGATCGTTATCCATTTTTCGATGATCTGAATGACGTGCGTCAGAGGGTCTTCGTCAACATGACATTCAACCTGGGCTCCACGCGCCTGGGGATGTTCAAAAAGTTCCTGGCAGCAGTAGAGGCCAGGGATTATGAAACGGCAGCAGAAGAAATGCTGGATTCTAAGTGGGCGGAACAGGTCAAGGGTCGTGCTGATCGTCTCGCCGACATGATGCGAAGTGGCACTGTCTAAGACCCAGTCGACGCGATTGGGCGTCATCCTGACCGTTATGGCCCAGGAAGAGGTGCCAGATGGCTATATCGAAAATGTAATGATCGACGGTTTCGCGACCTATGATGAAAACGGGACCCCGGTTCTGACTGACCTGGGCCTGGACGAGAAGAATCGTCTATGCACCCTGGCCGGACTCAATATCAAATATTTGAGCGAAAGGAAAAAAGAAGATGAGCAGCACACTGGAACGGGAGATGGAGATTGTTCTGAAGTCTCTGAAGATTCCGTTTCAACGGGAGTATAGATTCCGAGGCATATCCGGCACGAGGCGATGGCGTTTTGATTTCGTGCTTGGAGACCCTGACGTCGGATTAAAGGTCGCAATAGAAGTCGAAGGCGGCATATGGATCAACGGCAGACATACCCACGGGGGTCACTGGTTCGCCAGGGATTGTGAGAAATACACTGAGGCGGCCATCTGCTCCTGGACTGTCTTGAGATACTGCGCCCATCATATAACGACTATCGCTCCCGCACAGTTGGAACTCATATGGCAAATCTACCAAGAGAGCGCCTCACGAGAACAAATAGCCCAAGAGAAAGCCAAACAGGAACAAGCAAGCACCAGCCAGGTCGGTAAGCCGCGCCGGTCTGCCAAGAAAAAAATCAAATAACTCAGATTTCAGTTGCTTCGGAAAGGGTGGCGCTGTGATCGGAAATCCCATTGATGAGTTTGTTTTTGAGATTTTCTTTTTCTTCTTCACTTGCAATATTCCCTTTTTCATTCCGTAGCAGTTCCAAAATAATCAGCATTTCATTGTAAGATAGCTTTATGCTTGTCATGTTCTGATCTCCCCATGCTTTGTTGAGCGGCATGATTCGCCCCCAGGACTTCATTAGTACCCCGTCCGGTTATAGCGAGGTTTGTATCTCTTAATCAAAACTTTCTCCCAATAAGACATTCTTTCCAGTTTACATGGCAAGAAACGCACTTGGTCAAATTTTTTGTCCTTGTGCTGATGGATTCTTTGATAAGGCGTTTTGGATTGGCCGATATAAACTATGTCTTTTCCGTCGGATAACACATACACCGTCGGACTAGCTATCGCCAACATCGGCACGAATCCTCTGCGTCGAGAATTGTGAATAGTAGCTCTCAGCTCATAGTGTTTTTGCTCGAACTCTTTCTTCAATTTCTTGACTGTCCAATCGTGCATCGCCTGTTCAACTTCTCGCGCTCTTTCTTTTTGTATCGCCTCAACAACTTTTAATTGACTCTGCATTCTGATCTTCAGAGTTTTGATTTCTTCTTCCAGCTTTTTAATTTCCAAGTGCTGTAGAGACGCAGTGTCGAGACTGACGTGGGCTTGTTGATTAGAGAACCCAAACCCAGAAAAATCTAATTTAGCCATCTGTTGCTCCCTAAAATACTGCTCCATCGAAACACCCAATCTTCTCCGATACTCAGCAACACGACTTAATGAATAGGCACCGTCTGGCATCAGAGCGGCCTATCGTTAATGATGCCCATCAGGATCTTATACTCGCCCTGCGTGATGAATTTCTGGACGTCTAGCAGTTTGATTGCTGAGATATCGTGCTTGTGCTCCCGGCTTAGTATTTCCAGATAAGACTGTAGTTTCGAGAACCGGCTTTCTTCTGTGAGGCATATCATCTGACTTGTCTCCTGACTTGTTGTTTGAGGTTAGGGGTCATGTTGATCCAGAAAAAGTCATGGTCATCCAAGATCAGCTCAACGACTTCGGCGTCCTGGTCATGCTCTTTCATCAGTCTCTGGTAATGCTTCACCACCGAGGTAAACCCCAAAGTTCCGAGAACGTCCTGCGACGTCTGCTTATTCATTCGGGTTCACCCAGTATTTTGTTCAAGCAGTCATCCAACACCGGCTTGACCGACTCATATGCTTTTTTCTTTTTCTCGTAATAAATGTCATCCTTGTCGGAATTAAAGAATTCCATCGCTAACCAAAAAATATCCCACATGCGCGAACACAATTCTTTTTCAAAGTGCTCTCGCGCTTTGTTCTTGAATTCATCATCGACATCTGTCAAAACTTGATCTGCAAGCTCTACTAAATATAGTTTGTTCACTCAATTATCCTCTGTATCAGTCGTTTTTTTTCCAAACAGCCAGACCCGCAAACCAGTTTCGTTGACCCGTGATACGACTTTGTAGCCATTTCGCATGCAATAATTACGGAACCGATGGCCTGTTGAAGAAATTCTCCTTCCGTCTTTTGGGTATCTTTTAATTGAACCTGTTTCGCTATCTTCATCGAACGGGAAATTGATGCTGTCACCAGGTTCCATTTTCTTCACTAATTCGGGGAACTCTGGGTTTTTACTTTCTCGCCCGATGTGGGAGTTTGTAACCGGCACGTTTTTATCTATTTTCATTCTGGTTTCCATTCTCCTGACGCCATTATTTCTTTGAAGGTCGAAATAAAATTAGGGGTGCAATGACTCGCGCTTATTGTCCATCCGGTTATCGGATGCCACAAAAGACGATTGTGGCCGCCGAAGATCACGGGATAGCCTTCTTGTAAGCAGTGCTTTTCGAGAGCGATCTGTTTTGCTTCCTCGTCGTCTAGTCGCCGCTGAATGCAAAAGTCGTGTGAGACGCCCGCTTGTCTGAAAAAATCCCTGGCTGTTTCGACCAGGACGATCCCAAGCGGCTCATAAGCGGCTATCTCATACTCTCTCATGACGCTGTTAGAATCGCCCAGGGTCACTAAGTCTTTCACGACGAATAGATCCATCTGCCATTCTTTCGGACAAACGGTTTGAATAATTTTTCCGCTTGCTCAACCGGGAGCTTGAATTTAGATGGGGCGCAACCGATAGCACCCAGCTCCAAGAAATGTGTCCACTTACGACCGCGCTGAGTGAGGAGCACGGCCCGGTGGCCGCCCTTCTCGCGATAGACTGTCCCGGCTTCATAGCCTTTCTTTGCTAACCAGGCTTTAGTAATGTCGTTTGGAATTTTCAAATTGTTCTCCTTATCAATGTTTCTGGAACAGTATACCATACCCATATTGGGTGTCAAACGTTAGGCAAGCTCTGTGGATTCATGATATTCGATAAGATATTTGGCCCACCCCTGGATTTCTTTTTTTGTAGCAAAGCCTTTCGGTGGGACAGAATCTAGGAACTCCTGGACGCTGGTTGGATAATCAACTCCAGTCATTTCTTTTTTCTTTTGAAATGAAGAGTGCAAGAACTCTCGTGTCGCTTTGGGAAGTGGCGGACGTAAGCGTCCAAGATAATTGTCTCGAACCATTCCGTTTCTGGGGTCATAACCTTGTTCGTTCAACTTGTTCTCCGTATCAATTAAGTCCGAGTAGTATGACATACCCATTTTGGGTGTCAAGTTATTTGTTGCCATCTCTCTTTCATTTTTTCAACATCGGATTCGTGAACATTGTGTATTGAACCAAACGAACCCTGACACTCTATGACCTGGACGGTATATCCATACCTGGACGCCATCTCTTCGTAGGGAGTCATCTCCCAAAGCTGCGAAAAAGTATTGGCTACCGCTATTTTTCGAGCCGCTGTTTGCATGGCGTTCTTCACAACGGTCTGACAATAATGATGCGCCTTGTGAAGCTGGGACGGATCAAAGCGATATACGCCCTCGTCAATGAACCAGTCATCCGCCTCATACGCGTCTCTCGGACACAACATCTTCGCCAGAGTTGATTTGCCTGAGCCTGGCAAACCCCTTATTAGGATCAATGTCTTAACTTCTAACAATTCTTTTTCCTTACGCTATACCTGATCGTTATCTTTTCCTGACCTTTCTCATATCTAAAGTATTACCTTTACCTATACCTACCTAGAATCCGCCAGACCCACCGACACAGTTGAGTTTGCGGGATCGGTCGGCGGATTACTCATGGATATGACAGCGCCTATATTGACAGCCCGTCTAATGGTCTTTGATTCTGGTCAGACGTTTCGTCCACGTCTCTTTGCTTCCATCCGATAGGTAAATCAATGTGATTCGGGAACACCCAGAGATGAAAGACATTAGCAGTGTCGACACAATATTTGTGTTTCGGATACATCTCTACCGCCGTCGTTTCTGTCCCACAGAAATCCTGTTTGATCATCTGGAAGTCACGCCAGTCCCTCATGTGCTCGTCGCCATAGAAGCCTTCACCTGGGACTCGGCATATACGCACAGAGAGCCATACGGTGCCGTCAAACATTTTATCGTGGACCATCGGCATGGGGTCATCATGAAAGCAATATTCTTTCACGACCTTGTAGCGACCGTCTGAGCTAAACCAAATCTGACGCCCCAGGACTTGATCAAGGCAAGCTTTGGCCTTGTCCCTGGTTGTGTCCTGGTCTTCCATCATCCAGGCGATGAACTCTTTTGCAGACTTTCCGAATTGCTGAAGCCCATTCTTTTGATATTCCCAGCCCCCGAAAGTATCAGATGGCAACCATCGCTCTGTCAGCATATGACGACGACAAGCCCTCGTAATGTTTTTTGTATAGTTTTCTATCATAAAATTTTTCTCCATATCATTGCTATCCAAGACCCAGGGGGTTTCGGGGCGGGAGCAACCCGCCCATCTCTTCAGTTGGATTTTTTGCTGACCTTACAAGTGACCCGACAATGCAAGCACTGAATGTTGTATCCACCGGCCCAGATCACGTCGAGCTTGACGTGGTGTCCGTCAATGAACCACTCACCTCTAAAATCTGTGCCGTAAATAATCTCCAGTTCATCTGAGTCAATGTCTTCTATGCCGTACTTCTGAAACTTTTCAGCGATGCGTCGATTTCTGTCTAAATGAGAATCTTTTGTTCGCTTCGTTTCGCGTTCAATGTGATTTTGGTAGGTACCCTCGTTATCTCTCCGATCTTGCTGGGAGGTATATATGTTTAGATCCCTGTAGAAATTGTTGGTATAACCGTTGTGCTTTTCGAGAAGATCTTTGTTGAGGTTTCTGAACCACTGTCTGCTAGATTTAACATCCTCTGGAATTGCTGCGATGCTTTTCGCGTCGGCCTCTTCAAAAACCTCAGTGAGCTTTTGTAGCACTGTCATTCTGTTCTCCTTATCAATTTTGATACCAAGATCCTATCATACCCATTATGGGTGTCAACAACTATCGAAAGGAGTCCCGGCTATCGGGCACCGCAGCCGGGGAGCGGCCATTTTTGGGAATAGGAGACCCGCGCCCTTCCCCTGAGCCTGGATACATAAAAACCCAGGGGCATATTGCCTAAGCCACGTTGCGTCGAGTTTGTAAGGGGACCCTTAACAAGCGCGACTCAGACAAACCGTCAGGACCTCGAAGTCATCTTCCAGGTCCCCCAATACATCTGCAATCTCATTCAACTGAACGTCATAAAACGTTTTGTGAATGGGTGGCAAATTATCAGTTTTCAAACAGACCGTCACCGAGTAACTGGTTTTTCTCCCAGAGCATCTTTGAGAGTTCGCGTCCATAATCCTCGTGAAAGTCTTCTTGCATCCAGAACTTATCCTCGTCCCCGGTCAGATGCAACTTTCTGTGGTGCATACTGCACAGCGGGATCGCGTTACGATCATTCGACCGCATACCCATCCCACGCTCTCCATCCCAGGGGCGCATAAGGTGATGGGCTTCAATGGAACCCTGACAGAAACGACCGATGGCGCACGGCAAGCTCCTGATAAACGGGAGATGTTTCTCCTTACTCTGGAAACGATGACCCACGTCTTTGCTCCCTGGGTTCAGACACTTGCCCTTGAAGATAAGGCGCACCCGCTCTGGATGTTTTTTCCCAAAGTGCCAGGCGGAAATCGCGACCGTCTATCTTCACCTTGCCGGACAAGTCTGGGCTCTGTTCATTCAGCTTTTGTTCGTTCTGATAAACCAATCCCGTCGAGACCATCAGCTCTCGTTTCTCTTCGCCTTTGTTGTTGTAGGATTTGACCAGGACTGCGTATTTCTTCTCGCCGTCCAGGGTAACGTGTCCCCGGTGGGTTATTTCTGAATCCGACTCAGGCCATAGGGCCGCTCGACGTTCGTCATCTTTTTTGTTGTCATGTTCCAAAATATTCTCCTACTTCCACTGACACTCGCAGACCCAATATGGACCCGCTTTGTCACAAATTTTTATCTGTGTTCTTTCCTCACATTTAACGTGCTCTGGTCCTTTATAGTACCAGTCGCTCACCTTCCCGGTAGAGCAGCCCGCCAACAAAAATGCCAGGAGACAGAACGCCCTCAATTTATATTCCCATTTTTTATCAGAATTTCGATAACCTCATCAGTCAAACGATATTCGATGTAACGCTTTGTCCCAGGACGTGTTCTCGTTTTGTAGACAGTGACGTCCCAGGGGATCCCAAGCCGTGTCCTCATGTAGTCTTTGGAAAGATTACGGATGGCCTGGGATATCGTGGTTTGGGCATACCGGTGACCTTTGCTCATGATCAGGTCTGTCATTTCTGGGATCGTCATCCATTGCGCCCGCTGACCTCTATTGATGCCACGCTTCATACATCGAAACACAAAGTCATCACACGTCGGCTCTCGGTCAAGATTTGGTTGCATTTTTACCCCCTTGCTCAAAGTGATCTTTGATTTTGTTGAGGGCATTGGTTGTGGTTTCGTCCGCGACTTGGAGTGCTCTTAACACTTCGTCCTCGTTGTGCTTCCAGATTGTTTTCTTCGCGCTCTCAGGGGCAATGTTCAACTCGCCCCCCAGAGTCTTGGCGAAGCGAACGGCGACCAAACGTTTCTCCTCGTCCTTATGACCATGAGGCATGGTGTAGACTATCTGGCCTCTGTGGTCCTTGACCTTGAAGCTGTCGCCAGCGCTTTCTTTGACGAACTGCGAATATACAACCTCATCTGCTGAAGCGAACTCTGATCCCGCTAGGCCAAACGCCGCCAGCGCCCGACCCTTGCTTGAAGTCTCGCAGTTTTCAACCGCAGACTTTTTGTTGATAAATCCGTCATCCCGATACTCTTCAGCGTGACCTGATGCCATTTGATGCCAGGGAGAACTGGCGTCCTCTCGTATAGACAGAACGCATCTCACGCTTACTTTGTTGGGTTCACTTTCTAGGATTGTCGTGTCGAACTTCAAATTAGTGCCAAAGACCTTTCGAGCGACCGCAACCCTATCCGCGACCATCGTGTAATACTTTGACCCGACTGGCACCTTTGCTGAATCTGGGATCTCGTTCAACAGTCGCATGGCCCGTTCCATTTTGGTCTCTGATGTCGTGGCTTGCCCAAGCATCCGACGCATCATTTTCATTTCCCCAGCCAACTCTGCGAGTTCGAGTGTCGGGTCGTTTTTTTCCGCTTTATTTTCTACTGTCATTTTATTCTCCATAATTTGCGTGCGGCTTCTTTCTCCGCCGAGTCCCACATCCAATCATCAAGGTCGGGCGTAAGCAGTCCGGCGATCTCACCAATATCAGCGCTTACACTCAGCAAGCGCGTCATTGATCTCGTTGCAATATCCACCACTCTCATTGCGGCATCCAGGTCATCCTGTTTAAGCGTAAAGTGGTGAACGAGCTTTTGTGTTTTGGTTACGTGGACATAATCCACATGGCCCTCTGACAACCCCAGGGCTTTTGCATAAATGGCGACCTGGCGACTGTGTACGTCTTTCACCTTGCCCGGCTTCTGCGCCACAGTTTTCAGATCCCGTACTTTGTCAGGATAAACAAAGTCTGCATAACCGGTGATAGGTACGGGCAAATGATCAAGTTGCAAAGTAATCTCTTTCTGATATTCCGTCGGCTTAGGTAAACGCCGATAGAAAAACAACCCTTCTTTGATAAAGTCCGCAAGCTTTGCTTGCTCGTCATCGAACTTTTTTGAGTCTACGGTTGGGAAGGACTTGAGCTGGTCAAGCATGTACAACTTCCCTATCTCCACAGCCTTGTCTGCAGACAGATCTTCTTTGAGTGCTGTGGTGATTGCTTGGTCTGTCGCAGAGCCTCGCCATGCACCCGCACCGCCCATGCCCTTATAGCCGCTTATACGCAGAATCCATTTGCAAGGGTCCTGGATGAATGTGTTGATCTGAGATGGACTGAGGTGATCTATCCCGTGAACACTGAATGGGTCATTCATTTATCTCTCCTAGTTTTTGTTCAACGAAGTTTTTGGCGTCTTGCAGGGACCAGAACGTTGAGTAATTTGTCATGATCCCAGGCTTTACTATTGAGTTTCCTGGATGGGGCCAGGTGACACCCTTGAGCTTGACTACGTAGCATTTGGAATCTTTTGCGCCTCGACGCTTTGGCGCTCTTTTAACTTTAATCCATCCCAGGGTTTTGGAAGTGGGACTGTATGGGACTTCATGGATCCCCCAGAATCTGGGTGGTACTCCCATTTCAGAATATTCTATCTTCAATGTGTTTTTCTCCGTATCAGCTTAATTAGACAGACAATATGGGTACACTACGCCCATATCGGGTTGATTGCAACTATTAGATCCACTAAGATAAACGCATGAAATTGAACGCGTATCTTAAACACGAAGGCATTAGCTATCCCGAATTTGCGGAGAAGAGCAAAATGTTTTCCAAACACGCCGTCAACAAGTGGTGTAACAATCAGCGCATCCCTGGCAAAAAAGAAATGCTCAGGATCGTGGAGATTACTAACCGCAAAGTGTTGCCGAATGATTTCTACTTGGGTGATTGACAAACACATCTGATATACCCAGAATGGGTCAATGTCTGTTCACGCATTGAGTTGGGCTTTCAAACAAAAGACCAACACTCCAACCACCAAGCTAGTCTTAGTTGCTCTCGCTAATTACGCAGACGAACTTAACTCGTGCTTTCCTTCTCACCAGCATCTGTCGTCCCGGTGCGAGATCTCAGAACGTCAGGTCCGCCGTTGTATAGATGACCTCTGTGGCCTCGGTTTGGTGAAGAAAGAGACCAGGGCGGGGACGAGCAATCGTTATTTCTTGGGGGTGGTCACTGATGTCCAGGGTGGGGTGGTCACCCATGTCCAGGGGGGTAGGACACCCACGTCCGCCTATACTAAACCTATACGAAAGAAAAAAACGGGGAGGAGTCTGAATGAAATCGCGGGTTGATTTGATTGATAGATACAATATTGATATTGGCAGTCTGGGGGATGGCGATCACAAA
>MDSY01029838.1_pt1 | contig 17073 bp, 10 predicted proteins | sample 811131 | NCBI WGS metagenome assembly MDSY01 (sample SAMN05326643, study PRJNA326480) | marine metagenome | isolation source: seawater | place: Atlantic Ocean: South West | collected 2010
CGGCGCGGTCGTGAAGGCCTGCGCGTCTCACCGCCCGCCACACTCGCTCGAGCGGTCCACCCTCGCGGTCGACGTTCACGTCCCTCACACTTAGTGTAGGACACTCGTGAAGCGTCGTCACCGCACGCGTTCAGCCGGCGCGCGTCGCGTCGCACGTCCCCGTGTAGCGCATCGCTTTCTTATCGATAAGCGACGATGTCGTGCGCGTGCACTTCCACCTCTATGGCGACCGCTGCAAGAGCGTTAACCAGCAGGCGCGCGGCGAGTTCCAAACAGATCAGGACTGCTGCGATCGGTAAGAACACCAGACGCCCCGTGCGCACCTCCGCGACGACGACCAAAGCCGGTTCCCTGGGCGACCCCCCCGTCCCGGTCGCGGTGAGGACCGCGCAAGGCCAGATGATCGATTGCTTCAGCGCGTTGATGATGAACAGGATCATCTTCATCGGCGACCGTATTGACGAGGACGTCGCCACGCGGGTGTGCGCAGAACTCCTCGCACTGCAGTACGACGACCCCACGAAAGACATACGGATCTTCCTCAACTGCACGAACGGCACGCAGTACTGCGTGACGACTATTCTGGACATGATGGAGTACATTTCGTGTGACATTTCCGTCGTGGCGCTTGGGTGCGTTGCCGGGCCACCTGCTATGATTTTAGCAGGCGCGACGAAGGGCAAGCGCATGGCCTACCCCAGCGCGAGGATCATCCTCTCACAGCCCCTGGGAGGCCTCTCAGGAACTTCATATGAAGTAAGAATCCAGGCGAAGGAATTATCGCGAAACGCCCGAACGCAAGTTGCGTTTTTCTCGAAATTCACCGAGAAGCCGTTTGAGGAAATCGGCGAGTATTTAGTGCGAGACTCGTACATGAGTCCCACAGAGGCGATCGAGCTCAATCTGATTGACAGCATCCTGTCGGTTAATGAAGAAAAAATCGAAAGGGGCGCCAAAGGGGGCAAGGCGCGTTAGGAGTTGACGGCGAATGGAAACCATTTTTTAGGCAAAGGAGTGTAGCCAACTTTTCATACCAAGGTATCATCACAACACATAAATACACACTCCCTACTCTCTACCCTCAGCATTTACACCGTCAAGTCCTGTATTTGCGGTTTCTCCGCCAGGGCTATCGCTAAAGGCGCGGGCAGTGACTCGCCCCGCACGTTTGCGCGCGCGATCGTTTCTGCCGCCGCCTTCCGCGCCGCTTCCAGGAGGTACAAATCAGTCTGCACCGAGGCGTGGAAAAGATCCAGGGTGCCTCCGGATTGCCTGGTACCCAACAAATCACCAGCCCCTCGAAGTCGCAAATCGGATTCAGCAACATGGAAACCGTTGTTCGTCTTTTCTAAAACCTTTAACCTGTCCACCGCGGGGCCACCCGCTTCCTTTCCTACCAGTAAAAAACACGAGCTTTGTTTCTGGCCTCGCCCTACCCTGCCCCTTAATTGGTGCAGCGTGGACACCCCGTGCCTGTCCGCGTCCTCGATGATGATCACCGACGCGTTCGGTACATCGACGCCTACTTCCACCACTGAGGTGGCGACTAATACTTGTGTCTCCCCGCTAGTGAACTTATCGAGCGCGACGTTTTTCTCCTCCGAGCTCATTTTCCCGTGAAGCATCCCGAACTTGACATCGCGGTATAGACTTTCCAATCTTGTAAACTCCTCCTCCGCGCTCTTGAACCGCTCAAACGTCTCCGCCGTGCTGTTCTGCACAAGTGGCGTGATGATGTAGCACTGGCCGCCGGATTTCACTTCGTTTACCATAGCGGAGTATGCCTCTTCATGTGACTTGCCGCGTAGAAGCTTGGTGTGAATGGGCAGGCGCCCCGCTGGTTTCTCGTCGATGCTCGACAGCGCCATCTCGCCGTGCTTGCACATTGCCAGCGTGCGCGGGATAGGCGTCGCGCTCATCGCAAGCATGTGGGGGGCGTGGCGCCAGGTAACCATGTCTTCAGAGGAGGTGTCGGAGGAGTCAGATGGGGTATCAGGTGTCTCTGAGGTCACGGTCTTTGCAGCCTTTTTAGTCTGCTTTGTGTCTTCCACAGGTACTCCGCGTCCATCGTCCTCTCCTGCTGCGGCCCATGCGGCGGCGTCCGCAGCGTCGCCGTCCTCTTCCTGTTCCTTCCGCGCCGCGTCGCTCTCCCCTTTGACAATCGCAGAGGCGTGGTCCATCATGGCTTCCGACTTTTGGACGTACCCCCCGATGGGCCCTTTCGACGCCAGCGCAGCTCTCTGCTCAACCCCGAACCGGTGTTGTTCATCCACCACCGCGATGCCCAAACTTTTAAACTGAACCGAGTCGGAAATCAACGAGTGCGTGCCGACGATTATCTGCGCGGCGCCGGATTCGATTTGAGAAAGAGCGGCGTCCCGTAACTTTTTAGTCATGCTGCCTGTGAGGAGGATCACGGTTGGCGGATCAGGTAGTCGTCCTAATAGCTTCGTCAAAGTTTTGCAGTGCTGCTGCGCCAAGACCTCAGTGGGCGCCATGAACGCGCCTTGGTGCCCGGCTTCCACCGCTGATAAAATAGCCAGCGCGGCGACGATTGTCTTCCCACACCCGACGTCGCCTTGTAACATCCGCAACATGGGTTTCGTGCCCGCCATGTCGTGGAAGATCTCCTCCAACGCGTTTTCCTGGCCCCGGGTGAGAGAGAAATCAAGCACGTTCCGCAAAGCGTCGCACAGCGCCGTGGACACGACGGAAACCCCCTCGCCCCCCGCGTTTTGCGCGCGCTCGCGTTCGATTAGTAACGACGTTTGTAAAAGCACGAGCTCTTCGAACGCGAGGCGCTCTCTTGCATCACAAACCCTTTCCACGGAATCCGGGCGGTGGATGTGTTTCATCGCGTCCACGTGTGACATGAGTTTTAGCTCAGGGAGAACCGTCGACTCGAGGCCTAACGAAACGGTCATCGGGTCTGCTGGTAGTTTCGATTTCAGCGCCTCCAACGCGGCGTGTTGCACGTCGGGCCACTTTTCAGGCGCCACGTCGTGCTTCTTCGGGTACGTTGGGACGACTTCCACGAGGGCGTCTTGAGTGACGTGCATCGCCAAAGCGGGCTTCTCAAGCGTGATGTACCCCCTAGGGGTCTTGCCGGACAGGATGCCTCTGACGCATACTACAGATCCGGGCGTGAGTTGGCGCTCGACGTCCACCGGGACGTACTCCCAGATTTTCATCTCAAACGTTTCAAAGGAGGTTTGAGAGGAGGTTTGAGCCTGATTTTGAGCCATTCCATCGACCGATTCATCACGTTTATCCACTTCCACGTCGATGAGCAGCGTGGCGGGGGTTTTGTGCCCCCAGCCTTTCCGTGACGGCGGCGCTTTCAGGAACGACCCTACCGTTCCTATCACCAAAACTGCCGTGCCGTTTTGCATCCCCGGATTGAATCGCGCGAACTCCTGGTACTTCCGCGGGTAACACCGCAACACCTTCTCCACGGTGGTGACTTCAGACTTTTTTAGCACGTTGATCATCCGTGTGCTTATGCCGTGGTCCTTCAGGATGTCAACGGGGATTTGGGACCAGCTTCCGTGATCCTTTCGGAGCTTGGCGTGCAACTCCGCGAGCGCCGGGTCGACCGTGTTGGAGTCCGTCTTAGATGTCGTCCCTTCGTTTTTGTTCGCATCTGACGTCGCCGCTCTCCCAGCCGCGGTCAAATCGCTCGCCTCGGTCATCCGCGCAAAGTCCATCGTCTCCGGAACAAACCCGTTGATCGGGTCCGCGGCGATCCAGAACGGTTTTCGCGTAGGTTTGGGGTTATCAACGACCGCTTGCGTTTGCGTCATGTTCGATTCGTCACCGTCGTCCTCGTCCTCGTCCTCGGACAAGTCGTCCAACTCAGCGGCGGCAATACCTCCCGAGTTCAACACGTCAATCTCGCCCCGGTCCGAGGTTACGATTGGAGTGGCTCCAAAGCTAGGTGCGACTGATGCACTGGACGCACCATAGATGGACGATCTCGACGCCACCGGCGTTACCGACCTGCGCATTACGTTTTTCGACGGGTCGCCCAGGGAAAACGAGTGCGCCGACATCGCCGCAACGGCTTCCGTGAGCTTTTCAGAGTCGCCCCGGCTTTTGACAATCTCGGATGAACCCGGGCCTGTCGTGCCCTCCAGGCTCACCCCCAACACACCCTCCAGCACGTCCCCGAGCATCCGCGCGTCCGCCTGCGCTCGGTGCGCGACTTCCCCCTCATTTGGCCCGCATTGAAAGTGCTGCGCAAGGGTTTCCAACTTGAAGCTGCCCACGGTGTTTTTATCCAACCGTTTCCGAGCCAACGGCAACGTGTCCACGAACCGCCAGTCATCAGGCAACTCCTTGCCCAATCTTCGATACTCAGCTTGAAGGAACCCGGCGTCGAACTGCCGTGCGTTATGTGCCGCTAAAATAACGGAAGCGCCGCCTCCTTGTTCCCGAGCGTTATTCACGTACTCTTCCAGTAGCTCAGCGGCTCGCGCGAACGAAGGCACCGACGGCGCGCTGACCATGCTATTCGTAATCCCCGTGAGCTGCGTGATGTGCGGCGGGATGTTGAACCGCCCGGGGTTGATCAACGTGGACATCGGCTCCTGGGTTTTGTCCGACACATTAACAGCGGCGATTTCAATAATACGGTTCTTGTCCTTTGAAAGACCGGTGGTTTCCAAGTCAAACGCGATGACGATTGGAATCTCATGTGACTGTTTGCTCACGGTGGAGGACATCTTGCTTGCGTTTGTGGCACTACCAATGGTGGGCATTTTGATCGGGCTGACCGGGGTGCCTCCCGTGGGTTGCGCTTGGAAAGTTGAAGCAGACGAAGTTGAAGAGGAAGCTCCACCCCCCGCGTCACTCCACGCCGACGTTTGCTTGGTATCCGTGGCGGGCGATTGTCCCCGTCGCTGCGTGCCGCTGTTCGCTCGCTGGCGCTGGTCAGGCACAACAGAACCCTGACTCTGCGCGGGAGGGCGCCACGCTTGCGGCGGTGGTTGTTGTTGTTGTTGTTGTTGAGTTATAGATCCTGGTTGTGCCGCCTGCTGCTCGTGGCGGTACAGCGCCGAGCCCAGTCTTCGCAGCAAGTCGTCTCGTCCCCGAACATCCATGGCGCCGTACGACACCGCGTCTTGGCGAATCGCCGCGAGCGTGCTGGCGAGCTCAGCAACTAGAGGGGTTATTCCTCCGTTATTCCCCACCAACGCCCCCTCCAGCTCCCCTAAATGGTTACAAAGGAACTGCTGGAAATCCACAAACGCCTTGCCTTTCGCGTTCGGGCACCCTTTGCTGAGTTCGTAATCCAAGCCTGCGCGAAGGCGCTTGGCTAGGCCGGCGGGGTCACTTAACGAAGAACCTGCCGTGGGATCCTGGGTCGGTGTTGTGGTTGCAATTCCCCTGCGGTTCGCATCCAACGGCCCCGGAGGACCCGCGACCGCCCCTCGGAGTAACGTGGCGCCTCTTGATGCATTTTTCACGTGTTTCCCGAGGGCGCTTTCCGAGGGAACTGCATCATGGTGTTTTGCGAACGACCCGCGTGTCGCCGAAACACCCGCGTGGCGTCGCAGGGCAACGAGCCCGGCGCGGCGTAAAGAATGCATGTGACTCGCGTTCGTTCTCACGGAAGAGGCACTCGTCGCCATCTCAGCGAGCCATCCGCGCGCACCGGAGTGGTCGACTGACGCTTGCCAAGAAAAGCGGGAAACGAAACTTAAAACTCAATGGCGCGCAGCACGTCCACATCAAACATTCCATTGAGTTATAGACCCTTGATTGTCTCAATGATTTGGACTCACTTTTTCTGGAAACGAAGAAAGTGGATAGACTTGATTACTTGTCGAGACTCCGCCCGCCTCCCGTGTGCTCCATATACGCACGCGCAGTCGAGTACGCCTATACCTCCATTGAACAATGGCTTCCATGACCGCCGCGGCGCTCACCCCAGTCGTCTCCAAGACCACCACCTCCAGGTGCGCGTTGTTTGACACGAGCTTTGCGATCTCCTTTTCACCAATCGTCTCGACCGATAACGATGGTTCACGAACATTTACTACCCTCCGATACCTCCGCTGACCAATCAAATCCACCTTTACCCTATCAAACACCAACACAGGAGGTCCACCGTACGTGTCAACGCCGCCCCCAGGTACGCGGCCTACGCCGTCGCCCCCGCGAAGAAGGCGTTCTTCTTCCCCGGCCAAGGCGCGCAGTCCGTGGGAATGGCGAAAGAGCTTTGCGAGGAGTGCCCCGCGGCGCTTGAGTTGTTCACGAAGGCTTCTGCGATTTTGGGGTACGACCTTCTGGATGTGTGCGTCAACGGCCCCGCGGAGCGCTTGAACTCCACGGAAGTGAGCCAGCCCGCGATTTACGTCGCCAGTTTAGCGGCGCTTGAAAAGATGAAAAGCACTGAGGAAGGCGCCGCCGAAATCGAAGCCGTCGACGTCTGCGCCGGATTATCGCTAGGCGAGTACACCGCGTTGACGTTCGCAGGTGCGATTTCGTTCGAGGACGGGGTGAAGCTTGTTAAGTTAAGGGGCGAATCCATGCAAGCCGCGGCGGACGCCACGCCGTCGGCTATGGCTTCGGTCATCGGCCTGTCGTCCGAGAAAGTCGACGAGCTGTGCGCGGCGGCGAGCGAGCAGTGCGAAGAGGGCAGCGTGCGCATCGCCAACTACTTGTGCAACGGCAACTACGCCGTCAGCGGTTCGGTTTCCGCGATCGACAAGGTCGCGGAGATCGCCAAGCCTGAATTCAAGGCGCGAATGGTTGTCAAGCTCGCAGTGGCGGGGGCGTTCCACACCGACTTCATGGCCCCAGCGGCTGAAGCCTTAAAAGCCGGCCTCGAGTCCACACCAATTGAAACGCCCAAGATCCCGGTGATTTCAAATGTTGACGTCGAGCCGCACACGGACGCGGATTCCATTCGCGCGACGTTGGCGAAACAACTCACCTCCCCCGTGCAGTGGGAAACTACCATGACCACGCTGCTCGCGGGCGGGATGGAAAAATCCACCGAAGTCGGGCCGGGGAAGGTCATCAGCGGGATCATGAAGCGCGTGGATAAAAAAGCGGTGTGCGAAAACTTCACCGTGTAAGGGAAGGTTGGTTTAAAATAAAAGTGGTGAACGAAGTAGTACACGTTCGAATGATAATATATCAGTATCAATGATAATATAACGACATACACACACTGCTACAATATAATCAATTATACATCGTTATATACGACCGCGGGAGGGGCTGCCATCGGCGCATCACCGCCCATGGGCGCGTCACCTCCACCCCCGCCCCCGCGCTCTTCCCTCATTTTCTCTTCCCTTTTCTTTTTCAGTTTCTCCCGCAAATCCCCGACGCCGCCGTCGTCGTCGAACGCGCGCATACCCCCGCCCCCTCTTCGCCGTTTTCCTCCCCGTCGTCCCCCGTCACGGTCGTCTCGCTGATACGGGTGGTACCCGTCGTTTCGGTCGTTTCGTTCTCTGTCAGGACCTCGGTTATCACGTCCGTAACCATCGTCCCTTCCATCCCTTCCTCTGCGCCGCTTGCCTTGTCCCCTTCCGCCTCTGCCACCCTTCCCCATCCACAGCTGCCTGCTTTTTATCTTGCCGTGCGGCTTGATGTCATCCTCGGTGGCGAGGCGAAATGACAGGTTCAACGTGTGTCCCTTCGTGGTGAATTGCGGCCCTGAGTGCCACAGCATCTCCGATTCCAACCCTTCCGGCAACGCGGCTTTGCCATCCGGGTTCGCGAACGCGCCCATGGTTTGGCCTTTCATTCGAATCGCGCGTCGCGCGGCGTGCTCGTCTGAAAAAACAACGTTGCAGCTCGAATCGTTGATCCACTCGCAAAACACCGGGCCGTACTCGCCGAAGTACCCCATGCACTCCTGCGTCGTCATGTGGTCCACGCCGTACAGGTGCACAGCGTCGTTTCGCCACACGGCGTCGAGCTCGGGGTCCACGCGTTCCTCGAGAATGTCAGGCTTTTTTTGTTCCGCAGCGTCCATAGATTCGTCGCCATCATTCATCGCGTCGCCAGTTTGATTCTGCTCAGCTCTTTTCGCGTCTCGTTCAAGCCTTTCAACTTCCGCCTTCTCCCGCAGCGCTTTCTGCTCCGGGGTCAGGTCCAGCATAGCGCCGAACTTCGCAGCGCGCGCCAATCTCTTTTCTTCCTCTTGAGGCTCGAACAAATCGATGCCGGTGATGAATTGACCGCCGCGTTTTGCTTTCTTCTCAGCCGCTTCCCTTCGGACTGCTAACACTTCCTTGCGTGAAAGCAACCCGTTCGCCCCCGCTAACGTCTTCGCACTCGGAGCTTTGTACTCGCCTCCGAAGCGCTCAGCCCTGGCCTTGGCTTTTTCGCGCTCCGCCTCTAAGACATCCGCGTTCCTGCCAGACGCCTCGTGCTCCGCCTCAACTTCCGCCGCCCAATCGCCGGAAGGTGCGCCTCCGAAAGGCGCGAGGGGAGCGGACGCAGGGTCCTCGCCCATTTGCGCATCGCCCGCGCCGCTCATCGTGACGGAGTTTCTGTGAAGCGACCGGTCGTGAGTGCGTGCCGTTCGATGTGTCCCCACCCACGATCGGGGAAACGATCTAAGCAATTGATCAATTTCTCGCGGTCGCGGGAAAAAAAAGTTGCCAAGTGCATTTCTTTACTTCGCCAGCCACGAGCGCGCATCCGCGCTGCGTGTGCCATCCACGAGCATGGCGTCCCTGTTCACGCTGCGGGTTTGTCTTCCCGATGGCGATGACGACGGAGGGACGAGTGATTTGACTGCAGGCGAGCCGGGTGACTCGGGTGGGACGAGATCCGGAACGCAAACAAAAGGCATTGATACCATCGACACCGCCCCGTGGCGACCTCTCGCCTTTTCCGCGGGAAACCCATGCGCGGAGATCCTTCACGGCGAGCTCCATTTGTTCCGAGACACGTTGAGTTGTTGTGATGAGGGTCCTCAGGGTCCCACGGGGACAACAATGAACGGAGGAGACGACTCTACCCTTCCCAAAGGACGACATCCTTTGGTGTGCGTTTTAGCGGTTCCGTCGTCGCTGAGCGTGGGCGACTTTTGCCGGTTCGCCGCCGCGCTCCTGCCGAAAGTCGTGGAGATGCGCATGGTAGCCAGAGGGCATGAAAGCATTGATACGGGTACTGATGAGACTACTGGCAACCCTAACGAACTCAATAATAACTCAAGAATAACCTCCGGATCCTACAGCGTTATTCTTCGGTTCACGGACCAGGCAGCGGCGGATGAGTTCGCGTTGAACTACCACGACAAAAAATTCAACGCCTTCGCGGAAGAGACTTGCAAGGTGCTGTTCGTTAAAAAAGTGGAGGTGTTTATGGGGATAGAAGGTAGTGCAGGCGTGCCTTCTGTAGGCACGTCACAACAAACTGACTCTACTGAAAACACCGGGTTAATCGAGCTCCCATCGTGCCCCGTGTGCCTTGACCGCTTGGACTCGGAGATCAGCGGCGTCGTTACCACCGTCTGTTCGCACGCGTTTCACGCGAGCTGCATTCAGAACTGGGAGGACAACTCGTGTCCTGTGTGCCGGTACACCACGGATGAGGACACGGTACCCCGGTGCGGACACCCAGACTGTCTACGTAGAGGTGTAGACAGAAGTAATAGCGAAACAAATAATCTATGGGCGTGTTTGATTTGCGGAAGTGTCGGGTGCGGCCGGTACGACGACGGGAAGCACGCACTTGCTCATTTTCACGAAACCAACCACTGCTACGCCATAGAGCTACGCACACAACGAGTGTGGGATTATGTGCGGGACGGGTTTGTCCATCGGCTGATTCAAAGCAAAACAGGGCTGGTGGAGCTAGCGCCAGGTGCAGGGGGCAACGGAGATGGAGAATCGAGGATGTTTGCCAGTCCTGTTAGAAACCGACCGACGTCTTCGGTGGATACCACCGGCACCGGCTCTTCCAAAGGTAACAACGGAAACGGTTTGAACAACGGTGTCTCCTTGGACCACGGCCTTGGTGAGTACGACTCGGATTACCCGCTCGATCCTGGGTTAGAAGAAGCGTTGGTGAGCTCCAAATTATCACACATTCACCAGGAGTACAGCGAGCTACTCACCAACCAGTTGGACGAACAGCGACGGTACTTTGAAGGCGTCGTCGCGGCGGCGATGGAGGAGAAAGAGGGGGCCCTGAGTGCTGCTGCAGCGGCGTTCAAGCAGGCAGAGATCATTGCGAGTGCTGTACGAGACGCAAGAGAAGCTCGAGCCGAATTAAAGTCAATGAAAGAAGAACTCGAACGATATAAGATAAAAGTATCGAATTTAGAAAAGGAGAAAGAGTTTCTCACCTCGGTGAATGAACAAATGACATTGAACCAGAGGACTCTTTCCACAAACGCTTCCAAGGAAATAGAAAGCGCCTCGTCAACAGCTGAGGCGAATTATTTGCGGATCAAAGATCTGGAGGAACAGGTCCGGGATTTGATGGTGTTCCTTGACGCGCGGGAGTTTAGCGGAGGGGGGGAAGGAGCCAGCGGGAGTCAATCGTCTCAATCGATCCAAGGGGGCGACGTGTTGGGCATCGCGCCGCCCCGAGAAGCGGACGGCGTGGACGACGCGCCGAGCAGATCGGACGTGCACGCGCGGCTCCAGAAGAAACTGCAACAAAGGAAGCAGAAGAGGGGAGGATAGGTAGTAACTTGTAATATCATAGTTTGATCAAAGTACATCATTGGTAAATTTACAACACGGGTGTCTATTTTTCATACAGTTGGTAGTAGTAGTACAACACAGGTCCTCTACATAGACATTTCAAGTTTCGGTTGCTGTCGCAGGAGGTGCGCCGAGGTGATCGAGGCGATGCACATCGACGCGCGCGCGGCGGTGACCATCTCGAAGGCTGATGCGGTCTCGCCCGCGGCGGCGGCGACTGTCGATGAAACAGCAGCTGCGGCGATTGTTGACGAATCGGCAGAGATATTCGCCTTCCTATCAGCGAGCACCGCATCCACGGCGTGCTGAACCGACCCCGCGAACGCAACCCCACAAACCGTGTGCCACGCCCACATCAGGTTCCCATCCCCAGGGACGTACTCGCCGTCGATCCAGCGGTTGATTTCGCCGTGGCCGTCGCCGCCGCCATTGTTGCCATTGCCGCCATTCCAGTTGCTACCGCCAGACCCTTCGTCTCCATTGCTTCCGCCGTCCATCCCATCGCCTGACCCGTCCCCCGAATCAGGCTCGTGTGACGAGTTGTGAAACTCGTGGTAGTCGGATGGGCTCGCCGGATCAGCGTTCTCGTCGTTCCCCCGTGGGCCTTTCCTTCGTCTTAACTTGCCCGCTTTGGTCGGCGCGAAAACCTCCGTCTCCGTCCACGTCACGTGCCGAACAATCGGAGGCGAACTCTTGGGGGGGGGGGCGATGAAGGCGTAGCACGGCAGTGAGCAATTAGTCACCGATGAAGTGCTACGAATCCCACCAGTCAACACGTTTCGCAAACGTTTCTTGTCACGAGCCGTGGAGGAGTTGCGAGGGGACGCGCAGTGCGACGCGGATTGCTGGAAAGCCTGTGAAAAAGGAGTGTCGCGTCAGCGTAAAGCTCTTGAGTTATTAGACCGTAAAAGGGGCAATGGCCAAATAGCCCCGTGGCAAAAAACAACGGCGCGATTTCTAAAAGGTCAATTCACGTCCCCGGGAAAGGTCGTGTCCCCGTTGGGTTTGTATGACGTACCTTGCTTCCTGCTTTCCCCACCGCGTTCACGCACGTCGCCGCGTTCTGGACGATCGCCTGGAGCGTCATTGGAAGTGAGTGTCCTATGCGTAACCGGGTCCTTCAATGCAGCGGACCCTTAGGGATCTCAACTTTTCAAACCCCCGCGCCTCTTGTCGCGACGAGTACTGCGCGCAAGTATCGCGACCCTCGGTCGTTCACTTTTCTGCGGCTGTCGTTACGTGCGTCGCGAGACGACGACAAAACGCTGGGTGGATTCTTCACCGGTGTCAGCTGGTGAGCTGGACACGCGCAGCGAGGAATGTCGAAGGAGCGCGGTTGCCCTTTGGCAAAGAACCAGTCACGTCCCGCGCGAAAACTGGATTCTGATTGGCCGCGAGAACGACTAGAAAAAGAGACTGTTTGCGGGTGGCACAGAATCCAGTTTGGCGCGCCAAAATCAGAAGAGAATCGAAGACAAATAAAATATCAAGTGTAGACTTTAAAAATCTAGACCGCGTTTTCGCTCCCCTTCAGGATCCCCTCCATCTCCCGCATGGACATCACGGTTTCCTTTTGTATCGTCGCCTCGTTGTTGATAGTTCTTAGAAACGTCCTCAAATTATTTCCAAACCCTTTATCGAACGGGTTGGTGAACTTGCCGTTCGCGTCCCTTAAGTAATGGTACCGGTGCGCGTTTGCCAGTTCGTTCGTCGTGATGTTTCGCCCCACCTGGCCTATTTGCGCGGCTGTTAAAAACAACACTGGAAGTAAAACGCACCCGTCGAACACCATGAACATGGTGATATATGTTACGGCGTATGGCCCTGGTGTGGGGCCGCCTTGGTGCAGCCTAGCTACCGCGACCAAAAACGCGATGCCCATGGCGAGCGTCTCGAAAACCAAAAAAAATACGAAATCCTTTAAATTGTTCTTACCGATCACGTTGCCCATCCACGGGCAGTAGTGGTCGAAGCGCTTGACGCACTTGTTCGTGACTGAGCAGTGCTTGGTGCCCCACGGCTTGACGATCTTACACGTGGGGCAAAGCGCGGCCCAGTTCCCAGCTTTCAACTCGGGGTGCTCCAAGTAATCCTTGGACGACGAGTTGGATAACAACTCCTCGGTGTCGTACGCTGACCCGACGGATCCGGTGCGGCTGTGCACGCCGTTTTGCGAAACCCTTCGTCCACCATGATTGAACCCATTACTCGCATCCCGCTTCGCGTCACCAAGCACCGCCATCGCATCCTTGGCATCCGCGAACCCCGGGTCCGCCGTGGTGACTTTGTACATGAGCCACAGCCCGTACCCGGACGACAGCACCACGGCCCAGGACCACGCCGCTAAGTGCACATCCATGTTGGGCATCCCGTCCGCTAACACCACGGCGTGCATAAATAGAAACACCAACCCTAAAATCAACCCAAGGCACGTGATGGCCATACTTTTATCCGCCAATATACTGGATGTGGACTTTTTCTTGTCGCCGTGTAAGCGGTCCATCGTCGTGGCGAGGAAATGCCCGAGCGATTTGTGTCCCTTGTCCGTGGCGAGCTGCGCCGCGGTGCTTCCTTCGCTATCTCTGGCTTCCAACAACCCCAAACCTCCACTCTGCCCCAAAACATGCGCCGCCTCGCTTTTCCCTCGAATAGCCGCCCAGTGCAGCGCCGTGCACCCTTCCTTGTCCTGCCGCAACACGTCGCAGTCGCAGAACAAAAGGAGCTTCACGGCGTCGGGGAAACCTTTGTACGCGGCCCAGTGGAGGGGGGATCTTCCGTCGAAATCAACCGCATCCAAATCAGCGTTCCAACGAGTAGCGAAGTGGTACAGAATCCCAACGTGGCCATACTGCGCGGCGACGTGCGCGGCGTCGTACCCGCGGACGTCGGTCTGTTTGATCTTGGCTCCTGATCTTAATAGTAATTCAGCGCACGGCAGCGATCCCCGGACGCACGCCCAGTGCAACGCGGTTTGTTTATCCCCGTCCCCCAGGTGCACGTCCGCGCCCTTTTCTAGCAAGTACGTTGCAACAGCGACGCGGTTGTTTAAGGCGGCCCATTGGAGGGGGCGGAAGCTGTGATGAGAGGAATTGAAAATGAATGAGACAGTCAGTAAAAATCGCTCAGTACAGAATCAAGATGATTTGGCAACAAGGGTGTAGATCTGGCACCAGAGGAGAGAGAATAGTCCGCAATTCCGCAATCCACGTACCCTGTGGCGTCTGGCTCGTTTACCAGTTTAGGGTCGGCCGTGACGTATCCCGTTAGTTTCTCCAGGTCCCCGTACGCGCTGGCTTTCCACACGTCATTCACATCGGGCGCGCCTTTTTCGCTCATCTCGATTCGGAACACTTCCGATCGACCGCGATCGGCGACGCACCCGCGTTTCTGAGTTAAATCTCCCGGTGCCTACGACTCTGGCCGCTGTGGGGGTGTCGCGCGTGATGGATCGCGCGTGACCGCTACTCCGGGCGGCGTCGATTGGCACGAACCACGCGCCTCGCTGACGTTTCAAACGTCCGCCTGATTCGCCATTTTCGCGAGTTGGCCATTTTGACCAGAAGTCGTAAAAAAGCAAAAACCTTATCGGAGGAGGTCTTCGGTCATTACGGAGAGTACGCGCGCTTGGTCGGGTCTAAGTGGCGAAAATGACGTTCCTTGCGAGTGCCGCGCGCGTCGCGACGCCCGCGTCGCCCCCGTCCGTGTGTGCTGCCTCCCGCGCGCATATCGGCCGCTGCCAAACCTCCTTTGGTCTCCCCGCCGCCTTGCGAAATCGCTTTGTCCGCTCCGCTTCCGAGGCTTCCTCGACCTCCACCGTGGACCCCGGCGAGGTTTATGAAATTCAGAGCTCGCGGGACGACGGCGAAACGGTGGTGAACACGGGGGCGTGGCTCGAGGCCCGCGCGGGTGTCGCTCCAACCGCAGGCGTTTACGCGACGTACGACGCGAGCGATACCATGACATTCGTGGGGTACAGAAAGGATGTGCGGTGTGCGATTGAAGCACATCACGAGGCGAACCCAGGGTACACTGCGAAAGTCAGGGTCGCTGCGTTCGCGAACAAGCAAATGGCGACACGTGCTAATCTACGGAACGAAAGCGACCGGTGGATCGGGGAGTGGGTCAACGCGAACGGAGGCGACGAAGCGTTCATTCCCAAAGGCAATCTAGCGGTGAATGCGAATCAGTGGACGCTGGCGCCCGAAACGTGGCCCGCGGATGACGGCGCCGCGAACGTGCCCGGCGCTGGTGCTGCAGGTACACCGACCGTAGACCCCACCACAGGCAACGTAGTGTCTCCATACGAACACGATGCGAATCAATCCGAGACAGACGAAGAACCGCTGGATCCGAACAGGGAGTTGAAACTGCTGACCATTGAAAACGTCGATGAAGCGTTGAACGAAGTGCGCCCGTATCTCCAAGCCGACGGCGGCGACGTTGACGTGGTGGGGATCGAAGATGGGATCGTCGCCGTGCGCATGAACGGCGCTTGCGGCTCGTGTTCATCGTCCACCGCGACATTAAAAGGAGGCATAGAAAAGGTGCTGATTAAGGTGTTTGGGGATGCTGTGCAGCAGGTTGTGAACCTGGACGACGAAGCCGGGGGGGGGGCGCAATCGCTGTCGCTCGAGAAAGTTTCTGAACATTTAGAAAAACTTAGCGGCGCCATTCATAACTACGGCGGGTCGGTGAACGTCGCCTCAGTGGAGAACGGCGTGTGCGTTTTGGAGTTCAAAGGTCCGCTTGCGCTTGGGCAAAGCATTGCCAGCTCGCTCAAGGGGAAATTTCCACTGCTAGCGGAGGTGAAGCTGAAGGAAATCGGGTGACGATGTGTACTTTTTTAATATCAAAACACATTTATGAAAACAGGACCGAAGACAGAAGCCACCTCACCAAAAATCAAACTATCGCTAAACTACCATCAAATCATCAATACCTCGCCTCCGTCAAGTCCCCGTAGTCCCACCCCACCGATACCTTCACTGGCAGGGCGACACTTAACGAAAACGCAGACGCTGCTTTCTGCATCAAGCCGCGAATCGCGTGCACGGCGACGACGGCGTCGCGTTCGTCGAGCTCAAAAACCAACTCGTCGTGAACCTGCAAGGCTAAACGACACCCGCCTGAACGCAAACGTCGCCATGCAACTGATACGTCATCCTCCGAATCATCGTCAACCTCATTTAACTTCGCGTGCACGTCAATCATGGCTCTTTTCACAATATCCGCGCCGCCGCCCTGTGTCACTGTGTTCACGGCTCGCCGTGCGTCGTGCGCCGCGCTCGCACCGCCGCCGGTCAACCCGGGCAACTGCCGCGTTCGCCCGCCGAGCGTCACCACGCCGGGCGGTGTTCGCTTTTGCGCTTCGGTAACCAAGGTTTCCCGCCACTTTTCGAGACCAGGGACTTTGCACTCCTTCACGAGCTGCCGCGCCTCTGATTCGGAACACCCAGCCTCCACTGCGAACCGCAAAACCCCTCCGCCGAACAAAGACGCGTACGCTAGCTTTTTTGCCGTGGCGCGGTCGGCGGGTAAAACGCGGTCCAGCGGGACTTTTCGCCACCGGCTCGCGAGTAACAAAAACGGGTCGTGTGTCTCATCGTGAAACGCTTCAATTAATGCTTGATCACCACTCAAGTGCACCGCGATCCGGAGCTCCAGCTGCTTGTAATCCGCGGACAGAAGAACCCGTCCCGTCGGGGCGCGGAACGCCGAGCGAATGGTCAGGGACGTTTGCACAACTTTTCTTTCTGCATTCTCTTCTTGAAAGCTCTCAGCAAACGCTTTGTCGTGCGGCAGGTTCTGCAGGTTGGGTTCCTCCATCGCCAGCCTTCCGGTTTCGCTGTTCGTTTGGTGGATGGAGCCGCGAAGGTAGACAACACCGGAAGAGTGACTTGCAACCAAACCCCTTTTCTGCTGCAAATCAACAAGCTCCTCAGCGACACTCACGCATTTACTCAGCGATCGGTGTTCCATCACTAGTTTGGGAAACGCGTGTAAGCGTTGCACTTGTTGAAGAATCTCGGCGTCTAATTTATACTTTTGTTTCTTTCGACCGGAAACATTCTTTCGCTTGTCATTCAAAGCACCTGGAGGTGGAGGAAGCTTCAAATCCTCGAAAAGAAAGCGACCCACGTCCGCTGAGGATTGCAAGGTCGCAGGCGCCGCACCTACAAGTCGCACGATTTCCTCCGTTTTGGACTCAATGTCGAGCAAAAGTTTGTTCGCGCTGGAAATTTGCGTCGTCAGCAAATCGCACGCGAACGGAACGCCGCAGGTTTCCATGGACGCCAACACCGGAACCAAGGGCATTTCGACCGTCTCGAGCGCGTTTTGAAGGGACTCGAAGCCAGGGCTCGTTAACCTACTGGTAACAACGACATGAACC
>MDSY01093465.1_pt1 | contig 17072 bp, 16 predicted proteins | sample 811131 | NCBI WGS metagenome assembly MDSY01 (sample SAMN05326643, study PRJNA326480) | marine metagenome | isolation source: seawater | place: Atlantic Ocean: South West | collected 2010
TAATATTAGAATCAACTAATGAAATTATTGCCTCGTCTACAGCCCAGTCGACTCCATATGTACTTGATAAGGGATCGATAACATTTTGACCATCTGACATTAATAATATATCAAACCCCGAAACACTATTATTTTTTCTAAAATCATAAGGGGACCAAACCCACATCCTCCTGCTAGGGATTCCTCCATCAGGGTCAATAGGAGATTGAGAAATCTCATGATAACCCGAAATCTGACCATCTATAATTCTTTTTGCAGGACCAAAGTAATCACAATGAAAAATTGTGTCGATTCCAATCCAACCACCTAAATCACGATTAGAACCTACCTCATCTAATAAAGCCTCTTTTTCCCAGGAGCCTAGAGTTATTTTATATGAAAATGCACTGTCTTGACTGCTGAAATAAAGCGACCAACTAAGTGAATCTTTACGCACGAATGGAATTCCCCGACCATTCCATTGCCCTAGCTGATTATTGCTTCCAGTAATGAAAATCGTATCTAAATCACCTAAAGGAAGAGAAGTAACTAGGCCTATTTCAACGTCTTGAATATCATTTTGAAACTTTTTTTGTGGCTTACATCCGATTGATATAAATACTGATAAGACTACAAATACAATTGTTCTTTTAAAGTTTATCAAGACTCACGAATTAATTTAAATTTTCTTCTGTAAAGATCACGAACGATACCATCACTCAACCCAATCTTTGGAACGTATATTTTATCTGCACCCGACAATCTCATTATATTTTGAAAGATTTCCAAGGCAGGAATAATAACATCTGCCCTATCAATATTAAGACCCAAATAGGTTATTCTTTCCTGATGATCCATTTTATTTATTGTACCATGCACGTGATTTATATAATTGGCAGAGAGAGGTTCATCTATCGATTTATTACTCATTTTATGAACTTTATTAATGTTTCCACCAGATCCAATTATTGCTATGCTTCCATTTAAAACATTAACATGATCCAATATCCAAGACTTCAAATTGGACCAATTTTCACTTTGCTCTACACCAAGAAGAATTCTTACCGTACCTAATTGAAACGATTTGGACAACACGGGTTGATGATCCTGAAAAAGAGTTAATTCAGTCGATCCACCACCAACATCTGCAAATAATAAATTTTTTTCAGAAGGTTGAATTTTATCAAAAAGCTTCGCATTAAAGACTAAATGGGCTTCTTCTTCTCCGTCAATTATTTCGATATCAATTCCAGTTTCTTTTTTTATCTCTTTCAACCAATATTTTCCATTTTTTGATTCGCGCATCGCGGAAGTTGCACATGCGCGGTAATCTTCGATATCATTAACTCGCATTATTGCTCCAAATGCACGTATTGAATCAACTAACCTTTGACCAGATTTTTTTGATATTTCCCCTGATGAGAACACATCCTGTCCCAACCGTACTGGAAGTCTCGTTATTGATACCTTTTTGTAGTGAGTATAATCCTCAGTATGGATAATATTTGTTATCAATAACCTCAGCGAGTTTGAGCCAATATCTATTGCGGCTATTCTGGTGATTTTCATTTCCTTAAGCCATTTTTTAACTGATTGGAAACATATTCATGCAGTCGCATTTGACTTCTTATTTTTGGACCAGCAATTTGACGGTACGATTTACTGTCATCAATTCCGTTTAATCTACTCTTCACGTTATCTTTCCATAGAATGTCTAAATGATCTTTAATCTGACTTTTGATATTTTCATCATAGATTGGAACACCTACCTCTATTCTTAAATCTAGATTTCGCGTCATCAAATCAAAAGAAGAAATATACATATCCCAATCTTCATTATTACTAAATGCATAAACTCTTGAATGCTCTAGATATCGATCAACAATAGAAATTATCTCAATATTCTCGGAGAGGCCTTTTACCCCTGGAATAATGCAACAAATTCCCCTGATTATGAGCCTTACTTTTACCCCAGCGCAGCTGGCTTCATAAAGCTTATCTGCCAGAGCGTAACTACTTAATGAATTAAACTTCATCCATATTTCTGAATCTAAGCCAGACTTTGCGTTTTTTATTTCTACATCAATAGCATCAATGATTTTTTCTTTCGTAAAACGAGGGCTCACGATTAAATGCTTGAATTTTTTAACTCTATATGGCTCTGCCAAAAAATTAAATACACGAATTATATCCTTAGTGATTTTTTTACTCGAAGTCATTAAATAATAGTCCGTATATGTCTTTGCTGAAATTTCATTAAAATTACCCGTTCCGATAACGCTAAATAATTCAATTTTATTTTCAAAAACTCGCTCGATACAAATAAGTTTACTATGGACTTTCAATCCCTCTACTCCAGTTTGAACCAGTATACCTTCTTTTCTCATTTTTTCGAGATAATGAATGTTTTTCTTCTCATCAAAACGAGCTTGCAATTCAATAACAACATTAACGATCTTTCCATTCTTGGCAGCATTTATTAAAGCCGATACAACTTTTGATTGATTTGCTAGGCGATACAGAGTGATATAAATCCTTTTGACTTTTGGGTCCATTGCAACTTCCCGCAAAAACCTTATCAAATAAGAAAAAGTATGATACGGTGTGAAAAGAAGAACATCTTTGTCGCGAATAACATTTAATATACTACGATCTAGATCTAGATCCGGATGTGATTTAGGCTCGAGCTTGATATATTCCAGCTCAGCTCCTCCAATGTTTGGAAAATTAATCAGATCTTTTTTATTGTGATATCTACCTCCAGGATACATAGAGTCATTTGCAGACAGTCCTATTTGATCTGTCAACTCCTTTAAATTTTGGCTTTTTATAGATCGATCAAATGATATACGAACCGGATCACCTTCTAATCTATCTTCTAATCCCATCCTGACACGATCAAGAATTGTTTTCTTTGAAATATCGTGCTGATCAATATCTAATTCAGAATCTCTAGATATTTTAAAGCTATGAGCCTCAATATCATCAGTTGGAAAAATAAAATATGCATATCTCAAATTATAGCGAAGAACATCATCTATGTACATGATGTAACTTTTTCCATATTTAGGTAAAACAATAAACCGACCATGTAATTCAGTCGGAATCTCAATTATCGAACGGATTTGATCCCCCTTTTTACATTTGAGACGAATAAAAAGATAAATAGATTCATCATTAAGTTCAGGAAAAGGAAGATTTTGGTCTAAAACCATTGTGAAGACAGATGGGGAAATTTTCTCGATATAAAATTTTCGTATAAAATCTTTTTGACCGTCAGTTAACTCTATTTCTGTAATTAGTTTTATCCCAATTTCATCTAATGAAGACATTAGTTCTGAATATGTGCTCTCAACTTCTTTGTTTTGCTCAGTAATTACCTCTTGAATTCTATTTAATAGAATTTCAGGCTCCCAATCACCCAATTGTCTTTTGATTTTTTTAATATTAGAAAGTTTTGATGATCTCTGGATACTAGCGACACGAACACGAAAAAATTCATCTAAATTTTTTGAAAAAATACCTAGAAATCTAACTCTTTCAATTATTGGGTTGTTTACATCCTGAGCTTCTTGAAGAACACGAGAGTTAAATTGCAACCAGCTTAAGTCACGATTATTATACATGATTAAACATCATATTTCAAGAACTATTGGGAGACTATTTATAAACAAAATAAAAAATATAAAGTGACTACTTTAAAATGGCAGTAAGATGAATTTACATATTCATTAGTAGAAAAAAGAAAAGAAATTATGAATATATTTTCTTTGCCTTATCCCATAGGTCATTCCACTCCTCGATCTCAACTCCGATTGGACTCTTTTTCTTTTCAGCTAAAATTTCTTCCATTTTCTGAAATCTTTTCAAAAATTTGGCATTACTAAGAGATAATGCTTGTTCAGGATCCAATCCTTTATGTTTGGCATAATTTACCAAGGAAAATAGAACATCACCCAACTCCATTAGTTCATTATCTCTACTGCTTGGATTCCGCAGCTCTTTTAACTCTTCTTCAACTTTTACCCATACAGATTCCGCATCTGGCCAATCAAAGCCAACACCCTGAACTTTCTCTTGAATTCTGTATGCTTTAACCAAAGCCGGAAGTGATTTTGGAACACCCTCTAAAACAGATTTCCCTTTACCACCTTTTTCTTGTATTTTGATTGCCTCCCAATTCTCTTTAACTTTTTCTACAGAATCTGCTTCTATATGACCATATACATGAGGGTGCCTATGAATTAATTTCTCGCAAATTCCATTTAAAACATCTGAGACAGTAAAATGATTATTTTCTGATGCTATTTTACTGTAGAAAACCAAATGCAAAAATAAATCACCTAACTCTCCTTTAAGTTGAACCCAATCACTAGCATCTATAGCGTCTACTAACTCATACGTTTCTTCGATAGTCAGTTTTCTCAGTTTGTCAATAGTTTGCTCTCGATCCCACGGACATTTCTCCCTCAAATCATCCATAATCGTCAATAGTCGATCGAAAGATTCAAGATCTTCAGCTCTCATTGCCATCTTCTTTAACATTCTCATTCAATTTATCCGAATCTTTTGACTCAATTATGAAAAATCCATATCCACAGAGCATGTTATACCAATTGAAAAATTTCTTCATGTCACTTATATAAACTCTGTCTTCATCATAATTAGGAACATATTGACCAAAAGCTTGCATAATTTTATCATTTTTAGCCTTGTGAGAGACTGATTTCTCCCCACCCAGGGAGCGCTCCATATTTTCATAGAGTTCTTTTAAAGGCTTCTCTCCATCTTGACAATACATTGCGATTTCATCTAGTGCATGAACCTGTTGCTGAGCTGAAATTGTAAATCTTTTTTTGTCGTTCAAAGATTCTACAAGAATGCCTGTTCTAGTTTGAGCAATTAAATTAAAAAGGCCTTGGCGTCCGCTAATCGCTAAAATATTTTTTAAAGGTTTCATTGTTTGTTTTTTAAGGAGTTTGTTGCCATTTGTGGATTTTTTCTAAAAGAGAAGAATCTTCACCGAAAATTAACATTTCGCGATATTCAGAACCTCTCTTAGCATAGTTCGTTTCAGGGTAAGTATCTATTAAAATACCTAGGGTTTTAATAGCTCGAGGATAATCAGCTAATTCCTCTCCAAAAACAATTGCTGAGGTAAAAAGAGACAATGGCGCCTCAGGTCGGCTAGGAAGAGAATCATATATAGCCATGTAATTACGAATAGCAAACAAAGCCCTTCCGGGAATTTGCGCCTGATAGTCTCCTGACGCAAGCATATACCTAACCCATAAGGAGTCATTCATGGAAGAGGATGCCGCCGATTCAAGAATAATTAAATTTTCCTTAAAATTTAAGGTATCCGAAGATGTTGAAATTATTTTTTCCGATTTTGAATGAGATTTTTGGCAATTTGAAAAAGCCAATACGATAAGAAAAAGAAAAAATTTATACTTAATCATTTGACATTAAATTTCATCTTATAAATCGTATCAACTTTTCCAGCTGAAACATTCTTTAGACGCCCCTGGAGCATACGCCGTTTCAAGGGCGTCATTCGATCAGGAAATAGAATTCCTTCAATATGATCATATTCATGCTGAAAAATTCTTGCAGACAAACCACTCAGTTGCTCTTCTATCCAATCACCATTAGTATTTTGACTGCGAATCTTAATATCTCTCAATCGAGATATTTTTTCATGGATTCCTGGAATACTTAGGCAACCCTCTTCATAAGACCATAATTCTCCTATCTCTTCAATAATCACAGGATTAATAAAGGCACGTTTAAACTCTTTCAAAAAAATAGATTCCTCCTCTTCTACGTCTTCTGCAAAAGGAGAAGCGTCAACAACAAAAACACGACTTGACAATCCGATTTGCGGCGCAGCAAGACCAACTCCTTTTGATGCATACATTGTTTCATACATATCATCAATCAATGTTTTTGTTTTCGCCGAACTGGGGTCAACTTCTTGAGCCGCCCTTTTTAAAACGGGGGAGCCATATGCTACAATGGGGTATACCATAGTTATTATTTACCGCAAAGATACAGCCCTTAACTACCTTTGCATTAATGGGAATCTGGCTAGGATTAGATGTAGGGGGAAAACGAACAGGAATTGCTGAATCTGACGAACAAAGTCTGATGGCCTTTCCCGGACAAACAATATCAACTAGTGAGCTATTAAATCACTTAAAATCAACTTATTCGCGGGATAACTTAAATGGAGTAATTATCGGGGAACCGAAACGATTAGATGGAAGCGAGACCCATGGAACTGCGTATGCAAAAATGATTCATAATAAAATACAGAAGTTGTGGCCTGATATTATTATCCATTGGATCGATGAGCGCTTTACCTCAAAAATAGCAGCACAAGCTGCAAATATATCGGGCGCAAAATCTAGAGTAAAAAAAAATAAATCAATGCTTGATTCAGCGTCAGCATGTATAATACTAGATAGCTTCCTGACTCAAAACAAATTGAAATGAAGAAATTGAAAGAACAAATTGAAAATGCTTGGAACAACAGAGAATTGCTCAAATCTCAAAAAACAATAGATGCAATAAATATGGTGATCGACCAACTTGATTCTGGAAATCTTCGTGTTTCTGAGCCTAGAGGAAATTCTTGGTTTCTCAACGAGTGGATAAAAAAAGCCGTTATTATGTATTTTCCAACACGAGAATCAGAAACCTTAATTGCTGGACCAATGGAATTTCATGATAAATTGAAATTAAAAACGGATTATGCTAAAAAAGGAATCCGAGTAGTTCCTCATGCTGTAGCTAGGTATGGTTCGTTTATCGATCGTGATGTCATTCTAATGCCATCCTATGTCAACATTGGGGCTTATGTAGGAAGCAGAACAATGATTGACACATGGGCAACCATTGGGTCATGTGCCCAAATAGGAAGTGATGTCCACATAAGCGGAGGGGTAGGTGTTGGAGGGGTTCTAGAACCACTGCAAGCTTCTCCTGTAGTAATAGAGGATGGGGCATTTATAGGTTCAAGATGCATCATAGTTGAAGGAGTTCATATAGGGAAAGAAGCTGTTCTTGGTGCAAATGTTGTTTTAACTTCCAGTACAAAAATTCTTGATGTAAGTGGAGAAAAATCAATAGAATTTAAAGGTGAAATACCTCCGAGAAGTGTTGTAATACCGGGTAGTAGAACAAAAAACTTCCCAGCAGGAGAGTTTCAAGTCCCTTGTGCCTTAATAATTGGGAAACGTAAAAAAAGTACAGATTTAAAAACCTCATTAAATGATGCACTGCGTAATTTTAGCATGGCAATTTAATTTCTCACTATGGACGCCCTAAATCAAAATATTTTTAAGACCATAGGATCTATTTCTGATAAAATGAATACCAGTTGCTTTGTCGTTGGCGGATGGGTTCGAGATCAGTTACTCCATAGAGAAAACTCTACGGATATTGATATTGTAGCCGTTGGGAATGCTTTAGACTTAGCAAAAGAATGCTCTAAATATCTTAAGGGTAGTAAAGTTTCAATTTTTAAAAAATTTGGAACTGCGCATTTTAAACTCAATGATGTCAATATTGAATTCGTCCAGGCTAGGTCAGAAAGCTATAAATCAGATTCAAGAAAACCAAAGGTTGAAGCTGCTACTTTAGAAGAGGATCAATTAAGAAGAGACTTTACAATAAATAGTCTCGCAATAAGCTTAAACAAAGAAACTTGGGGAGAGTTGTTAGATCCTTTTGACGGAACAAAAGATTTAAAGGAAAAAATAATTCGCACTCCTCTCAAAGCAGATAAAACATTTACAGATGACCCACTGCGGATGCTAAGAGCAATCCGTTTTGCCTCCCAGTTAAATTTCAAAATTGAGGCAGAAACTTTCCAAGGAATAAAAGAAAGCGCAAATCGAATATCTATTTTATCTGCCGAACGAATACATGTTGAATTGAATAAAATAATGCTTTGTGACACTCCTTCCTCAGGACTCTCTTTGTTACAGGAATCAGGTTTAATGCCGTTAATCCTTCCTGAGGTATCTGCATTAGAAGGTGTCGATGAGATAGAAGGTCATATGCATAAAGATAATTTTTGGCACACTTTGGAGGTTGTTGACAACTTAGCTAAAGTTTCTGATGATTTATGGCATAGATGGTCTGCTCTTTTGCACGACATTGGAAAACCACCTGTTAAAAAATTTGCAGAAAATGTCGGGTGGACGTTTCATGGTCACGAATACCTTGGGGGCAAAATGGCTCGCAGCATTTTTAAAAGATTATCTCTTCCCCAAGATGAAAGACTTCAGTTTGTAATGAAGTTGATTCGGATGAGCTCCAGACCCATAGCGGTCTCCAGTGATGTTGCAACAGAAAGCGCAGTGAGAAGATTACTATTTGATGCAGGTAATAGTATTGATGGTTTAATGGAATTATGTGAAGCTGATATCACAACTAAAAACCCTAAAAGGAAAAAAAAATATCTTGAAAATTTTAAAATAGTTCGTCAAAAACTTATTGAAGTAGAAAAGCGCGACAAATTAAGGAACTGGCAACCTCCTATTGACGGGGTTCAACTAATGAAGTGGTTTAATTTAAGTCCAGGTAAAGAAATTGGTAATATAAAGGCATTGATCCGAGAAGCTGTTCTTGATGGAGAAATCTCAAATACCTTTGAAGCTGCAAAAAAGTTTGCATATGTTTATGCTAAAGAAAATGGAATTATTGAACTAAAAGATGACTAAAAAACTTATAATAAGAGCAATACTAAATTGCAACGAAGACGTATTTCGCGATATAGCTATATCAGGATCTGAAACTTTAGAAGAGCTGCATTTGCAGATATCAAATGCATATGAGTTAGATAGCGGACAAATGGCTTCATTTTATAAAACAGATGATAACTGGGTTCAATTAGAAGAGATTCCATTAATGTCCATGGATCCAAAAACCAATAATTCCATGAAGAACTACTCTTGCGAAAACATCCTAGGAGAGCCTGGCGCTAGATTAATTTTTGTTTATGATTTCTTATCTATGTGGACTTTTATGATAGAATTTATTCAGTCTTCGGAGGAAATTATAAATAAACCTGAAGTAGTTCTTAAATATGGTGAAAGACCCGAGAACGCTCCTGACCCAGAGTTTGAAGGACATGGAGGAGCAATGTCAAAAGAAGATAATGAAGAAGATGAATATGGGTATGATGAAGGCGACTTGACTGATGGGTTTTCTTCAGAACCCTATTAAAATTCTACCCTTCGAATTGACTTGACAGGGATGCGTTGGTTTTCTTTAAATACAACCCAGTCATTGGTGCATGCCCATAAAGTGGTATTTATGATATAACATCCTGACTTACTCAAAAATTCAATTCTCACTTTTTTCTCCTCAAGGTTACCCATGAATGTTGCGTCTTGCAGTTTCTTTTGACGCAAATTTTTTGCGCTATCAGAATCCAATACATCAAATTTTAGAAATTCTAAATTTAATATAGCACTCCTCTGTATATCAGAACATTTCGTCTTTTTTTTTGCTACCATTTAATTACAAGTTACAAAGAAGTGAGCCCTCTCGGGTTTACCTTCGTAAAATGAAGAGATCTCATATTTGGATGATTCATGGCCCTACTGCCTCGGGAAAAACTCAATTAGCAATAGAATGGTCGCAAGAAAGAAATTGCGAAATCTTGAGTTGCGATGCTCGACAAATATATAAAGAGCTCAATATAGGTGTCGCTAGACCTAGTGCAGAAGAGTTGAGTAAAGTTCGACATATGGGTATTGCTAGCCACACTATTCATGAGCCTGCAACTGCTATTTCTTTTGCCCGATGGGCTAAACCGCTTGTCGATTCATCATTGGAAAAACATGGAGAAATTGTGATTGTTGGAGGCAGCGGACTTTATGCAAAGTCTTTATTATTTAAGTCGGACAGTCTTCCGTCAGAAAATATAGAATTACGAAAGCAGCTAGAAATTGATTGGAGTAAAAACCCGGACAATCTAATAAATGAACTCAAGAAAGTTGATCAAGAATATGCGAAGAATTGTGATTTGAAAAATTCGCGAAGAGTAATTAGGGCATTAGAAATAATTTCCACTACAGGAAAAAAATACTCAAGTCTGAGAACTCAAAAAGTGCCGGAACCAAATTTCAATTCAATGATTCACCAATTTGCTATTTGGCCTGATATAAAAGATCTTGAACCTAGGATTTTATCAAGAACGAAAAATATGATTAATTCTGGCCTTGTTGAAGAAGCTAAGAGACTAGAAAAATATAAAGATCTTAGATCGATGCAAACTGTTGGATATAAAGAAATTTATACAAACCCAAAAGTATCTAGAGATCAATTATTAAATGACATAGCTCTCCATACAAGGCAATATGCAAAGCGACAAATGACATGGTTAAAGCAAGAAGATGAGATAAAAAAAATATCAATTGGTCACAATGCAATGACAGAATTGAAGAATTTCAATTATTAATAATGAACTGGAAAAAGCCGCATCGATATCTCAGGCTACTTAGTCCTATTTATTTATTTGTTTTGCAATTGCATCGTTCTATTTATGAATGGAAAATCCTAGTCCCATTTAGACCGCATCAAGCTACTCTTGTTCTAGGCAATCTTCATTCTGGAGGAACAGGGAAGACACCTTTGGCAATCTGGATCTTGAGCAAGATCGAGAATAAAGTGCCTAATTCGGCTTATGTATCTAGAGGATATGGAAGAAAAACTTGGGCTACAACTATAGTGCAAAAAGAATCTAGCGCTGCAGATGTAGGAGATGAAGCTCGATTATTGAGGTCCAAACTTAAAGATAATGTATCTGTTATTGTAGCAAGGAGAAGGCGAACTGCATTCCCGTTAATACCTGTAAATGCCCCTGTAATTTTAGATGATGCCTTTCAGCATTGGGATCTTAAAGCGCCCCTAAGCGTCTTAGTTTGCCCATATAATAATTGGTATACCGAAGAGTTAGTTCTTCCAGCAGGACCATTGAGGGAGCCTCATGAAGCTGCAAAGAGAGCGAGCGCCATCGTAGTCACAAAATGCCCACATGAAATTAATGAGTTTGAAAAATTAGAAATTCGCAACAAACTAAATATCAGCAAAAATCAACAATTATTCTGTGCTCAAGAGACCATGGGTTCTCCTTTTGCTGAATTTGATTCGCCCGAGTGGTCAGGAAAAGAAATGGCTCTAGTAGTTTCTGGAATAGGTCACCCAGATAAATATTTTTCTCATATAAAGAATTCCGATTTTTTTAATAACAATGGTGATTCCGTCGGATTTTTAAGATTTAGGGATCATGCTCCTTGGACTCATAAGAACATTATAAGGGTTCTAAATACTGCTCAAAACATTCATTGTAATACTTTGATTTTCACAGAAAAAGATATTGCCAGGCTAGATGATCTTCCTAAAGAATGGTCTAATTTCTCAATCTACTCTATACCCCACAAGCTAGACTTTGGAAATGATGAAACAATCTTCCTATCCTGGTTAAACAATCAATGGAAGGCGCATGGTTACAACTTATCTTTGTAATTATGAGTAAAGCTGATGCACCTATTTATGAGTCGGTAATTGGACTAGAGGTTCATGTTCAAATGAATACAATATCTAAGGCTTACTCCTCCGACGGATATAGCTATGGATCTGCTCCGAACACACAAGTTAGTCCCGTAACTCTGGGACACCCTGGTACTCTTCCAAAAGCAAATGTCCAAGTTGTGAAAAATGCTGTTAAACTTGGTATTGCTTGCGAATGTAACATTCGAGAATTTAATTCGTATGCTAGAAAAAACTATTTCTATCCAGACCTTCCAAAAGGATATCAGATAACGCAAGACGAGACGCCAATTTGTTTTGGAGGCGGCGTTTGGATCACGTTTAAAGATGAGAGTAAGAAAAAAATTGGATTGACAAGGATTCATATGGAAGAAGATACAGGAAAGTCCATTCATGATCTTGATCCATTTAATACACTAATAGACCTCAACCGTGCAGGTGTTCCCTTGTTGGAAATTGTATCTGAACCAGATTTTCGCAGCGGAGAAGAAGCATACTTATACCTTCAAGAAGTCAGAAAACTTGTCCGCTACTTAAATATTTCTGATGGTAATATGGAAGAAGGTTCTCTTCGTTGTGACGTGAACATTTCAATAAGACCAAAAGGTCGAGAGAAATTCGGAACGAAAGTAGAAGTCAAAAATTTAAATTCATTTAGGCATGTACAGCGAGCTATAGATTTTGAGTTCGAGCGGCAATCTAATGTGCTAAATTCAGGAAATACGGTATTTCAAGAAACTAGAACATTTGACGCTTCTAAAGGAAGCACTATTCTTCTGAGAGCCAAGGAAAATGCGAATGATTACAGATATTTCATTGAGCCCGACTTAGCGCCAGTAAGAGTAACAGAATCATTCAAAAATGCAATTGCTGAATCAATGCCTCCATTGCCTCAAGCCTTAGTCAAAAGATATACTAACGAACTGGGACTGAGTAAATATGATGCTGAATTAATAACTGAGGATAAGGAAACTGCATTATATTTTGAAAAATTACTCCAAACTGGTTGCTCGGCAAAAGCAGGAGCAAATTGGCTAATGGGCCCTGTTCAAGGCTATCTAAATGAGAATGCACAAAGTTGGAATGATTGGTCTATGCCAGCTCAGAAATTGGGAGAATTAATTTCTATCGTAGAGACCAACTTGGTTAGTTTTAGTGCTGCATCGCAACAAATTCTTCCATTATTAATACAAGAGCCTAAGAGAATCCCAAAAGCAATAGCAGAAGACCTAAAATTAATCCAGCAAAGCGATGCTAATGCACTAATGGTTCATATTCAAGATGCCTTAGACAAGTACCCGGAAAAGGTAAAGGAATATCGTGCTGGAAAGAAAGGATTAATTGGATTATTTATGGGTGAAGTGATGAAAATCACTAAAGGATCCGCAGACCCCGGTATTACGAATAAATTGCTTCGTAAAATACTGGACTCATGAGAATTATAAAGTTGATCTTAATGATCCTAATAATCAATGGATGTAGCAAAGATTCCGTTTCAGTTAATTTCAATATTGAAGGCGCATCGAACGCTGTAATAGTGAGGATTGATGGTGAGCACACTGTACCATGGGATACTGTTAAAATTATTAATAATGAACTAAAATTAGATCTTCCTTTAGATTCAACATTGAAGACTTTCTACTATTTTATTTTTGACTCTGGAGCAAGTCTAAGAATTGGTATAGAGCCTGGAGATAAGTTAATTGGATCTGCAGATGCTTCCGGTTCGCTGACAGATTATAAGATAACCGGATCTAAATTAAGTGAACAACTTCTAGCTCTTTACCAGCCTGTTCTTGAATCATCGAGAGTAATTGATTCCTTAGATGAATACAGAAAGTTAAGTAACGAACCAGATAGTAATTATATCCAAATAGAAACTAGACATTACAAATTCTTAGAGAACCGATATTATAGTCACAAGAAAGAAATTCTTAAAGTAATGGAAATGGATTCAAGCAATTTATCGAATGTTTTCGGATTCTTTCAAAAAGTTGCAGCTGCACCTCTATTTTCATCAAAAGAAGAAGACCATATCTTTTTCCAAGAATTTGGAGATGTCATTATTAAAAAACACCCAAACCATCCTCTTGCTAGAATATTTATTCTTGAACGTAAGAGAATGCTTGGTCAATAATTCTGAACAAAAAAAAGCCCCATTCGCATGGGGCTTTTTTAAAAATTAATGTTGAATTTATTGAATAACAATGATTTCGCTCAAGGCCTGGCCATTCTGGATTCTTGACACAAGATAATTTCCTGCGGCAATGTCTGATACATCTATAGTTAGTTTATCCATACCAAAAGGAACTCTTGACATATCTATACGTCGAACAATAGAACCATTCATACTTCTGATATTTACCTGAAGATCACCAGAAACCAATGGGACATTAAGAGACTCAAAAGTGGGATTAGGATAAATCCCTAGAGACAAAGTCTTCTCAGTTATTTCATCCTCATCAGCACCAACAGTATTAGCAACCGCCGTTGAAGTTGTACTGTAATAACCTCGTCCGTGAGTTGCAATAAATAAGTCTCCTTCTGTAGGGCTTGATCCTGCAGCAGTTGAATCATAATTGTATATGGTACGATATTGCTCAATCTGGAAAACTGGAACACGAACCATTCCATTATTTTCCTCGGTATAAGTAGGTGATACCGAAGTTAAATTATCTGTCATGAAAATCCCCCATTCCGTGCCTACAATCAAACGATTATTATCGTGCTTGTCAAAGGAAATAGAATATGCTGGAACGGTTGGTAGATTTCCTTGCTTCGAAACAAAAGTTGGATTTCCAGAAAGAGCATTACTAGAATAGTATACAAAAGTTGAATTATTATAATTTCCAAGAGATACAGCCACCCTGTTTGGGTTATTTGGATCAATATCGATACCCGTAATGCTGCGACTACCAAATGTATTAATCAAATCAACAGTAATCAATTTATTCGCACTATCAATGTGAGCGTCAGCAGCAGATCTAGCAGACTGAAGATTAGATATTCGATATAATCTTCCATTTGTAGTTCCTACAAAAAGATGATCGCCGTCAGCTGAGATTTCCATATACTGGGGAAATATACCATTAGTACTACTTCCAAAATGGGCAATCTGCCACCATTCAGGTGTGCCACTAAAGTCTAAAGCACCTCTGGTCATCCATATGCCTCCCATTGTTGGGAATGTAGCATTTGTTTGAGATGCATTACCGACAATATATATTGATTGCACTGGGTCTTGAACAGTTAAAATATCCCCAACATTCATTACTGATGTTGTAGTTACATCTATTGGAAGAGCCCCAATTGCTGATGGCAATACTAAATCTGAAGCCGTTGGTAAAAATACATCGCAAGTAAGAATGATCTCAGCGATTGGAGCAGATGTGAACGTAAGCTCAAAATAAGCACTGTCAGGATGGAAAAAACCCGTGACCCCTGAGCCATTAATATTACCTTGAACATCTGCAGTTTCTGAAATAGATCCAACATTTAATTGAAAAGTTGCTGGCAAGTATTGCACCGCCGTTTGGCTATGATTAATCTTCCCTTTAAAGACTTTTTTAATTCCATCTCCATATCCCAAGGATCTCAGACCTGGAAGCAATTCATATCTTATGGTATCTTCTGAATTCGGGTCGTTACTCGTCTCCCAAAGTTCCATTGGAACCATGAAACTTGATAAGGCTTTACCTTGTGAAACAGGTAAAGTCATGAGAGGGGACCAGAATGTCTCGGCATTATTGCCATAACCGTCATTTGAACGATAGAAAGAGCCACCCTGAGATTCAAAAAAATGAACTTTCGGAGTTAACCATGAAATCTCGGCATATCCTCCATCACCACCTCCGGTTTTAATGCCTGAATTTGGAGAAAGAAGACTTCCATCTAAATAAATTGTTCCATTATCCTGACCACCTCCTAATATCTTTCTGTCTCTTCCCACGGAAACACCAAACTGAGTAAACGTGTTATAATTCTTATTTCTTTCAGCCCAAGTCAATCCACCGTCAGAAGACTTAAAGACACCTCCATCATTAACGGCATAAACAATATTTGAATTATTTGGGTCAAAAACCATATCATGGCTATCTGAATGAATGTATATTGGGTTGCCAATACCTCCATAATTGGTCGTTGCTTGGCTCCAGCCCTGGCTCAATGACCATTTCCATATCGTTATGCCACCAAGATAAATTAAGTCTTTGTCATGAGCAGATACAGTAAAAAGCAAATCATACTTTCCCTGACAAGTTTGGTTCGAAGAAAATTGACTATTCGTGTAACAGAGTGGATCAAAATTATTTGATCTTTGTCCAATCTTACTCCATGTTGTACCTCCATCAATAGATCTGTAAACCGCACGGAGCTTGTTTCCATTTGTTTGAACACAGTAAACATAATTTTCGTCTTGCGGGCTAATTGAATATCTCACTCGTGCATTTGACGGGCTCCCCACGCGAGGAAGACTGGTGGAAGTTATTAATGCTGCTGAAATTTCTGTAAAAGTTGATCCATCAGATGAATACATTGTATTTCCATTACGGTTCACAAATAACTTACCAGTTACAGAAATTGCAAAATCCCATATATTACCTCCTAAGAGCCCGGCCCAAGTGAGTCCACCGTCTGTTGTCTTCTTAAACCCTGTATTGGTGGCAGCATATACTGTGTTTCCGGATGGATCAGTAGGGTCTGCTTCAATCCTAGGAACTGTACTCCATCCTAGTGTAGTAGATAATTCCGTCCATGTATTTCCCCTGTCTGTTGACTTTAAAACACCTTTACCCATGAATTGGGGTGATGAACTTGCTCCTCCACCACCATAACCTTGAAAAAGCTCTCCGGTTCCGACATAAATATCGCCATTAGGAGTTTGGGTCATGGAAACAATACTCTGATTGTGGGTTGGATCACCGATATGACTCCAGGTTGCTCCGCCATTTATTGATTTGAATATTCCCCCTCCAACAGATCCCGTATACAGATGGGAAGAGTTGTCTTTATCAATAATTAAAGCTCGCGTTCTTCCACCATAATTGTCCGGACCTTTTGTCTCCCAGGTTAGAGAATTCGTTTTGTTGGTTGGAAGAGCGTTTATTTCATCTGTTGCCTTTTGGATATCAGCTTGAGTAACTAACCCGGTTATTTCATTCGCTCGCATTGAATTGATGTACTCCCCATAATCCGCAATTCCATTCGGTGCAAACGCATTGTTGTCACGCGGCTGGTATCGGTCTTCTTCGCCAGAATTAAAGAATGAAAAGGCTATCGCAATTACTAAAGGAACTGAGCCTAAAAAATAATGTTGAATTTTTAATCGCATTGTTATATAATTTTCTTTCTGTTAAAAATACTACGAAATTGGTTATAAAATGTGTTTTTCTGCATGATAAGAGCTGCGCACTAACGGTCCGCTCTCAACATGAATAAATCCCAATGATAAAGCTTCCTCCCTTAGCTTTTCAAAAATATCTGGTTCAATAAAACTATCGACAGGTAAATGTTTTGATGTTGGCTGA
>MDSY01094130.1_pt1 | contig 17066 bp, 12 predicted proteins | sample 811131 | NCBI WGS metagenome assembly MDSY01 (sample SAMN05326643, study PRJNA326480) | marine metagenome | isolation source: seawater | place: Atlantic Ocean: South West | collected 2010
ATGCTCCAGCAGATGCTCCAGCAGATGCTCCAGCAGATGCTCCCGCAGATGCTCCAGTAGATGCTCCAGCAGATGCTCCCGCAGATGCTCCAGCAGATGCTCCCGCAGATGCTCCCGCAGATGCTCCAGCAGATGCTCCAGCAGATCAAAACCCTGTCCTTGAAACATTAGGTGGTGTGGAGGAGACTGCTAGAGCAGCTACTCCGGGAGCAGTTGATACTTTTTCAAAAGATCAAAGTGAATATGAAATATTAAGAGATAAAGCTAGAACGAAAAAGGAGGGGGGTACGAAAGAAGGTGAAAAAAAAGATGATCCCGTAGCCTTTGGGGATACAATTGAAGGTGATGGTACAGTAACAGGGAAAAAAACAACAGAAGATAAAAATTTTGAAGAAAAAACCATCAAATTAGAACCAATGGAAGATATATTCAGAATGGGTCCCTATGATAGTTTATGTTTATCAAAAGAAAAAGACAAGAATATTGAACTAGCAAAAGATGAAGATCTAAAAACACTCTTCGGTGTTCAACTACCTCTTAAAATAGCCAATACTCAGGATGATGTCCTTACTGGTCCAAGTGTTGATGGGGATCAAGATTCTCCACAACGTCTTGCGATGATGGCAAATAATAAATATAGTTTTGAATGTTGTACCAAAAGTCCATTCACGACAAATACAGGATGTGTCTGTCTTTCAGAAAAACAAAAAAATTTCCTAAGGACAAGAGGATTAAATAAATCGGCACCAGATATATAATCATTTACCTAATAATCGTTGATGAATCCTATCATATGTTTGGAATGATTTTTCTTCGAAATCTTTTAATCTTTGTAACCTTAACTCTTCTGCCTTTTCTTCTTCTTTTAGTTTTAATGCTTCTTTCCTTTGATCATCCTCAGATAGTTCATAAGATATATTTTTACGAATTGATTTCTGTGTATGAATATCTTTTGCTCTCCCCCTTGTATCAACGGAATTTACATCAATTAATAAAGTATTTGTATAAGCATCCCTATAGTCACGATAAACTAAACCTCCGCTACTTTCACCACTAAAATCTTTAATTTCTCCTTCACCTAAGACCATAATTGAATCTTTCCCTTTGTAAGAGATATCAACATTTGGTTCATCATACTTTACAAGTTGATCACTAATCTTCTTTTGTTGTGTTTGTTTTTGTTTCTGAAATTCTTCTTCAAATCTTTCTTTATTAAAGTTCCCTTGAAATATATCTTTAGGACCACCTTCATCTACTTGATTTTCCTTGATCCACGATGTATATCCTTTGTCATGGACTTGTTCAATTCGATTTTCATCATAAATTTGATTAAAAATGTTTGAATCAAACTTTTTCGATAGATCTTGGTGGATAGTTATATCTTCTTTTTGTTCCTTCATAAAACCATCACTATTTTCTTTTAGTTCATGGTGTTCATGATTATTATTTTTATTCTGAAGTTTTTTTAATAGTACATTGAATGATAATGTCACAATCTGAAATTTTTCTTCTGTCCCTCCTCGATCAGGATGTGTTTGTAATGCCATTTTTAAGTATGCTTTCTTTAAACTATTCTCATCATATTGTTTCCCAATACCAAGTACTTTGTAAGGATCTAATTTAGGACGATTACTTGATTCTTTAATATGTTGTGATGGAAATTGTTGTGATGGAAATTGTTGTGATGGAAATTGTTGTGATGGAAATTGTTGTGATGGAAATTGTTGTGATGGATTTTGTTGATTCATTTCCGATAACTTTCTGATTTGTTCTTGTTGTGCTTTAATTATTCTTTTCTGTTCTTCAATATATTTATCATTCTTACCAGGTTCAGCTGATGAGCTCTCTACATTCCCCATTATTAAAAAGAGTATATAAAAAAATTAATTATCTAACATAATATTATACTATGGTTTGTGGAGCTTGTATTGCAGCAGGTACGGCGGCCGGGACGGGGCCAATTGGATTATTAGCAATTCCAGGGTTATTTGCGATTAGAAAATTTGTGAAACATTCCAAAAAAAGAAAGAAACCATCTTCAAAGAAATCATCTTCAAAGAAACCATCTTCAAAAAAGAAGAAGAAACTAAAAGGAGGGGGGGGGGCATGTCCGGATTGCTATGATGACGAATGTAGTAAATGTGAAATGAAGAGATTAGATGAAGAGAAAGAAAGAATTCAAGAAATAAATAGATATTTAGAGGATGTATTTGAAAAAGATGCCATCAAATATTTACAAAAAATTCAAGAGGAAACAATTGATCCATGTAGATCTTTAATTAAAGAAGTTCAAGATCATGCGAATAAAAAAATGAAGTTTCTGGATGATGAAGGGGAATTATCATATTCGGACTTCAATCTTATTAAAGAATATATTCAAGAAATCAATCAAGTTGTACTTGACTCTTCAAGTAAATGCTTAGAAGATGGAGAGAATAATATTAATAATTTAAAGTCTGAACTTCGATATAATAGAATCACTAAAGATCAAGTAATTGATATGTTGAATGATCCATCATTTATTCCTAAAAGTTGTATTGTATGTGGAGAAAGATTTGATCTTGAAAAAGAAAAAAATGATAAATCAATTGCGGGAAGGAAGAGGACAAAAACACCTCGTATTGATCGAGAATTACAGGATCAATTAGTTCCTATTGCCCCTTATCGAGGAGACCTTCTTCCATTAGATAAAAAAAGGTCAAATAAGTTAACAAAGAAAAAGAAAACATCACTATCTTCAACTCGCAGAAGTAGAAGAGGTAAACCTGATCCAACGAAAGGTCGTAAAAGCGTGGGTGATGTTGAACTTTTGAACTGGAGAGTTCATCAAATTATGAGAAGTAAAAAACTCGCTGCTCAAAAAGGAAAGAAAAAAATAAAGTTACCAAAGAAACAAAAAACAATTAAAAGGAAAGAGAAAAAAGAAAAAAAGAAGAAAGGAAAAAAGAAGAAAAGAGAAAGGAAAAAGAAGAATAATTAAACAATAATTAAACAATATAAGTTACATCCTCTGAGAAGGTTCCACATATCCCATACCAAGATAATCAAAGATATCTTTTTCCTCCCTAAATACATGATCTACCTTCTTTTTTGTCTCTGAATCTTTCAGACTATATTCATTGATTGTCATTCCTTTTTCAAGGATAAGAGATCTTATCATCTTGTTGAAATCTCCTGATCCAGTGAAATACAACACCGCAAATGGATATTCGTCAGGTGTTGTATACATAATGTCAATCCTCCTCGCAACACCGCTACAGCGATGACGACAGACACCATTATACTTCTTTGTTCCAAGTGCTAGCTCATCTACCAAATAACCAAGTGATTTTAGCTTATTGATATATCGTGTGAAAACATCCTTTTTAGTTGCTTTTAGAAGGACATCAATATCACCACTTTCTTCTTTCTTTCTACGATAAGAACCTGCGATCGTCAACTCAGCATTCTTATCAATACTTTTCAAGGTGCTCTTCAAAAACTGCTCGTGTTTCACAATTTCTTGTCTTGGAATTTTTTGTACAAAATCTTCATAATATTGTAGACCCAAGAGCTGCTTGTCATTCAAGCCAGCATCTCCAACACGGATATCTTGAATCGTTTTGAATCCCATCTTCACAAGTTCATTTGCTTTCTTGGGACCTACTCCATGGATATCCATAAATTGAATCCTTGGATCTTCGTATTCTTCGAGAGCATCATATTGTGGACAGGTTCCAGTCTTAAGAATAGTATCAATCTTCTGATAGATACTTTTCCCAATACCTTTGACTGCGATAATATTTTGCTCCGTAAGAGAGCTATCATCATCAAACTTCTTCAGCGCATTTACTGCTTTGAAGTATGAGTTTGCTTTGAATGATTCTCCATTTGCTTTTTCGTTGTTGCCCAAAGCAGAAAGGATCTTGATAAGATGATCCCTCTTCTCGATCGAAGATTGTTCAACTTCATCCTTCAGGACAACATCGTCTCTAATTCGCATATAGCGAGCGAAACGAGGTTTTCCTTTGTTTGTCTTTCCAGAATGTTCAATTGTGATCAATGTTCCAATGGGATGAGTGACTTTGTAGTTCTCACGAACTTCATCATCCATTCCCGAAACAGTGAATTCATGATTCTCATCCTTATCGATCAAATGATAAGTATCCATATTGATCAAAGGCTTACAAACAAATCCACCAAGCATCCCCTTGTACTTACCCTTTCCCGGGGAATAATCTATGATGATCGCTTCTTCATCAAAGACTGGCTTGATCTTCAACATATAGTTTGATCGTCCATTCTCATAGGATGAGTTTGGACACTTGATCATCCCACCTTCTCCGCCGTTCTTGATGATCTTGTTATACATCTCCATCATATGTTCTTCAGACTTAACGACCTTCTGATCTGCGAAAACCAAAGGACATTCCAAACTACAATATGGTTCTGGATAGTCCTTACGGATGATATTCCACCTCTTCCGACTCTGAGAGACAACTTCCTTCAACTCCTTAATCCTTTCCTTGAAAGGTCCAGGATGATCTGGCATATCATAAACGATGTATTTAACATCACACCACTCTTCTGGTTCTGGTTCTTTCTTCCTTACAACTCCCATCGCTTCGAAATTCTCACGACCAACCCAAAGTTCTCCATCTAGTTTCACCTTAGGAGGCATTGCTCTTATAAACCACTCAACCGAATGAAACTCCTTCTGACTCCTTGAAAGGAACTTTTTGAGCTCCGCAACCCATATCGCACGATATCCATCATACTTCTCCGAAAACAACCACCAAAGAGGTGGAAGACAATTCGGATCAGCACGAGGAGGGTTCATCCCTTTCTCCCAGTCTTTCGCGAGCATAACGGCTTCACTCATCCTTTCAGTTACCTTTCAGTTACCTTTCACTTATCTTTAATGTTATTGTATCTTTAATTATTTATCTTTAATTGTTTATATTCATCAATTCAAATTTGATTCGAGATTATATTCTTTCTTCATGAGCTAAGAATAAAATGGGTGCGTGTAGTCATTGTGGGATATTAGGGCATAATTATGTTCGTTGTCCCGAATTATCAAGAGAACAAATCAATGCTATGAAACAAAAAAAGAAAGAAGAAAAATTAGCAGCAGAACAAAGAAGACAAGCAAGAAGGGAAAGACAACAACAACAACAACAACAACAACAACAACAACAACAACGTCAAACTGGTATTCTCCCTTTCCAAGAACCAAATGTGGAACATGTTCCAGTAGAAGTAAGGTCTCAATATGAAGTTATTAATGCGACTGATCATGAAATAGTATGTTACTCTGCTGATAATGATAAAGATCAGTTAAAAAGATTCTTATATATTGGTTCACATACTAGCAGCACATTTACATGTTTTAAAAACAAGCATAAGATCTCTATTATTCCTTCGATTGAAGTTTTGAATGAGGTACATCATGGTGATGGGGCCCCACATGCGAAGGAAACAATTAACATCCCTCATGAGTATACGACATTCTTTGATATGGAAATGAAAGATTTTGATGGATCAACCATAGTCATAGATACGAAATACGATCCTCCAAAGAAGGAAATTGATGAATGGAAAGAAACTGCTTTAAAGTCTTATTATATTCTTAAGCAAATTGAAGAATTGACATCAGTTAAAAAGAATGATGAAATTATAATTCATGAAAGATATGAACCTATTTCAGCATTCATTGATGTTATTCAGGATATTAAGATACCGAATTCATGTACAGAAGTTGATAAAGAAAGAGCAGGTATTCCATCAGCCCTTACAAATATAACTTAAATCTTCATATTTACTTTAATATCATGTATATCGCGTTTTATATGTGACATATCATTTGTTAGTATTGTTAATTTTTGATTCATATCATTCATCGCATCTGAATTAGTTCGATGTGTTTTTTCTTGAGCCTGAACTTTGAAACCTAGTGTCTCAAGCCTTTCAGATTGTTTTCCAATCTGAAATACGATTCCCCCGGTTGTAACACATGCTGCTATTATTGGAGCTAAATGCTGAAAGTTTACACTCATAAATTATATCTGACTTACTTAATCAAATATTTTTATTTAAGAATAAAATCTTTTTATTAGTAAATGATATATCGTTATCTAGGGCTTTTTATAGGTTTCTTATCAACATATATATGTGTTAATCATAATAGAAAGATTAATGATTTAAGGCTTGATGTTGATAAGATCAATCAAATCATCAATCGGCAAATATCATTTGATGAAAAAGTGGAGATAATTTCCCCTTTAAATACAGAAAGAAGGGAAGAAAAATTAGATTCTAAGAATGATGACATCGATATTGTGAATCAAATTATAAACTTACTTGAAATGAATCAGAATAATTTTAAAGAAGATGAAATAAAACGAATTAATAATAAAGTCAATGAATGTTATCAAAATGATAATCAGGAAGAGGGTGATGATGATAGTAGTAAAGATAGTTCATATGATAATTTAATGGTATTAATACCTGGTTCACCATCTAGTACATGATTTCCTTTGATAGATCGACATTATTACCTATCCCTTCAGTGGGATGTCTTTCAGAGTTAAATGGTTTTTTTCGAATTTCAAACTTTGAATTATCATGAATTACTAGAATCTGAATTTGACGATATTTATCTTCATTACAATTTGAATGTTTACCGAATGCTCTTGACATACCCACATCAATTCTCCATAGACGATTATTATAGATTGAGTTTAGATATTTATTATCCATAAATTGAGGAGTATGTGCGATTACGATACCTTTAATAGGTGCTAAGAGTTTATTTCTTTGATTAATTATTTGTAATAATTCATTAAAAGAACTTTCTGTATTTTCATCTTCATCATCTTCCGCATAAATACGACACCAAAAAGGTGACATATCATCATCATCTCTAAATATTTCATCAAAGATACTATCTTCTGTTTCTGAAGATTGTTTACACATCCATTTACCGACAACATGGTTCATTTCAGAGATAGTATATTTTCTAGCTAGATCTCGACTGATTCCTCCATGGACAAAGAGCATATTCCCGATTGTAATGATTGATTTTTTTTTAATCGAATATAGTTTTGCCATATTACTTCCTCTTTCAAATGCTTTTGTTCGATGATAGTATCCCATTGGGTAACCATCATCTGTATATTTTTTGTTTCTATCCTTTAAGGGGACAAATTCTAAGAATTCTTTTGGAGATACATATCGAAAATCTTTATCAACGTTCATTATTTCATGATTACCAAGTAATCCTAGAAACCTACCACCATGTTTCCTTGCTTCATCATCTAATCGAAGTAGTAATTTAATAATCGTAACATTATTACCTTCATCTTCATAGACATCGGAATAATCTTTAATACAATTTTTTTCCCATTCATCAGGACGACAACGATCAATTTGATCACCTAATTGTATTACCCATGTAGATCCTCCAGACCAATGTATATCTTGAACATTTTTTTCGGTTGATGTTTGTGGTATCACTTCAGCTAATTTAAGAGCAATGATAGTAACTCTTAAATCACCATGTAGATCTCCGATCGCAATAAGTTTTTTGACAGCTGGATACATACCAATTAAATCATATTTAGGATCTAGAGATTGAATTTCATTTGTAACTTCTTTTTGTGAATTCTCTTTTACTTCCATTTTCTTATGGGTATCGATTGCTTGAACTTTTTCAATATTTGTGACTGGTTCTGACATTCTTCGAGTAATTGTTGGTCTTGGTGGACCATTGCGATTGGAATATTGGATTGAATTTTTTTGAATATTTCCTGATACAGACATTCTACGATTCACTGAAACAGATTTAACATCTTTATTTCTTTGTCCATAATTTTTGAATTTATTCTCTAGATATTTACGTATTAAGTTTAAAAGATCTTTTCTTGTTGATTTTGATATTTCATGAGATTCAATTAATTTATATTTTAGACATAGTGTGATTAATTCTTTATCATTTAATCGATTAAAATCAATATCATTTAACTTCATAATGTATTAAGTAATGAAATATATTTTTTGTTTTAAACTCGTTTTTTTCGTCTTTGATTTGTTCTCTTCTTTTTGATATTATTTTTTCTTCTTTTATCTGTTCTCTTCTTTCTGATATTATTTTTTCTTCTTTGATCTGTTCCCTTCTTTCTGATATTATTTTTATCCCTTTTATTTACCTTATCAAATTTTCTTATCAGAGCATAAAATTCTTTATAAGCACGTTCAATTGATATTCTCTCACTTGAGAGAGGATGGACCATCTTTTGAAATAACATATAGAATGAAGATATCATTTCACTACCTTCATATGGATAAGGTATATTTGTATCTAAAAACAATAATGGGATAAGTATACCAAGACTATATACATCGATTTTCTGGATCATTTCTTTTTCATTAATTTCTTTGGATTGTATTTTCCTGACGAGTAATTCATAGGTTTCATAATAATCATAATTAAAGATATAACAAATTGCTTTTAATTCATCTTTATGATATCTTTCATCTATTTTATCTAATTCATTTTCTAGTTCTGTTATACTTGCATAGAATAAGATATATTCTAATGGATAGAAGACATAGATACGTGATGTATTAAATTCTCTGATCGATCGATTCTTAAAGTGTTTATTATTTGATAGGGTACCTGATAATCCAAAATCAATCAATTTAAATTTATTATCATCGAGTACGATATTATTGTATTTTATATCATTGTGAATTATTCCGTTTTTATTAAGATTTTTAATTCCTAGATATAATGGTTTTAACATTTTCATCATGTTAATAAATTCCTTTTCTAGTTCTTCCTTTGACATTGATTGATTGAATTTATCTCTAAAATAATGATCAGATGTAATTCCACCATAATTACCAACCATCATATAACTTTGATCATTAAAATTATCATATTCATAACTTGTATCATCTAAACAATCATGAATACCTTGTTTATCATATTGAATCATTTCATTAATTGAGGGGGGATTACATACTTTATCATATATTAATGCCCAGTTTTTATAACCTCGAATGTCTCTTACTAATTTATTAATTTTGAATTCATTTTTACTTTGTTTTTCCGATTCTTCATGATAAATGACTTTTGATATTTTATCATCATGTATATCTCTTTTACCTTCATTATCACAAGGTATATTAGGATAAAATATACAACTACTTGATCCTGTACCTATTAATTCTCCACCCTTCATAATTATAATATATATATATATAATATATAATATATATTATGGATCAATTCGATTCAATAAAAAAAATAGTTAAGGAATCAAAATCATATGAAGAATTATATAATATACCATGGAAGCTTTATCATTCATCAAAATTATTAGGTAAGTATTATAAAAATATATCAATTGGTATTTTTAATATTCCATGTGGAGGTTTTGGAGATATAATCCTTACAAAAACATTTAATGATTATTTAATTGAATGGTATCCTACCGCAAAGGTTAGGATATGTACAACTAGTCCTCAAAAGTATAATTTAATAGGTATTACCGATAATCTAATAAAACTAGAAAGAAAGGATGGTGTTAATTATGACGATGGGGAATGTAGTCCATTTGATAAATTAAAGGTAAAAAATATACCACGATTTGATATTATGTTTGTCGTTCCAATTATTAATAAACCATTTAATTATAATCAATTTAAGAAATTAATTCCCTATTCAACATATTTTAATACATTTACAATGAGTGAATATAATGGAGAGTTTCCACCCTATACATTACCAATTGGTGTTGGAGATGAAAATTTAGGAATATTATTTAATAATTTTAAATATAAACAACAAGATTTAATCAAAAAACCATATGCTCTTGTTTATATTCAGCCATCACCATCATGGGGTGTTCATGCAAGGTATTGTTTCCTTTCATATCTTGAGATGATATGTAACAAATACTCAAAACGATATCGATTGTTTCAAATAATTATTCCTGAATGGATACATGAAGATATTAATTATGATAATCAATTCTATCTTAAAATAAAAAAAATTGTTGAAAAATATTATAAAAATTTATCAATCGTTTATCCAGATGATGAAGTTATTCTTTTTGAAGATAATACAAATAAATCTAAACTAACACTACGTGGAGATATACTTCCTCAAAAAAGGGAAATATTTATCTCCCTCATGAAAGATAGTGTAAATGATATCTTAGTAACAGGTGATCAAAGTTTAACTGATATTATTTCATGTTGTAAATATAAGATTGTTTGGTATCAAATTGCTCCGTGGAAACAAGGATTGGCTAAGAAATTATCTGAACATCTACCAAATCAATATTTTAAATCATATAGGACTTCATGTGGAACATTAGATTCTATTAACCTAAATATCAATTGGAAAGTATTTATGGAAAAATATGACTTTCGAAAAAAAGGGAAAAAAAGAATTAATTCAATTATCATTGCTAATTATCATCAAAAAAAAAATAAATTATTTTTTAATCAGCTATTAGAAATAATACAAAAATCAAGGAAAAATACAATGGTCTTAAATAAATTACGAACATTACAAACTATAAAGAAAAAAAGAAAAACAAAACGAAGAAAGAAAAAAAATAGCAAAAGCAAAAGCAAAAGCAAAAGCAAAAAATAAAATATAATTCATATTATATATATGTCTGATTGTAGCTTTTGTCAATATAGATTAAAAGAAGATGATAATACAAATCAAACCTGTTCTAAATGGGTTAATAATGATGATCAAGATATACCTTGTAAACCAAGTGGTAAAGAATTCGGTGATAGTCCAAATGATAGTTCTGATAATTGCTCAAAAGTTGAATGTCCTAGTCATTGTCAATATCCTTATCCAAAAGAAATTTATAATAGTGATGCGGCTAATTCGGATTTATATGGTACTAATTCCTATCCACTTCTTAAAGAGATAAAAGATGATCCGGATCGATTTAATAAGTTTATCAGTGATACAACAAATGATACCTATCTTAAAGAAGAGATTAAAACCTATAATAAAGATAATATACCAGCAAATTTAAATTTAAAGTGTGGAGATCTTATTACTCCTGGACAAGACGATTCAATTAATTTTCCATCTCTTCCAACTGAGATTCAATTGAAGGAAGCAATTGATCAGAATATTGAGATAGAAAATATTGGAATCGATTGGGGTTCAATTAAAGAAACGAATAAATTAAGAGAACTCTATAATGATCAAATAAATGGGACAAATCAAACAGTAACAATTAATAATTATACGATTCCTCTTTCCAATGAAGGAATTGAACTCGAATGGTGGGATAAAACATATACTAATGATCAACTTAAACTCGCAATTCCTGAAAATATTAGAGAATATCAAGATCTTAATGTAATTCATCAAACTACAGGTGGAATACTAAATTATGTATTGAATGATCATAATGTCAATACCATGGTAGTTGAAGAAGTTTATGATTGGCTAAAAAAAAGAAGAATAGGTATTGATAATAATATTCGTGAAGAACTCAAAGGTTCAAAGAAAAAGTTCTCCATGGCCCAATTTTTTGGTATTACCTCCGATGAGGCAACAAATATAGAATTCGAACAATGTATTAACCGAATTATGATTACAGAACATGACGATGATGATTATCTTAAGAGAATTAATACATATACTCACTTATCTGAATTAGGTAATCCGAAGAATCGTAAAGATCTACTTTATGTTGAAGCAAAAATTATTAAATTTATTATCATTAATCCTAAGTCCCTTTCAAAATGTTTTGATATTGTTTATATCACTGATAAAATATGTAAAAAAGGTCTCTCATCAAGTGCGATTGAAATGTTGGGATATTTCTTAAAACTGAATACAAATAACATCGAGAATGATAAATATAAAGATAATATGAGAATTATATCAAATCGTTTATTGAAGTATTTACCAGATATTATTAAAAAGATTATTGAAATCGCAGAGTATTATGAAAATAAAACATGCAATCATAATTTAACAAAAAATACAATCCTGCTTAAAGAAATCTATACAAATTTGTTTGAAAAAAATAATCGTTTATCTTTTGAATATCCTGACTTAGGTATAATTGAATTTTTTCAAGACTTCCAAAGGAATATTTTCACAAAATCAGTCTTACTCATATTTATCGCATTTATTATAACTCAATTTATAGGATTATTCAGTATACAATATAACATTAATAAATAAATCCTTTCATCTCATAAAATTTTTTTTTATGTTCATCTAATTTTTTATCTTCATTAATATGATTGATCAGATAGTAATAAAATAATATATCATTATTTAAATCATGGTTCATAATAATAATTTTCCCATCTTTTTTATATATTTTTTTTAACATACTAGTATATATATATAACAATAATTATGAATAAAACGCTTAAATACATATTCCTATTATTTCTAATATCATATGTAATTTCAGAACTATGTTGTTTAGAATATAATATTAAAGAAGGATATTCAGGTTTTATTAATAAATATGAAATGGTATCAGATCCTACAAAGGCAGGATCAATTGAAATTATTGATACAAGGTTTAATAATAAAAATGATCTAACCAATTTACTTTCAACTCGATTACTAAGGTATAATGATATTGTCGCAAATCCTCATATGACAGGTTCAATCTATCTACATGAGGAACAAAATGATATTAAGAAAGAAAAAAAAGAGAAAAAAGAGAAAAAAGAGAGAAAAGAGAAAAAGAAATATCCACAATATCGTTTTCAAAAGGCCCCTTCAAATCTTGCTCCTTATGAGGTAATATTACCAAAAAAATTTCAACCCGAACAGGTTAAATATGTTGATCAAAGAGAAGAAATTGTTAGTAATCTTAATCAACCCGAAAAAAAAGATTTTAAAGATCAAAAAGATCTAGAAAAAGTAAAAGAACGATCTAAATTAGGTAGAGAGATCGTCTCTGAAAATGATTGTCAAGGTGTATGGTCTGAATGGAAATTAGATAACTGCGGTAAAGAAGATAACTTCTGTGGTATTAAATCAAAAGTATACAAAATCTCAAAAGTAGAAGTTAGTAATGAAAAAGGTGATGGAAGACCCTGTCCCTATAAAGATGGGACAATTAAATATACATATTGTAAAGGTTCTAATAATGTAGATCGTTGTGGATATCAACAAAATTTATGTAATTGTAGACTTAATGAAGATAGTATGGTTTTAGTCGATGGAGAAGAATTATATGATCTATCCTCTGAGAATCCATCTGAGATTTCTGAAGATTGTAACCAAGAATGTTTGAATGAGATTAGGCTACTAAAAAATAGAATTCGCGATAATATAGAATCAGATAGTATGGATAAAGTTGATTCGGATTATCAAAAACTAAAAACTTTAATGCCAAATGTCTTTAATAAAAAGAAATGTAATCTTTCAAAAGATATTGATTGTAATTGTCCAGAAGGTTATACATTCTCAAGAAAAGATATTGAAGATATATGTAGACTAGAACCAGGTATTGATTGCTCTATTAAATATCCAAAATGTATATATACAGAACCAAATGAAAATGGTCAAGGAGAAAAATGTGAAAAACCTCCTCTATTAAATGAAACATCCAGAAGGGATTTTTATAAAAAATATGTTACAGAACAAGGTAAATGTATCAAAAAACGTTGTACTTGTCCAAATGGAACCCCGGTTAAAAGTGATATCTGTCCTTACAATGAAGCCTATAAATGTAATATGTTACGATGTGATGATACCTTTATTATGGAATATAATAATGAGAAAAAAAGAAATGAATGTGTTAAAAAAGGAGATAAAACAAATTGTCCTTTTGGAACTCCAAGTAATGTCGATAGTTCATTATCTGGAAATCATATCGGTTGTAATACATGTTCGAGTGGATATTCGATTGAAGAGGATAAAGAAAAATGTAAGGAATTATATCTTACTGAAGAAGGAGGAAATAATTTTCTATGGTTAGAAAATAAATCAAAATGCTGTATTCAAGATTTCTCATCATGTAATCTATCCATTCTTCCAGGTAATATAGAACTTAAAAATACACTAAATTCAAAATGTAAACAAGAAGGTAGTGTATGGGATTGTCAAAGTGCTTTCAAATGTAAAGATGGTTTGACATTTAAACCAAATGAAACAAATAAAACAGATACTGAACTCAGATTTATAGGATGTAAGGAACAAGAAGATGGATCAACTCCAATACAATTTAATGGAAGTTGTATCGATGTTGGATGTATTGTCGGTCCAGTAGGGATTAAAGATATCTATGAAATTCCACCCCATCATGAATGTCGGTCAAATCAAACAAATTGTGGCCTTCCAAATCTTAAGTGTAAGAAACAAGGATACAAAGTTGATGGTATTCAACCAAGTATTTTTTGTCGTACTCCAAGATATGTTAAACATGATTACAATTATGAAGAAGATATGGATTATGTCACCGCATCGGGTTGTGAATTTCGAGTGATGGGTAAGGTAACAAAAGATTTTACCGCAGAATCAAGGAATATGTTATCTCTTTATGTTAATCAAAAGGTTATTATCCTATCCCAAGAAGGTGATAATTATAAAGGATTTGTTACCACATCTCCAAATAGTATTGGTCTATTTCCAAAAAATATTATCGAAATTATCGGAGAAATTAATAGAGATCTAGAACTTGAATTATACACTCTCGAACGACAACAACTCATCCAAAGAGCTCAAGAAGAAGGTATTCCAAATGAAGAAGTACGTAATATAAATGATGAAGATAACTTAAGATCACTTATCATTCAAAAAATAATTGAAAAAGAATCTCTCCAAAAATTAAGGGAATCAAGGGAAAGATCAGAAAATTTACAAACCACACTTGAAGATCAAAGAAGTAGAGAAGAAAGTCAAGCAAACACTCGACGGACAAGGCAAGAAGGAAATTACTCTCAAGAGTGGATTAGAGAACAAAGGGGTTCTCGATAAATATATTCATAGAAATATAATATTTAAACATATAACTATAATTCTATATAGGTTCATCATTATGTTTGTTCTTAATAAACAAACAATCGAGAAACAAGATTTCTCAATCTTTTTAAGAGATTTAGCATCAACACTTAATATTAATCTTAAACATATGATTGAAGATAATATTAAAGATAGTACAACTACTATCAAAAAAAATAAAGATTACAATAAAAAAAAAAAAATTGTTCCTAAAAAAAAGGACATCATCATACAAGAACAAAACAAAAAAAGAGAAAAATCAAGGATTGATAATGATCTAAAGAAAATAGAGTTCCTTTCTAAATCATTTGATCATAAAAATCCATTTGAACCTCTTCAAAAATTATCGACAAATGAAGGGAAACTACAATGGAAACTCAATCTTCTTGAAGAATTCTGGAAAAATAAAAAGAAGTATATGAACTTTATCATACTTTTATACTTTGAACTTAAAGATACAGATTGTAAGTTACTTCCTAAGGTTGAGAAAATTATCTTAAATTATGATTGTAAATTATTCATGATGAAGGAACTTGGTCATATGTTACCTCCTCTCAATCAATGGGAAAGATCGTTCAGAAAGTTTGATGATTGGCAGGAAAAAACGATTCGTTTAATTCATAATAAAGAAAATATTATTGTTAAAGCACCTACTTCATCAGGTAAATCATTCATTGCTATGGCGGCGGGTATCCTACATAAAAAGGTATTATATATATGTCCTGCGAAGCCAGTTGTTTATCAAGTTGGTTCTCATTTTACACACATGGGTTATAGAGTTCATTTTTTAGTGGATAATCTTTCACATTATTCATACGATTCAAGGACAAATATTTTTATTGGAACCCCAAAAGAAATTGAAACAAATATTATTAAGATCGGTACACATTTTGATTATGTCGTATATGATGAAATTCATAATCTTAATAAAGAAGATGATGGTGATTCATATGAAAATTTAATTAAGTTAATCAAATGTCCATTCTTAGCTCTCTCAGCAACAATTGAAAATATAACTGATTTACAAACTTTTTTTGGAAAGATATATGAAAATCGGAAGATTCATTTGATTGAATATGAACAAAGATTCATTAATCATCAAAGGTGGATATGGAAGGATAAACTAATTAAATTACATCCATTATGTGCATATAATTCAATTGAAGATATAAATAATAATATCTCCTTTACTCCAAATGATTGCTCTACATTATGGGAATGTATTGATACTACCTTTGAGGCTATCGATCAAGATACTGATTTACTGGATGGATGTTCTCCTGATGAGTATTTTCAAGAAGATAGATTATTATCATTGGATGATTGTAAAGAATATGAATATTTCTTAAAAGATAAATTAAAGGAATGGAATGAAAATTATCCAGATAAGGTTCAATTAATTCTTGATTCATTTAAAGAAGAACCCTGTCAATCAGATAATAGTAATAATATTATTGACTTTATAAAATCAGCGAGGGATAATGATATGTTTCCTATGATAATGTTCCACACAAATGAATTAATATGTAAATCTATATTTTATAACTTATATGAATCCCTGAATGAAAAAGAACTTGAAGAATTTCCCTATCATTATGAGATCCTTGAAAAGAAAGAAGAATTATATCAATCATATAGACAAAAAAGAGATACATTTAAAGATGGAATTAAGATTAAATCAACAAATCCTGAGTATGAAATTAAAGAGAAATTAATAGTATTCGATCGTAAGGAGAAAGATAATTATATCTTTACTATGAATTGTTTCTTCGAACAAAAAATGAATCAAATAAAAAATAATACAATTGAGGATCAAAAAAAAAAGAAACAAATTAATAATCTTAAGAAAGAAATAAATCACTTTCTCCAAAATCCAGACTTTCATTCTCATGATATCTTTCAAAAACATAAGGATTTTATTTTTACAAATTCATGTGAACCAATGTCAGGAGATACAATCAGAAATGTAAGGAGGGAAATACTAAAAACGCTTGGTATTAAAATTCCATACGAAAGTCCACTCTTTCAACTCCTAAAAAGAGGGATTGGAATCTATATTGAA
>MDSY01032846.1_pt1 | contig 17061 bp, 14 predicted proteins | sample 811131 | NCBI WGS metagenome assembly MDSY01 (sample SAMN05326643, study PRJNA326480) | marine metagenome | isolation source: seawater | place: Atlantic Ocean: South West | collected 2010
TAAATAAAAGTGCCAAATTGAAAACGCTAAGTCCTAAATGGATTAGTAAACCTACGAATCCATTGATTGATGAAGTCGCATCTTTATCTTTGAATTGTGGTTCATTTGGTGGCATTGCTGATTGTGCAGGAATTGATACTGCTGCTGGTTGCATAATTTCTGCGATGAAGTGGCACTACTTATTGATATCGTAGTGATATCACTGCGATATCTTCATTCGGGCGTATCTGTTTTTTCTACAACCTCTTCAGAAGTTTTTGAAATCTCTTCAGCCAAATTTATCGATGGTTCAGGCTGAGTTAAATCCTCAGACCACTTTGTATTGCTATTCGAATTATCATCGCCATCCTTGAAGATTAAGGTAGCTCCTGCCAATAGTGACAAGAACCCAAGAGCCCAAAAACTCAATGTTAGATAATCCACCCAATGGTCAAAGTTAGTGAAGTATGCAAGAGAATCCTGATTAGTTACGATTTGTGATTCCATTGCTTTTGCAGTTTCATCATCTAATTCAGCACTTGTTTCTATCATGAATACCTGTTGTAAATTTGATTTGTCGGGGGGAGTTTGTTGCTCCCAAGTTGGCCTAGTGTCTAGCCAGAATGTAGACTGGGATTTACCTGATATGATGGCGCCACTAAGCTGTTCTACATTCAATTCAACATTGCTTTCAAAGTATACAGGTAGTGCTCCTGGAGTTGCATCAATCAAACTTCCATTCGGAATTAATCTTGCTTGGATTGGATTTTCTACTGGGTCCATGGAAGCAAAGCAAACATCAACAGGTATTCCCTTTACTTTTCCAGTATCATCACAAATAACAGGTACTGTCCCATATCCTGATATATCCACGAGGTCACTATCTCCTGTTATGAAACCACCAATTGTTTCTCGAGTTTTTTCAGCAGGGATTAGGCCATATGATGCCACTTCCTGCTTTTCAGATTTCCAACTTACAAATTCACTGTCTCCTACCATTACAGTTTCTCCTTTGTCACAGGTGTCGAATTCACCCGTACAGATGGTAATAGTTCCAGGCTCCCCTGTAGAAATACCTCCTTCAACATAGGCTTCAGAACCGTAAAATGTTTCATTGGCTTCTAGACTTGTCCAGCCTGCAGTCATGTTGTCTTTATCATCAGTCTCCAAGTATGCATTGACTGGATCGTGCCATCCAAGAATCCAGTTGTTAACCGGTTGTGTGAGGTAGCGGGAAGTTCCAAAAGAATCGATAAGGAATTCAGGTACGAAGTCTTTGAAAATCAGGTCCATTACAAACAATCTCAAGGCTCCTCCTGCATTTTCATCGATTCCATAAATCGATGCTACAGTTTGATTATTCCATTCTAAGGATTCTTCATTTTCCCCTGTAGTGAAGTTGATAGGAATCGAACTGCCACTCAACTCTCCATAAAGGAACATACCGGCGCCGTCTGCTGTCGCAATTCCATATTCTCCAAACAGAACATTTGCACTTTGGTTCTGTGTTAGGTTCACAGGTGCCCCTTCCGAGAACCCAAAGGTTCCACTACCCCATTCACCATTCATGTTCAATGATAATGCCATATAGGCTGGTTCCTCGTCAGTACTATCAATCGGATTTGTAGAACCAAATGATTGATTTACAAATTCTGATGCCGTCATGTAACCTTCCCCTCCGACTAAGATCAGGGGTAGAGCTGAGACGTCATCTACCCAATCTTTACAGAATTTTTTAATGGCTTTGTACTGTCTGTTGTCGATTCCGTAAGTGCTTATCGCCTCTTTTTCAGACATGTCGAGGAATTCCGAAAGACCGAATGAAGTTCCCGATTCACTTTCAGCAAGTATTCCTAATGGCTCGTCAGTTCCATTGCCGAGAGTCAATAATTTCTGTGCTACATCATTCTCGATTCCAATGTCAAATAACCATCTGAATCTGCGAGTTAAGTTGACTGCTTCTTCATCCTCATTAGTTAGGTACTCATCATCATCAGCACCATAATCAATCATCAATGAACCCATTCCGCCATAAATTGTCCAATCTCTGGCAAGCGTGATATTTAGGTCAGTTGGATGTTCGAATCCCCATAGTTTAGCACGTTCTAATGTCACTGAATTTTGAGGGTCCTCTCGAATCTCATCAATACTTTCAGGTTCTCCCATTGCGGCATAAACTAGAGGCCCCATGTAATTTTGAAGCGCAATATCTTCACCACTTGGGCCCACTGCATGATTAAAAGTAAAATCAAGGTCAACTAGTCCTCTGAATGATGATGTTTCCTTATCTTCGATTCCATTTCCATTTGGATCGTAATTGCTATTCCAATTTTCATCAGGTTCCATTATGCCATCACCGTCATCATCCCATTCAGATTCATTCCACTGAGGATGGACTCCTCCTGACTTGAGGTAAGTAGTGGTATTGTCATCTAAGAAAGCATCTCCATATGCTTCATCTAAGGAGTCAAACATTCCATCTAAGAAGTATGATTCGGCGGTGTTTCCTTTAGCAGTGTTTACTATAGCGCCATCATAATCCCCTTCAGTTGCACTGAGGTTCTCGAGATATTCTGAATTGTATTTAGCTACTTTGTAAGCGGAAGAAACTTGTTGGAAATGAATGCCAATAACCCCTGAGGAGAATCCAATCTTTGTTATGTCCATGACCGCATTAATTGCGGTTCCAGTGGCGCCAACAACTTGCGGGGTAAATGCGATATTAAGTTGACTAACTTCAGTAGAGCATGGGACTAACGTTTCTTTAGCGCACGCATAAGAGGTGGTTGTCTTGTATGTTAGCAAACCCTTTCTATGGTCATAATAGTCAACCTCCTTCTTTAGGGTAACATCGTAAGTTACCGGTCCGACTTTCTCATATTCAGGTTCAGAGCGGTTTTCATTTACATCATCGACATTCAAAATGTGCCACACATAAAAATCTCTCTGGCTAGTAGATTCTTTCCAATCATCTTTGACATCTCTACACAATGTGTCTATGCAAATGTCGTCCTTTACCTTCATGGCCACGGCATCTTCAACAGCATCTGGTACTGCACTTGTTGCCATTGGACCTAATACGGCCAAGTTCATGGTGACCATTATGAAGCCGGCGATTACCATTGTCATGTTCAAAGGCTTGAGACCCATGGTTCTCGAGACTACCTTTCAGCATTGAACCTTGCGCACAAACAAGAGTGAGATAATCACTCTGTACCTGAAATTGTTCCGTCGGGTTCCAACCTGTAAAGTCGAATCGTACTCGTTGCGCCACGCATGGCCAATGGAGAGCCTGAGATGGCTACGATTCTTTCACCAGATTTTATCGATCCGTTTTTTGCTAGAATCCTAATGGCTTCTTGCATGGTCTGAGAACCTCTCTCAAACTCTTTGACAATAACAGACTTCACTCCAGGCAGTAAATTCATCCTTCTAGCAGCTCTAAGTTGGTCTGTAACAGCAGTTACAACCATTTCTGGGCGATAACCTGCAACCAATCTCGGAGCGTTGCCATGTTGTGTGGCAACCAGGATATGTCTTGCTCCTGACTTCTTCACCAGTTCAGCACCGGCGTGTGCTACAGCACGTGTTGAACGGAATTTTGAGAGAGCCCCGGGGGTTCCTCCTGATGTTACGAGTCCTTCTTCAGTCGCTTTAGCAATCCTGACCATTGTTTCTACAGCAGTAATAGGATGATCTCCAGATGCAGTTTCACCAGATAGCATTACAGCAGTACCTCCATGTCTTATCGCAGTAGACACATCACTGACTTCAGCACGAGTCGGTCTTGGGTTTAACGTCATAGATTCGAGCATTTGGGTTGCAACAATAACTACCATTCCCCTCATTAATCCAGCATCGATGATGTTCTGTTGTGCAAGTGGTACTTGTTCGAGAGGAATTTCGACTCCAAGGTCACCCCTGGCAACCATAACTCCGTCAGCAGCATCTAAAATCGAATGCAGGTTTTTCAAAGCAGCAGGGTGCTCGATTTTTGCAATAATGGGAGTGTGCAAGCCTGCGGCTTTCACAGCCTCTTTAGCAGGACGGATATCTTCTGCAGTTCGCACATATGAAACAGCGATCCAATCGGCACCGGATTTGAGTGCATGGGCTAGAGCCTTCTCATCTTTTGGACCAATGGCGGGTAGGTCAATCATAGTTCCAGGTACATTGACTCCCTTTCTACTTGTTAGTGGACCACCATCTTCTACCAAACAATCTACAAATGAATTCGGTACTCCACCGGTAGCGGTTACTGAAAGGCGAATTAAACCATCAGCCAAAAGAATAGCGTCTCCAACTTTTAATTCAGCAGATAGTCCGGCATATTCCACTGGTAATTCTTCACCCTCATGATTTAATTTGCCGCATAACAATCTGAGGCTTTCACCATTGCTAACTAGTCTAACTCCCTTGAATTCCCCTAGGCGGAGTTTGGGTCCAGGCAAGTCTGCTAAAATACAGGTTGTTCTTTCTTCGGTTTCTAGGGCTCGTATTTTTTCATAAAGTTCAGTTTTTTGTTCGGGTTCACCATGAGAATAATTTAGGCGAAACACATCCGCTCCAGCATCAAATATTGCTGAAAGGTTTTCTGAATCCCACGATGATGGGCCGATAGTAGCAACAACACGAGTTCTTCTCATGTACTAATGTAGGGGCTATGAGGACTAAAGCCCTCTCTATGTAATCTCCTTACTTCACCGTATTCCGGTTCCATAAGCAAGGAATTCGAGTGTGCCCATCTTGTTTTGTTTTCCACCCTTCACTTTGTTAAGGACCATGGATGTTTCAACTCTAACATTGACTACTTCTTCCCAGCCATCACCTATTGCTTGTTCACGTAGTCGCTGCATTACTTCACCGCGCCCATATGCTAGCACTTTGTCGAATGAAACAATGTTTCCTCCAAAAATAGAGCGAATAGATCCTAAGAATAATTGCCACCAAGATGGTGCTACTGTAATATTGGACATCACTAATCCTGTTTGTACAATTTTACGCTCTTCCACTGGCTTAGAAAGTGTGCTCAGGTTATCTTTTCCTAGTTGTTGCATGACAAATGATTCACGTGCAATTAGTTGTTTTTGGTACTTGGCCTGGTGGAATCTTGCAAAAATCATGGAATAAATTAACGCCAGCGCAGGGAATGCTACGAACAAAAGTACAGCCAGAATTATAGCACCAATGCCAATAAGTTCACCGATTTCTCCCGTTGTCAAGTAATCACCCTTCTACAATTGTGACGCCCGTACCGTATGCGAATAATTCAGCAGCTCCGCCAGCTACACTACTTGTGGCAAACCTCACGTTAACAACAGCGTTTGCTCCGCGTTGTGATGCATCCATCATCATTCTTCCAAGCGCTTCCGTACGTGCTTCCATTAGTAATTCAGTGTATGCCTTTAGTTCTCCACCAATTATGTTTTTAAGGCCTGCTAAGATGTCTTTGCCGATGTGTTTAGCACGAACAGTCGAACCGGTTACAATTCCCAGTGATTTGGTTATTTTAAATCCAGGGATTGTTTCTGTATTGGAGGTCATAATTTGATCCATATCATTCTTCAGAAGTAGAAACCAAATTAACCTTGAGGTGGAATCCACTATCTGGTATTTGTTTAGATGAATGGTACATGTTTGTCAAAACGATAGCTAGAGCCAGGAAGATTATTCCACACATTGATGAAGTAAATACGGACGTTTTTGCAATCCAAGAATAATCGCTTCCTCCAGGAATACTCTCCATAAATTTTGCAACAATTCCCGATGAAATGTAAGCACTCAAAACATCTCCTACGACTTTTACCGTACCAAATGCAATTCCGAAATGAAGCATTTTCTCATTTTGTGTCCAAAACATTGCGATGGCTGGTAATCCTATAATAACAGTCAAGAATGCAAATATTTGGGTTATTTCAGTAACATGAGAATCTTCTAAATCATTCATCATCGTAAGATAGGATTGGTATTCATCCCATTCTTGAATCGAGTAATTGTAATTTCGTTGGTCTTCATCTGTCCCATTAACTGGATATTCACCTGGATTTTCAGGTTCATTTCCAAATGAATAATGATTTATTCCATTGATTCCAAAAACTTCCAAATAGAATATATTAGCAATTGATAATAATATGATAAACCCTATGATTATTGCAAACACACGCGCCCACCAAGGGCTATGTTCGTTTATCGAATCTATATCCATGTGATCACAAGATTGGTTGATTACGTAGCCACTCTAAATCTGATATGTACAATTGCCTGATGTCATCCAATCCTAATACGAGCATTGCTAGTCTTTCTAGTCCCATACCCCATGCACAAACCGGGTCTTTAATTCCTAAAGGTTCAGTTACTTCAGGACGGAAAATTCCCGCCCCTCCTAACTCTAGCCACTTTCCACGCCACTTGACTTCGACTTCTAGTGAAGGCTCTGTGTAAGGGAAATATGCAGGTCTGACCCTAACTTCTGGATAACCCATTTTCGCATAAAATGTTTTCAAAGTGCTAACTAGCATTCCCAAGTTTGCTCCGGGCTCCATAATTATCCCTTCAATCTGGTGAAATTCAGGTAGGTGTGTTCTGTCAATACTTTCCTTTCGAAAAACTCTGTCGATAGCAAATACCCGGCATGGTTTAGTTGGGTTTTTTGCAAGATATTGAATTGTGTTAACCGTGGTATGGGTTCTAAGTAGCCCCTTTTGAGAAATATCTTCACTAAACTCTCCGCCCCATCCTGTAGATTCAGTATCTCCCCCATGCTCATGTATCGCTTTCCAATCTGCAAGCATCTTAGGGTCTAGTTTGATTTTTTTCGGCTCATCCAAGTAGAAAGTATCCTGCATCTCCCTAGCTGGGTGATCTTGAGGGATGAACAGTGCGTCCATATTCCATCCTGCTGTTTGAACATAATCATCCACTAATTCTGAGAAACCCATCTCTAAGAAAATAGAACGAATTCTTTCAATCAATGCCTGCATCGGGTGGCTGCGTCCTGAGCGAGGCATTGCTGCTTCTAATGATACATCATAAGGGCGAAATTGTGCATTTTTCCACTCATCGCTCTGTAATAGTTCAGGAGTGATCTCTGCAATACGTGTGACTTCACCTAACTCGCTCCTAGGTACCTCTAATCCACGGCTGGTTATTTTCCATGTACGAGATACCATTTCTACGACTTCAATCAAATTCTTTCGCCCCTTAAAATGTTCAAATAATGGGTGATTGATTGATGGAGACTGAATAAATAAAGTGCGCTCTTCAATCGAATTACTAACAGATTCAACATCATCACTGACAAAATTTCCACCTTGGATAGAGACACCAAGTCCTTTCAGTAGCCCGATACCAGGACCTGCTTCATGCCGCTCAAATTGTGAAGACAAATCCTTCATTGAAATTTGGGAGTCCGTTTGAATATAATTCCAAAGTCTCGCCTCTAGTAAACCGTTCTCTAATGCAAGTTCACCTTCGCTACCAAGGACAATTGCAGTCGTACTAGATTCGCTAATTTGAACAAAACCACAATTCGATAATCCATGCCCTGCAGCGACTGCAGTCGCTTGGTCTTCCCAATCGCAAGCAGATAATACTTCATCTAGAGTCCAATTTTCATTGCGTTCTTGTAAGGCGCGGAGCATTCGCCGTTCTTGGTTGGTCAACTCCGCCATATCCAAGCCACCCATTCTTATTTATTCAAGTCAGCGTGTTTTGGGATGTCTTTGCCATCGCCTTTGAGTATATCTGACATACTTTTTTCACCGACGAAAAGGCAAAAGATCCAGAATAAGAATACAATCGAAGAAAACCCTGCCATGAGTAGTACCTGTGGTCTGAATATTGAGAACCACATATTCGACATATTTGTGGTGAACATGAACGATATCATGAACAGTGCGGGATATAGACTGAAACCTGCTTTACTCCAAGCATTAACAATCATGGTGCAAGACAAGAATAAAGGCGTCGAAACCATAAGTGCCATCCAATACATTGGAGGGTCTATTCTAGCTCCAAAGAATCCACCCGAGACAATAATTTTTGTTGGATTAAATTCTATCAATCCCATCGGTGTCAATAATGAATAATTTGTCCAAATAATGCACAGCAATACCCAGGGGATTAACGCAAGAACAACTTGTCTACATGATTCTGAGAACGCATTACTAGATTCTTCTTTAAGCCAAGAAAGGTGTTCATCTACGACAACTGGGATCGACCTAACCAAGAGCAATGTTATCATCGCTGGCCAACAACCCCACGTAGGTATTATGAATCCTAATACAAATAATTCAGACCATTTTGCTCTGAATGGAGATTGGATACTCTTTGAATGGTTTTTACGATTAAGGACCATTTGTACCAGGCAGAATCCCAATCCGCAAATTATGATTCTATCCAGCCATGAGTTACCAATCGAATGTAATACGATTACCCATATTAGAGGGGCTGAGAATAGCAACCATTTCCAATTCTTTTCCTTGAAGTAAATACGGTCTGCAATAAATGTACAAATTAGTACTAGAATTGTGGCGGAAATATAATTGTTAGTCATGAACTGATTTACTACTTGTTGCCATAATTTATAGAAGAAATCAAGATCAGTTGCAGACTTAATGGAAGTCCCAGTGATTCTTTTAGCATAGTAATTGAACATGCTCCATGTACTAACCATCAAGATTGTCATAAATGTAAATAAACTAAATTTATCGGTTTCTGAATCTCGGTTTTTCCAGAAATAAATCAATAGTGCAAGAGCCATAACCAAAATGGTAGGGGCCAGTCTGCTATCTGGTTGCCAAATCACTACTGCCATCGCTAGATAGGGTGACCACCAGGGCAGCTTTGTTAGAATCGAATCCTCTTGTTTTTGTAAAAATATATTCCAGAACACGATGCTGGCAACAAATATTACCGAAAGTATGCCGAATGACTTTCTCAGCCAGTTTCCTGACCATATTGGTAATTCTGATTCGTAGAACCAAACATAATGAGTCCAAACCATTGCAGTATAACCTAGGCACAGGGCGACAAATGGGATAGTATTAGGTGTGAAGAAGTCTTTACCCTTTCCTACATAGAATACCAACCCCAGTACAATCATTAGAGGGATAATAGAAGAAATCAAATCTATTGCTTTCGCAGATTGTGTGGTTGATGGTAGTGACTCCCAGTCAATAACTTCTGAACTAACTCCTTCAGCATATGGGTAGCCATTGTCCTCTAACCATTTTTGCCTCAAAACTTGTGCATCCCAATTCCATTGTTCGATTTCATTTTTCTCTGTTAATCTTAAGTCGAGGAGGTCGACTGGAATTCTAGAATCTGCCGAGATTGGAAATGGAAGGTCCAATAGTACAAGAGGTAGAGCAGCAATGTCTCTTTGAACAATATCTTTAGTTGCACCAGTCTCAATTCCAGCACCATACAGTAGTAAGTTGACATGCATAGCAGACTCGCCTGTGCTAATTGCATGCCCGCCAGATGTTGACATCCCATGGTCAGCTGTAATCATAAGAGTCCAGTTTTCAGGCAAGTTATCTTTGATTTGTTCGAGTTGATTATCTAAGTGAAGCATCTTATTTTTGTAATCAATGCTATTTGTTCCAAAAATGTGTCCAGCATGGTCAGTACCCCCCAAGTGAGCGACCATGAGGTCATGAGATTGTGTTATCAACCATTTATTTACATTTGAAATAATCTCATCGTCTGCATCATAAATATCGCTAAACCCTGAATCAAATACCGTGTCATGCTCAAATCGACTATCGGTGAATAAATTGCTCCAAACGTAGAATCCAGTGAATGCAACACTCATATTCTCTTCAAGAGCGTAATGAAATGCATCATCTTCACCTTCATATTGAATTTCCCAATTTCTCATTCCATCTATTGGTGATGCATATATTCCTGTTGACATTTCTTTAGTACATGGGCCAGTCAAAGTTATCTCACCCGTTGAAACATTTGCTTTGGCGCCAAAATCAGTCCAATTGGCCAGTGTCGGCATTAATTCGGGGTTATCCATGACGTATGCTGGTAGGCCATCAAGAACGATCAGTAAAACGCCATCTGTCATTCGATCATGTGATTCTGGAGGCGCTACTGAAACCCCGGTTGGGTATTCTGGGCCTTCAAAGATATTTATGCCTGTGAATACAATTGGGATTAATGAGGGTAACAGAATTGCTAAGACCAAATGTTTCTTTGATAAATGCAATTATTCGCCCTCCCTAAAGTACCGTCTTCAGATTGGTCTCAAATATATATCGCCTTGCAAAACAAGAATGTTTCGTTAATGGAGCCAACGGAGGGACTCGAACCCCCGACCGTCGGATTACAAATCCGAAGCACTACCAGCTGTGCTACGTTGGCGTATACCGGCCGAGACACATTTGCTTCATGAATGCGTCGGCAGTACAATATCCTCCAACATGGTGCGAACTATATGGCTGGAGAGCATATGTTGAACGCAGCGGGCGCTGCAAAGCAAGGTAGCGATACCATCTTCAGTTGGTGGGCTAGGTACCAAAAAGCAAAGGCCGAAGGTCGAGATGCGGTCAACGGAACCATAGGGGCTTTGCTTGAAGACGATGGCAACTTGGCTATCAACAAAGTAGTAGACGCAGCAGTACGGTCCGCACCCGAATTCGAGATTTCTGCTTACGCACCACTTGCCGGACTTCCTGCCTTCCTAGATTTGTCAAAAACCTTAGCTTTAGGAGATGCAAGAGCATCTCTTGAGGAATTAGGGTTCCATTTGTCTTCAACCGCCTCTCCTGGTGGAAGCGGAGCCCTCTTCTTAGCAGCGAACAATTTGCTAGAACGTGGCCAAACCGCCCTTTTGCGAGATAGATTTTGGGGCCCATATCAAGGATTCCTACAGAATAATGGAATCGATTACACCACCTGGCCATTATTGCCCCCGAATGGTAATGAATCACATCCATATTTTGCTAAAGTAGAATTCGAGGAGCGTCTCGAATACTTGTGTTCAAAACAAGACAAAGTTATGGTTTGGTTAAATGATCCTGCACATAACCCAACTGGACTATCGATGGGGGATGAAGGACGCGCCGCATGTCTCTCGAGTTTTGTTGCATCTGCACTGAAAAACGAAACTATCGGCCACACTCTACTGATAGATTCTGCATATTCTTTGTATGCAGATCAACCTCACGCATGGGCTGACACTATTCTAGAAGAGATTGAATCAGGAATGCTATGGCCTGAAAACCTGCTAATATGTATTGCAATCTCTCTCTCAAAGTCCCATACAATTTACGGATTAAGAACCGGGGCTTTAGTTAGTATTCACCCTGAGGAAGATGTCATAGACCGATTAAGCACGGTGATGAGCGTTACCGGTCGACAAACTTGGAGTGCAGCACCAAGAATCGCACAATATTGTGTCAGTGAAATGCATTCTTCTGAAGAAGGTGGTAATGCCTGGGGGGTCGAGAGAGACCGACTGAAACAACTTCTCGATGACAGGCGGACTAACTTGAAATTTGAATGCGAAAAACTCGGGGTTCCGATTAACCCTACCATGGATGGTTTCTTCGCTTGGATAGAAGCAGATGAACCACTAAAGATTGCAGAATCATGTGCAGAGATGGACGTTTACCTCGTACCATTAACAGGAGGAGTTAGAATTGGTATCTGTGCTCTTTCATCTAAAGATATGAAAAAAGTTGCAGAAGCTCTCGCGAATGCATTTGGGTTGGTTGAATGAAAAACAAGCGAGAGAACTTCTTGATCTCTGCAATAGTACTAATTGTTCTCGGTGCAATGATGTCATTGGCCGTTAACATTAGCATGGGCGCAGTCGTTGGGTTAAGTGGTATTGTCTGTTTTATTATCGGTATGTCGATTCCAACTGATATGAGACTCAGCCCTGAAGCAGTTGCTGGATGGAAACCATCTATGGAACTACTTCCAGATGCAGGACGGTTCATGTATCGTGTGGATGTAACTTTAGACGACCCAATTAAATCAACCGTACTTTGTGGTCCATGTGGAAATATCGAATCGTTAGATGGCCCAAAGCCAACTGAATATACCTGCCCTGCATGCAAAAGACAACTGTGGTCTACAGAAGAAGAGTAGTTGTGGTTTGAGATAACGCAAGCCTCATCACCGTAGGTCTTCTCGCAAGCAATATGTCAGCAACTCGTTTGGATGGTAAGGCTTGTGCAGCCGATCTAGAAGAGAAGCTAAAATTACGCATTTCGAATTGTACCGTACAACCACATTTGGCGGTAATCATAGTTGGTAATGACCCAGCATCACATGTTTATGTCCGTAACAAAATCCGTTCATGTGAAAGGCTAGGAATCAAATCAACTCATATCGAATTACCGGCTGATTCTTCAGAGGATGAAGTAGTCAAGACAATACATTCTCTGAATGCAGATGATAGTTTACATGGAATCTTAATTCAATCACCTTTACCCCAGCATATGGATGAAGGTTCGCTTACTGATTTGATTGACCCAAGCAAAGATGTCGATGGTTTTCATCCCGTTAATTTGGGACGGATTGTTCAAGGTCGTCTTGATGGAATGATACCCTGCACTCCAGCAGGAGTTATGGAGATGCTAAGATGGGCAGAGGTTGAAATGTCTGGGAAGAAGGCAGTAGTGATAGGTCGCTCATTTAATGTCGGAATGCCTCAAGCACTTTTGTTAGCGGCTAAAGGAGCGGATGCTACAGTTACAATTGTTCATTCAAGGACAAAAGATGCAAAGGCTGAATGTTTAGCAGCAGACATCGTTATAGCGGCTGTTGGCAGACCTGAAATGGTGATGCCAGATTGGATTAAACCCGGTGCTGTAGTGGTAGATGTTGGAATTAATCGTATAGATGACTCCAGTCGCGAGAGAGGTTGGAGATTAGCAGGTGATGTGCATCCCGATGTGGGAGAGGTAGCCTCACTGATGTCTCCAGTTCCTGGTGGGGTTGGACCAATGACTGTTGCTATGTTGATGGCTAACACGGTTAGAGCCGCGGAAAGCCAACATTCTTGAGTTCGGCACTCTAGTCGTGAAATATGGACCCAAGGCACCCTAACCTAGCCTTCGCTGCGAATACTGGTGCGTTAGTCCTTGTAATTGGTCTGCTAGTTTCAGTTTTCTTACCAATTGGCACTCCTCGTGGATGGGGAAACATTGAGACAGCTCTTGCAATCTTGATCGCGGTTTGTTTTGGTTTATCTTGGTGGGCGAAAAAGGAGCATGACATTCCCGTCGTACACGCACATGGTGGTTCATTTGATCAATATGAAGCAATGGAAGACTTACCAACAATGGTCAGTTTAGATAATACTCAAGATTTAGTAAACCCAAATACAGCAGCAGTAATTGAATCAATTATTGGAGCAGAATCAACTCAAGAAGTTTCAGCGGTTGCAAATGCAATAGATACTCTTTCCAGTGGCGAGATTGGTAAGAGTGCTGCCGCTGCAGTTGCTCACAATGAAGTTGACCACACCAAAGTAAATACTGAGTCAAATGCTCCAAAGGGTTTCCAGGACACTGGAATCGTTTCAATTCCTTTACCTACGATGCCAGCATTAGAATTACCAGATTTGCCGGCTGTTGTGGATTTGCCCGATATGATAAATCTTGATGATTTGTTAAATGAAGATGAAAACCAATCAGCACCTCCTCCACTAGATTTGCCTGAACTACCAGATTTTGAGTGATTTTGATGTGGACAGAATCTGTAGACTTACATAGCCACTCTTGGCATAGCGATGGCCTTTGGTCTCCTAGGGAGATGGCGAAAAGAGCATTCGATTCAGGTGTTAGAGTTTGGTCACTAACCGACCATGATACCAACACAGGTTGGCCTGAAGCAATCGAAGCCTGTGAGGAGTTTGGAATGAAATTCATTCCAGGGGTTGAAATTACTTGTGAAGTTGAGATCAAAAGTGAAACGCACAACCCAACTTCTTGGCATTTGTTAGCATACTTCCCGGATGGAGCATCTGATGAATTTTCAAATTGGCTGATGGAATTAAGAGATTCAAGGGTTCCTAGAATGAAATTGATGTTAGCGGCCTTGAAAGAATACGGTCATAATATCACAATTGAAGATGTAGCAAAACATGCAGAAGGGTCTCTGGGTAGGCCTCATCTTGCTCGCGCAATGATAGAGAAAGGAATCGTCGAATCTGTTCAACAGGCCTTTGATGAATGGATTGGAGATTCTGGTCCCGCTTTTAGAGAGCGACCTTTACCTACAATAGCCGAAGCTGTTTTGTCAGTTCAACAAGCAGGTGGAATCACTTCATTAGCCCATCCTACTTACTATGGGATCGACACTGAAAAACTAGTTCCAGTGTTACTACAATTAGGGGTTGATTGTATAGAAGCAATGCATAATTCTCATCCGGATTCATATCGCTGGGAGTTAATGCAGCAAGGTATGCCGATTACAGTAGGAGGGGATTCTCACGGAACAGAGAGGAGACCTTCTCCGGGAAAGATGGTCGTGCCAATTAAGCATCTACACCCTTGTTTTCACCCATGAAACCATCCCATATTATGGCGGCTTCAAACAGTAAAATAATTGGTAGTGATACTAAGAAAAGTGATAGTGGGTCTGGCGGTGAAAAAGCCGCTCCTAGTACAAATGTGATGAACCATATGTGTCTCCTGTAAGATAGAAGTGTAGTTCTATCAATAGCACCGCTTTGTAAAGATAATAATGTGATAAGAGGGGCTTGGAAACCAATTGCACATGCTAGGCAGAGGCTTACGATAAATCCTACAAAGGCAGACAGACGCCATTCGGTAGAAAGACCGGCTGCCTGAGCGTCAGTGGCAAGATATTCCAAAAGCATTGGAGTAAGCAAATACCATGAATAGAGTATTCCTGATGCTGCAAGGACTGTTGCTGCGAATATTGCTATGACAATCATTCTACCCGGTCTTGGAGTTTTCGCAGCCAAGCCACTTTTACGAGCCCCGTCTATGATTAAGGCAAGTATTGCTAGGCCAGCACCCAGCCATGCACCTACCCTAACCTGTATCATTATGAATTCAACCGGAGTTAATACAATGATGTTAACGTCGTCTGGTAGGACACCTGCATTAAGTAACCAATCTACAACTCTGTGTGCGATTGGAAGTCCTAATAATAAACCAATTAAGAATAACACCACAATCAATTTCATTCGACTTCTAATGTGGGTCGAAATCTTGTCTAACATAATCCTGATTTCAGGATCGATTAGAGGTTGTTCGCTCATCTATTCTTCCTCCCAAAGATGGGACGGGGTGGAGTCTAGCAGTGATCTTCCTGCCATCTTCAATCGTGCTAAGCGATAAACAACGAAACCAGTCATCCACATAGATGGGAGTGACAAAGCCACTGCTTTAGCCATGTCATCATTATTGCCATAATCATTAATGATTTGAACTTCGATTACATCATTGACATCTTCTGCACTATTGTGCAAGATAATCAGATACCAAGATTCACCATCGCTTGTGTAAAATGTGTCATCATCACCCGGTTGAATCGAGAATATGAGTTCACTTTCTTCCAATAACGCCCAATCTATTTCACCATCATCCATGGCTTCAAGCGATTCTCCAACCTTCATGACTGTATATTGTAATGTCATTGAATCATCTAGATTTGTAATCGTTGTTGCTATCTCTTCATCATAATCTAATGGAGCAAGGATTTCGAATGTTGAATCTCCTCCCCCTAACCGCATGGATACCCTCTCATCAGAATTATTTTCCTGATAAGATACTGCTGAGAGTACAAGGAAGAGAATGAATATCGTTGCAGCACCTTCCCAGAACGTATGGTTTACCACTTTTTTCTTTGTCACACCTTCAAACATTTTACCGTGGTCGTTACGCAGTCTTGGTTGAATATGGTGGATAAACAAAGCACCTATTGCTCCAATAAGCATCCCTAATGGAATATCTATCAGCCAATGTATGCCAAGATATGCGATTGTGAATACGAACAGAATAGTGTTGATGACTATGAACAGGTGATATGGCCAGTGCGTCCAGTCACGCATTTTGATTTTCTTTTGCTTACAATGCAACCAGTTCAGAAGAATTATCCCGAATGGAATCGCAACATGTAATGAGGGTACTGCATTGTCAAGTGGGTCGTGTGTTGCATAGAAGAATGTGTACCACCCATCGTGGTATAGTAGGGCTTTCATTCCAGGTATCCATGATGATGTGACTTCAACATTGAAGAATAGATAGTATGGGACTGCTAGTGCATAAATCAGTAGATAATTGAGTGCGACCTTGTCAGTCATATCTCTCTCGCCAACGTATGCAAAATACACAGTTGTAATGTAAATCAAGAACAAATAAATGAATAAGTAATGGAAATTTAGGAATTCGGTTAACCAGGCATTCTCAAAGGTTTGTTGAATCCATAGTGTGGTGTCACCCTCTAGCGAGTAGATCCAGTTAGTCCAGTTACCAGTTTTAATTTTTATAGGTTCATTCAGTTGATCGGTAAGGGCTTTCCACTTGATGATTAACAAGTATCCCAGTATGTGTAAATAATATCTATTCTCGTGAATTACCTCGAAAGCCTTTCCCAAAGGTGTGCGGGTGTGTTCCCTTCCTAGAGTGAACAACCAACAGATGAGAGGTGTGAGGATTAGGATAAGACCCATCATCACCGTGTACGGACTCATTATTATGACTCCACTAGCCTATGGCTATGAGCGTTTTCACTCTTGAGAGGCTGAACGGTTTCTTTCATCCTCTGCTTTAGCGACTGCGATACCGTCTTCGACATCGACCTTGCGGAGTATTATGACTCCTGCAATAATCAAGATAGAAAGTGCGAAAATACCCACTCTGGAATCAAACCAGACAGTCATAAGTGCATAAATTAGCGGTCCTAGTAAAGCAGCAACCTTACCAAAGAAACCGAAGAATCCAAAGAATTCAGCTGAACGGGTTTCCGGAACCATTTGTCCAAACATCGAGCGTGCTAGGCCTTGAGATCCGCCAAGTAGCGCTCCTGCAAATACTCCTAGGAGTAAGAATTGGAAGAATACAGTCATTCCGAGTGGCGCCCATA
>MDSY01002346.1_pt1 | contig 17057 bp, 4 predicted proteins | sample 811131 | NCBI WGS metagenome assembly MDSY01 (sample SAMN05326643, study PRJNA326480) | marine metagenome | isolation source: seawater | place: Atlantic Ocean: South West | collected 2010
AGCGAACCCTCCTTGGGAATCAGCGGTGTTTCGCTGCACGTTGATGAGCGAACCTTTGGCCCGAATGATATCGCCTGCGTTGTCGGTGATGGTGTTGTCAAGGATGGTAGCGGATGAACGGAACACGTGGATAGCGGGACACGGGAAGTCGCCGTCGTACATTTGGGAATTGCAGGTTCCTGAATTGTTCGAAATGGCGTTGTTGGCGAAGTAAAGGCGAGCAGCCGTCGGCGCGGGCACCTGCCAGCCTTGGTCTTGGTAGTGGTATTCGCCGATCAAGACCGGCTCCTTGGCGGTCTCTGTGATGGTGTTGTTTTCAGCGATAACATCTGAGGTTCCGTAGATCCATATGCCGTTCCAGCCACCGATGGGGCCAATGTTGTTGTTGTGGAGTTCGACGATTGAACTGCGAATGCCGACGCCTGAACCCTCCGATGCTCCGGAGATGGTGTTCCCTTCTGCATACACTTTGGCGCCGTCGTAAGCGGTAATTCCGGCACCCTCTGCGGTCGTGATGTCGTTGTTGTTCACTTCAAGCGTGTGTTCAATGTTGCCAGTGGTTTTGAGTGAATTGGTGTCAACGGCGTTGCACTTCACCTCAATTTTTGAATTGGTGAGCGTACCTGAACTTGATTTCATGAGCACACCGTAAGCGTTGTCTTTGATATCGAGGTTGTCCATATCGATGTAGGAATTCTCGATGTAAATCACTGCACGGCCACCGCCTTGTTGGCCACAATCCGCGTCATTACCAGTAAAGGCGGAATTCTTGACCTCAAAGGTCGAGAGGATACCTGCTCCTGCGTCATAAGCGCGAACGGCAGCGGCATCGTATCCCTGTCCGTCAACACCGAGTTCAAACGTCGAGTCGGTGAGGAGCGGTGAGGCAAAATCAACGGCGATGACGTTGGAGGTGTTGATGTCCGTGAAGGTCATGCCTCGAGCGGTTGTGCTCGAGCCATCAAAGACGAGGGCCCCGTATTGCACGGACTGAAGGGAAGCAACGTAGATGGGGTAGCCGTAAGCGTTCTCAAAGTGTGCGTAGTTGATCGAGGTAATGGATTGGTCGATGGTGTCTCGGATGATCAAACCAGAACCACAAGCTGCATCGGGATTGGTGAGGACGTTGCTATCGGTGACCAAGCAACGGCCGGTCTTGGTGTAATCCGTTGGTAGGGACCAGATAAAGCGGGCTTGAGCCGACGAAGAACCGGCGCTTGCTCCGCAAGCAGCGTCGCCGATGCAAATGGCGCCTTTCACATCGATGAATTTCCCGAACGGGATGTTGATGGTGGTTCCTGCGTTGACGATGAGTTTGGCACCCTCAGCGACTTCCACGTCGCCTTGCAAGTTCATGGTCCCGGACCAGGTCTCGGTACCTGTAACGGTGCCTTGCGTGGTCTCGTTGACAGCCGAGGCGGCGGGAACGCTGACCATGACCAACAGAAGTGACATCATGTAGAGCATCACGAGAGAGACGGATTTGGTTCGATTATTTTCAGACATCAGCAATTCACCGATTCACTCCATGAACGCCACGAATATAATACTGCGCCTCATTTGCCGTAATTAGAATATCAATTGTGTTTTATAATATCACAAACTTCCCCGAATTATGCTCATATGATTCATGAAAAGGACATAAAAAAGGCAATTTGGTGTAAGAATGAGGTCGGCTTTTGGGAGGGAATCCTCCTAAAATCAGCCTCAGCATCCCGAAATGAGTCGAGATTGGTTCAACCAAGCTTCAGCATCCAAGAAGCCGTAACCCCCCCGTTCATCGTGGTTCATTTGGTCCGCAGCGAGAGAATCCATCAGCGCCTGTTTGACTTCAATCAAACACGAACTGTTCCCACCCGTCTGAGGTTTGAGCCGGGGTTGATCCTCAAGAATCAACGCAAGGGCACCCGTGACGAACACCGTGGCGTCTGAAGAGCCACTGCTTGAATACCACAGGTTGTCCTCACCTGTGCTGATGATGCGTTCTCCGGGTGCGACCAGTTCGGGCTTCATGTGAGGATGTTGGCGGACATCTCCGTTGCGGTCGCTCACACCCCCCATCGATGAATTGGTCCAAACTGTACCGTCTTGGGTCGTCGCTCCTACCGAGATGGCCAACGCCACGCTGCCTGGTGAGGCGACATCTCCATCGTCTTCGAGACCGTCGTTGCCTGCCGCAGCCACCACGAAAATTCCAGCATCTGTCGCTTGACGAGTAGCGGCTGATGAACCTCCTTCCGTGCCTCCAGCGTCATCGGAGCCTCCAAGGGAAAGCGAAATGATGTCGGCGTTGAATTCAAACTGACACCAACGTATAGCGTCGGCGACATCCGAATCCAATCCGGTGTTCTCACCGTCTCCGTTGTCTTGCAAGGCGGCCACCATGGCGAAGGATACATTTGGAGCAGAACCCAACTGTGCGGTGTCTTGGGAGAGGAGAAGGCCCGACATCAAGGTGCCATGCGCCACCGCACCGTAATCAAGAGGTTGGCGTGAAGCACCAACCAAGTCCTTGAACGTGATTTCAACCCCAGCAAAGGCGTCATGGGTTCCATCAATGCCCGTATCTACCATGCACACTCGGACACCCTCCCCTGTGAGTCCAGTTTCCTGAACACCTCGTATCGATGTATCCTCAAAGGCCCACTCAGATTTCGGCGCAGGAAGGTCAACAACAAGCCATTGATTTTGCCACATCAAGACGCTCAGCGAAATCAACAGAGCGAAGAGCACCACGCCTGATATCGAAAACCGCTGGCGGTTATAGCGCACCACGGGTTCAACTTGAAGAGGGGCCCATCCCATGGTTTCCGAACGCCATTCGTCTTGGAAACCAATCACGGTAGGGTCAACGGCTGACACAATGCGCCGGTCGGAGGGTTCCGGAAGGTATTCCACGTCGCGCAGGCCTTCCATGGCTCACGCTATCCCACTGTTTTCCTCATGAACCCTTGTTTGAAAATTCAAGCAAAAGTGAACATCAGAACTTGGCGCCACCACGGCTACGTGCGGTGCGGACACCACCGTAGACCACGAGAATAGCCAGCAGGGCGATGAGGAGCGTCATCCAAATTGATTCACCATCAGCGGTCGTCTCAATGTTGTACTCCAAGCTGAAATCATCATCCGAAGGCTTCTCTTCAACGCTGGTTGCTTCGGCACCTGCCACTTCGACTCGGTAGTCGAAACGCTGGTTGCCTTGCGTAAAGCTGAGGCCTTCAAAGACGGCAACGCCCTCTCCACCTGCTGGAACTGAGATGGACTGTGAGAGTTCTGCACTGTTTGGAGGCGTGAGGTAAACAATCACCGAGGGTGCGTCGAGCAATCCTTCGTTCACGATTGGAACACGCACAGCACCGGATTTGTCGGCGATAAGGTCCGATTCAGTGGCGATGCGAGCCGTATCCAAGGTGAGAACGATCGTGGCCTTCTTGATGCTAACCTCAACTTCTTGACGCTCGACGTTTTCATCCTGGCTGTTGATGTAGACCGTGAGGTCAAAGTCGCCATCCGTGAAGGATTCTGGTGCGAAGACGGTGAATTGTTGGGTCCTCGTTTCACCCTTGTTGAGGGTCAATGTCGAAGCCATTGGAGTGACTGACCAATCCTCGGGGATACCGCTTTCAAGCAACTCAATGGTGAACGTGTCCTGTCCGTTTCCATCGTTGGTCAACGCAAAGGAGAACTGGCGCTCAACCAAGGCTGACATTCCCAATTCTTCGGTCGCATCAGACACGGTGAAACCGAACGCCTGAGGGACATACACCTTGACAGATGCTTGAGAGGATTCACCCAGATCGGTCTCGAGGCGCAGCGTCATGCGGTGGCCGTTGGTGAGGTGCCAAGCATCAGCGACATCTGGCAGCGTGATTTGCACCTTCACGGTCGTGCTGAGCACGGCTTCGGTGGTGTTGTCACCGATACCGAGTGCTACGTTGATGCTGTCCTCGTAAGCGCCTTGGCCATCGTCAGCCGAGGCGTTCCAGAACTGAACGTTCCAGAGGTCGGAATCTTGAGCCAAGCCCATTTCCCCTTCCACGGCGAAGACATCCATGGCCTCCGTGCCGTTGTAAACCACATCGTAATCAAAGGTGATGACCGAGTAAATGGAGTCGTTGGTTGAGGAAACAATCGCTTCAATTTCGCCATCCATGGCGTTGAGCAAGGTGCCGTCAGTCAGGGAATCAGCATTGAATGAAATATCCAGGGCTGAGTTGACACGTCGGTTAAAGTTCAACGTGGCTGCGATGGTTGAGTCAGCGGTGATGGTGGTGGTCTGTCCACCAAAGTATTCCATATCGAGTTGGGAGCTGTGCTGAACCGTCATGAACTCACCATCAAACGAAACACCGCCCTCAGGGAAGAGTTCACGGAGTTCACCCGAAGCGGGTACGGCCATCATCCATGATTTTTCATCAAAGGTGCCCTCGAGTTCAACGGCTTCTTGAATCATGGAGAAACCAGCGCTGTCAGAACCTGCATGATGCACATTTTGTTCAATGTCCGTCCACGAAGTGGAGAGGTCAACGTAGCCTCCGAGGGCCATGACCATGCTGATGTTGCCACCGTTGGCGACGCTCGCATCGAGCAATCCGACGGAAACTCCGCCACCGTTTGGACCAGGGTTGGTCTGTGAAACCACGACGACCCATTCACCGGGTTGAACGCTTGCCGACCATTCAAGGGTGGTACCGTTCATGGTGCCGCTCACTTCTACCGGCTCTCGCTCAACACCAGCAACGGGGTAGAGCACAATGGTTGCATCAACCAGTCGACCAGCATCCAGTTGGTCAGTGACCGTTCCTTCGGCATCGACCAGACCTGCGGTCACCTCGATGTCGGTGGAATCTGGGCTGTCGTGAACGGTGTATCCTGATTGGTTGGCGGTCGCGTAGTACACGGTCTCAAATCCTTCCTTCGCAACGGTCACGTTGTAGACGTCACGAATTGGGACAAACACACGCCAAACGCCTTCTTCATCGGTGACCACCGTTGTGGAGACGTCGGTGTTGTTGCTGCCCACGACCGTGACGTTCATCTCTGGAAGTCCTTCACCGAAACTTGGCACGCTATTGTTGTCGAGGTCCCAGTAAACCTTACCTCCAATTTCGACTTCCAAGACCGCATAAACAGGGTCCAACACGAGGGAGTTGTTCTCATCGGCGAGATCGGTGCTGAATGGAGCATCGCTGGTGTCCATAAACCATGATTTTGTTCCAATGGTACGGTTGAGGTAGAAACTCCATGTACCCGGCATCAACAATTCCGTTGAGTTTCCGTCTGCGTCGGTTCGCTCAAAGGTGATGTTGCCAAATCCGTCATGGCTCACCGCGGTCACCGTCATATCACTGAGTGGTGATTCGGTCACGGCTTCCAAGAGCTGCATGGAAACATCGATGCTGACCTGGGTGGTCAAGTTGAGGTCCAAGCGGTCCGAGGTTGCATCCACCGTAATGGGGTGGCGCAGTGTCTCGGTGTGTTCACCGTTGGTGAACGGAGCCACGATAACCAACCAATCACCGGCTGGGACATACGCTGCGAACGTTCCGTTCTCGTCCGAGCCGATGTTGAACCATTGGTCGTCGGCGTCGTTGTAGAGCAGGAATTCATTGGAGATGCCTTCATTGCTGGTGTTGGACAACGTACCTGAAACCAGGTAGGTGTTCTTCAACGCCACCTCAACCGGGTCCTCAACAGCGTCCAAACTGATGCGAATCGCATCAAAGAATTGCTCACCGACCAAGTCGTAATCCGTGGCGTTCTCATCGCCGGCTGCGGTCCGGTTGAACACGACATCGTAGCCACCGGGCGTTAGCGACACGGTGATGATTCCGGGCTCGGTGTAGTCATCGGCCGTGAAGTACAGGCTGTCTTGGTCTTCGGCAATTGGCCTGAGGCTAAAGGCAGGCGTGGCCATGGTGCCATTCTCAAAGGTGCCGTCTTCGGCGGCGTTGAGGTAAACGTGCATGACCACATCAATGGCGTCAGGCTCTGCAATGAGTTCAATCAACGAGAGGGGTTCGGAGTTCGTACGGTTTATGGCCATGTCCTCAATCGCGGATACGTTGAGGCGCTCGTCGGAAACGGTGAGGTCCCAAACTCCATTTGGAAGTTCAAAGGCGAACTCTCCAAACTCGTTGGTGGTGGTGGTCCACATCAATCCAGCATCGTTCGTAGCGGTAATCTCGGGTGCCTCCCACATTGGGAAACTTGAATCCCAACGCGTGCTGTTGTCGTAAAGGTGAACCACTCCGTTGAGCGTTGTCGTGGGTTGGATGTAAAGCATGCCGAGGTCGTTGTCAGTTCCGGTTTCGACGGCCACAAGTGCACCGTATCCACGGTTCGTCACCACGCTTTCAGTGGTCATGTGGTAGGTGAATCCGGAAGGGACACGTACAGAGAAGTGTCCCGTAAGGTTGGTGACCGCTGAGAACTCAAGGTTGTCCGAAACAAAGTTGACCGTCAAACCGGATGCAGGTTGTGTGGTTTGTTCTCGGTTTTCCTCTAGTGTTTCATCGTACCAGGTGTTCCATTCCTCAACGGTGAGGCCAGGGTAATTTCGCATTGAACCGTTGATGTAAGCGGCTTGTGCGTAAGTGACATCCTTGACGAGGTCATCGGTACCGGGCTCGAGTTCAATTTGGTCGAAGAGCACGAATTCGGGGTTCACATCGTCGCGAATGTTCCAGACACCGAACAAAAGTTCAGCGTACAATTCTCCGTTCTCATCGCTGGTGACGTTGATCGGGTCCAGCAGGTCAATTTCGTTTTGGAACGTAATGGTCCGGTTGGCCACATCGAAGAGCGGTTCCTGTGTCAATGGGTCAACCGGCGAAACGAGTGTCAAGGTGACGTCCGCTGTGTCGGGCACATTGAGGTCAAGCGTGATGTTGGTCGTGTCCATGGTCACAAAGGTGGACTCGTTGAAATCGTACCAACCGTCGTTGTCGACGTCTCCACGGTAATAGTAGTCACCGGGAGGAATTGGACCGTGAGAGAAGTTTCCTTCTTCGTCGGTCGTGATCATGACGGCCAATTCTTCGCCCAGGTCAATGTCAACAAACTCAATGGTTTGGTTTGGCATGGCGTCGCCGTGCATGTCAAGGAGGGTGTCCTTGAAGATGGCACCCGGCATGGTCATGGCGAGGTCGTAGGTTGGGTCGATTCCGATTTCAACCGGGTCGGGCAACAAGACTTCCTTGCCGTTCTCTAGCTGTGCAATCATGTTGTAGGTTCCAGGAAGAAGGCCAGTCTTGTAGAAGGAACCGGGTTCAACCATTGGACCCGAGAAGGATCCAACACCGATGAACAATCCAGTTCCGTTGAACGTTCCCGTACCTTCGAACAATCCGGCGCCTTCGAGCGTTTCACCCTGTCCAGCGTCGGCGTCGCCGTAGGTTCGACTGAGCGTTGATGTGCCTTCTGAAGTGAACGTACCCATGGCATCAACCGTTCCCTCGAGGCGGTAGGTTGGTGTGTCGCCACTGTCATCGATGAGACAGAAGGTCTCATTCACTGGCATCAAGGCATTGGACTGGTTGTCTGCATCACAATCGACCACATTGGCCGGTGCGACCCAAGAAGCTTCGAGGAGACCGTTACCGGACCATGTACCGTTCGCAAAGAAAGAACGATCGCTGCCGATATCACGTGTGAAGGTTCCAATGAAATTGCTGGCGAGAGCGATGCCCTCACTGTCAAAGGAACCGTTCTCAACCAACGTTGCTTCACCGGTACCTTGGAGGATTCGAGATTCATCAGATGTGAACGAACCGCTCGTGGTTTCGACGGTGTAATTCTCGGTCATGGACCAAATGTTTCGCAGGATGAAGGTGGTTTCAGCAATCGGTTCGCCGTTGAATTCTTCATCGCCCGACCACACGACGGTCCCGGAAACACCACTGCTTTCAATGGTGATGTCCAGGTTGTCTTCCATGTCCACAACACGGTTTGCTTCATCGCCGGTGATGTTGAGTTGAGCCTCGCCCAACCACGTCATGTTGGCGACTTGACCCAACACAGCGGTGATTTCGTTGATGGTGCGGTCATCGTTGGTTTCGGTCAGGATATCGCTGAGGCGTTCGCCGTAGGAACCGTCTCGGATGTTGTCACGTGCAGCCGTAGGGTCGAAATCACCCGCAAAGGCGGACACACGAATGCGTCCGGCAGGAGCGAGGAAGTCGTAATTGCCCTCTTCATCGGCGTCCACATAGCCAATGGGTACCCAGTAGGTGTCCTCATCAAGGTCTTCACTGCCTTCACCGGAGAACGCATCCCGCTCTATGAGCAATCGGACGCCAGGAAGACCTTCGCCGTTGTCGCTCATGGTGACTTGGCCGGTCAATTCTGCACCGGGGTAGTACTTCAGAATCTTCACCAGGGTGTTCGTTGATTGTATCTGGTCTTCAGGAACTTCGCTGTACCAGTTGGCGATGACGAAATGATTCATCATGGCACCGGGCAATGGCAGAGCGTTGGTCAAAATCGTACCGGGTGATCCGGATTGACCGAAATGTTGCGAAGGTTGAGGGTTGCTCGAACCGGCATTGAGCCCAAGCGTGGAGGCTCCGTACCCGACGTAGGTTCTGGCGACCATCGTGTCAAAGAAAGCAGGGTTGTGGTCAACGCGGACATCCTCGATTTGCAGCGGGTCGATTTCTGCACCGGCCTGCTGATTGAGGAAGTCCTTCTGCATCGCTTCGTCAACCTCTTCACGGGTCATCTCGTCCTGGAAGTCGCCACGAACGGTCTCGTACACTTCGTTCATGTAAGTGGTGACATCTTGTCCAGACAGGATGGTTGGTGCACCAAAGATCCCCATAGGTTGACCACGGTTGTAATTGGCGTCCGCCGTGTAGCGACCGGCGCGTGGGTAGAGACGGTCGTCGATGGCGAAGTAACGAATTTCGTGGTCTCGGGTGATGGTTTCACCAGGGGCTCCTTCGTAATCTTGGACCCGGTACGGGCTGTCAAGATTGATGAGGTCGTTGTAAAGGTCGTGAATGATGTAGTTCGGGTTGGCATCAAAAGCGGCCGTAAGGAGCTGCGTAGTCAAAGCCAAACGGGCGTTCTTTCGGTGGATGGACGTCGACACCGAGAGGTACTCGTCGAGCAAGTCATCGGTGTACCAGTAATCGCCAAAGATGGTGTGGCTGCGACCTTCAACGGTTTCTTCTGAAGTTCGCACGTTGTTGTTGAAGGTGATGTCGGCTTGCTCCATGGAGCTCCAAGCATCGCCCACACAGGAACTGGAAAGCGCATCAGTACAAGGAATGGCTTCACCGTCTTTGTAAACCTTGTAGAGCTTGTTATCGTCAAAAATACCGGCGACATGGGTGTAACCCTCAGCCAATACCACGTTTCGATTGGACTTGACCACGTTGAACGAGCGCTCTTCAATGAATTCAATCATGCTTTCATCAAAGGTGAGTTGCATGGTCATGAACTCGTTCATCTGTTCCGTGGAAAGGTACTTGTCAACGGTGTTTTCAAAGGCAGGCGTGAATTGATGCTGGTCACCTTCGGTGGCGTAGACTCGGTCCCCTTCAGCAAGTTGCCAGATGAACATGGCGGCCAAGTCATCCTGAGTGCGTGCAAGAAGCATGTTTCCTGTGGCCGGAATACCCGACTGGAAGTTGTCGGAGACCGATGGGTGCTCGCCGGTGCTCAGGGCTTGGAAACCATAGTCCCACCACGAGACAAAGGCAGGTTTCTCCGAATACGCCAGGTCCGCGTCTTGATTCGCTAACCATTCGTAGGCTGCGTTCCATCCATTGTCATTGAACGAGGAACCAAAACTGCCCAGGTACCAACGACCGTCGTAGGTACTGCTGTCCAGAATCGAAAAGCCAAGACCGTCAAATCGTAGGATGTCAGGGACAATGTTGTAGATGCGCTCGTCGATCTCGCTTTCCTGGTTGGAGGTGCCGGGAATGGCGGAATCCAAACCGTACGTGGCTTGTTGTCCGAAAATCATGATCATCACGAGGAAGACCGCAGAGAATTGCGGCGTACGCCATACGGCTTTCCGAGCACCAGAGATGCGGTCAGCCGGTGTTCGAATACCGAATTTCTTCCACGAACGAACCACGCGACCCCATTCAGCCCACTTCCAGAACGCCATGATTCCAGCCGCTCCAAGAATGGCCATGATGGGCGTAGCGTTGAACATGAAACGAGCAGCGTTCCAAGCCATGAACGTCGCCGCAAAGACCCAGACACCAAACACCAAGGCGGTGCCATTTCGGTGGCGAAGACCTCGCCAAAGAAGTCCGCCGCCCATGATGAGAGCGAGCAAGAACGTGATCGGTCCAAAGGAGGCAAAGAGTTGAGCTCGGTTGGGTGCGTTGGCTTCAGCAACCGTGCCGAAAATCTTGGTCTTGGTGAAGTAACCGCTGCCGGTGAACAACACGTCCCATGCATCGGAGAGTTCCAACGTCTTGAGAACGTAAAGGATGGCAAAGAAGACGGTTGCAACGCCAGCGAGTGTCCCGAGGACGAGCAACCAAGGCTTGTCTCGGAAACCGGTTGTCACGAAGGCAATGGCCAACGTAAATCCAAAGATGAACAAGAAGGGTTGCAGGCCAGTTGAATCAAACACCAAGTTGAACTGAGGGTGAGCGTAGAACGGCAAAGCCATCAGGAAAATGGTGGTCAACATCACGAGGAACATCACGCTGAGGGTGGTTGAATCGCGACGTCGGAACATGTTCAAGGCCACTTGCAAAGCATAAGCCAAGAAGAGGATTGAGGGGCCGACGACGAACCCTTTCCAACCGAGGGCGACGATACCAAAGGCCACACCGGCAAGGGCAGCGTTTGCCATGGCCGCTTGTCGATGCTGAGCAACGTCGTTGAACGCACGCACAAAGGACAACGGATGAGCCGAGGTTGTCTTCGTGATGCGAGCCGATCCGGAATACTTCACTGCACGAAGCCAATACATGAACCCGATCGAGATGAACAACATCACGAAGGCGTCGTGGTCAGCCAAAGCCCAGGTGGAGTGGGTGACGTGAGCAGGCATGAAGGCGATAAGCCAAGCAGCCAGAACGCCGGCGCCTTTGCCAAAGTGATCCTTGGCCATGCTGGCGATGGGGAACACCGTCAAAGCACCGTAGACGGCAGGGAGAGCAAGCATGCTCCACCACACGGCATCTTCGGGTGTCGAAAGGAAGGGTTCCAGCACCATAGCTCCGATGGCCATCGACCAAGAAAAGAGCGGGGGACGTGGGTTGATGCCTCCAATCGGATAGAAGCGGTCGGCGTCAAACACGAGGTGCGCATTGTTGGCCAAGATGTAGTCGACGACGCGCTTCATGTACCAAGGGTCGGAACCACCGGTCATGTCCCAGTTGCCCGTTCCAAAAGCATTCATCGATGGAACGGCATACCACTGGACACGGATGGCCAAACCGACCAAGAAGGCCAGGGCGATCATCATGCTTGAGCCGTGAGCGCGAAGGAACAAGCGAGCCTGGGAAGGCTCGTGCTCTCCGAGGTTTGCCCAACCGCCGAAGCGTTCATGGTTGCCAATGGAGTAAATTCCAACACACAGGAAGAAGGTGATGGCGAGCCAAATGAGCGCGCCCCACGTTCCATCAAGGTCCTCGCTGTACCAGATTCCAGCCTCAAACCAAGCAGCGACTTGGTACAACGTCCACATCGAACCAACGAGCATGGCGCGAGTGTACCAGCGTTCTGCCACCATACCGGCGACGATGAAAGCAACCACACTGGTTAGGAGAGCGCTCCAATACCCGGCATAGCCGTGGTATCCATTCTCCGTGGTGATGCCGAGTTGGTCAATCACATCGACACTGTTGAAGTGCCAAAGTGAACCTACAAAGGCAAAGATGGAGACGGTAAGGGCACCCATTAACGGCAAGGCGGAACGGTTGAATCCGTCGGTCTGGCCGAGGAACGAGAACCATCCCTCTTCACCTGCGGGGTTGACCGTGCCTCGAGCGAGGACACCGGCCAACACTCCAACAAGGGTAGCCAAGGTCCAGGAGGCAAAGAAGACGTAAGCGGTTGCTTGGCGCTCCAGGTTCATCGTAGAAACAAGTTGGCCACTTTCCATGTTGTAGGTTGAAGGAAGCGCGGCGTAGGCGTCTCCAGCGGCTGAAATAGCTATCCAGAATCCAATGGCCGAGAAGGTCATGGCCGTTCTCCACTCGTGGCGTCCACGAAGGTCCAAATTGGAACCAAACACGACGATAAGAGCGAACATCAAAGCCGCAACTGCATCGACGTCTGCAAAGGCGTACAGTACCTCAGCGCCGACCAGAGCAAACACCAACACGCCGAGGGAAACGGTGGAGGTGGAGAGGCCGGGCTGAGATTCCTGAACGATGCGTGGCAACAAAGCCAGCATGCTAGCGACGGCGACGACAAGCATCGGCATCATGTTGGTCAGTGTCAAGTCGTATTCAATGCCCACGACTCGTGTGGTGGCAAGAGCGAGCAGCACGGCCAGAGGCGCAAGCAGCAACCCCATTACGGCACTTGGCTGATTCACCTTCGTATCCATTTGTTCATCCATATGTATCCCTCATTTTAGGTCCAGCCTCAAGGCTGGCGTCGTTGGCCACTTCTGAACCCCTTTTAGAGATGATGGGTTACCAAGGAGGTCGTTGTCTCTCAGTCGCCCTTTTGCTTATGATGAAAATTACGGTAAAATTCACAGAAATTAACGGATGGCGCGATGGGCAATGTCCGTTCGGAAATGACCACCTTCAAGGTCAATCTTTGAGAGCAATTCATAGGCCATTTCTTGGGTCGATTTGAGGTCATTTCCAAGGGCAGTGCACGACAGAACACGACCACCCGAAGCGATGAATTCGCCTCCCTCGTTCATTGAAACTCCAGCAAAATTCACCCATGCTGTCCCGTAGTTCGCCGAGGCAGAAAGTTCAGCCAAGCCACCGAGCAATCGGCCTTTCTTGGGAGAAGCAGGATACCCCTCGGAGGCGAGGACCACGGTGACGGCCGAACCGCCATGCAGATGAAGTTCAACATTTTCCAATATGTCCGTGGCTGCTCCGTGGAGAAGGTCAAACATGTCCGTTTGAATGAGCGGAAGCGTGACCTGACATTCGGGGTCACCAAACCGGACATTAAATTCCACCACGTACGGGTCGTCGTGTTGGTCGATCATCAAACCGATGAACAAGACTCCCCGATAAGGAACATCAAGCGAGGACAAGTGTTGATGCATTGGCTCGACGATTCGTGAGATCACTTTGTCATGGACACTTGAGGAAACCACGGGGGCCGGACAATAGGCACCCATGCCCCCCGTGTTGGGGCCTTGATCGCCGTCGTATGCGCGCTTGTGATCTTGACTGGCTGGGAGCGCTCTGAAGGCGGAACCGTCCATGACGACCAACATGCTGGCTTCCTCACCCGGTAGGAAAGCCTCGAGGAGAACGAAACCGTCGGTTTGAATTGAGGATTCGATGAACGCTTTCGCTTCAGAACGGTCTTCGGTCACCACCACACCTTTTCCACCGGCCAAAACATCACGCTTGACCACCCATGGATGGCCAGCATAGGCATCAAGGGCCACATCAACATCGCTCTGCGTGTCCAAGCGTTGGTAGGCGGCAGTCGGCACTCCAGCCGCTTGCATCGTTTCCTTGGCGTGAAGTTTGGAGCCCTCGAGGTGGGCCAAGGCCGCCACCGGTCCAAAACAAGCAAAGCCCGCAGCGGCGCATGCATCGGCCAAACCCGCACACAACGGGGCTTCGGGCCCAACCACGACAAGGTCGGGCTTTAGCCGTTCAAACAGGGCCATCAAGGAGGTCGTTGACATTTCATTGGCGTGGTTGGTGGCCAAATGGGCCGTCCCTGCATTCCCTGGCACACAGTGAAGGGAACCGACCTGAGGTGAGGAATCGAGCGACAGGCAGAGAGCATGTTCACGACCACCGCTTCCAACCACGACGACCGTTGCTTTGTCCATATCCCGCCGTGGCCTCCGGCGATGAATAAGGCCTTCGTGGAGGCCATTTGTACGAACTGGGCGGAAGAACCCTTATCCACCACGAATTTTTGATGGGACCATGCGAACCCACAAGCCAGTTGCCGCCCTTCTTCTCGCCCTTCTCATGGTGGGCCTCCCTCTCACCGCCGCACAGCCACCCTCCGGAGGCGACTCCACCACCATCACCGAATCCGAAGCATGGACAGAGGACGGTTCGATGAACGGACACGTCGTTGTCAGCGATGGAGCAGTTTTGACGGTGAGTGCCAACATCAGCATGGCCACGGGTTCATCCATCACCGTGGAAAATGGAGGCCAGTTGGTCTTGACCAACGGGGCCCTCCTCAGCGACGACCTCAATGCAGGACTGATGGTCAACAGCATGTTTGCGACACTTACACTCAACTTTGGAGACCTTGCTGACGACGGCGTCCTCCAACTCAAATTTGACCACATCATCGATGCAGATTCGAAAATGAACGTGAGCGTTGGCGATGAAACGGTAAACGCTTCAGGGCTGGACACGGTCCAGTTTGACGCACCGCTCAACGGAACTGATTTGATGGTCACCTTTGATTCGTACTACTTCACACCAACCTATCTCCTATGGGCCAAGGCCATCTACGGTGGAGGGAACACAGCGACCTTGTTGGCTCAGGATATCAACGCATCCGATGCCCCGCTCTATTGGTTCCAGTCTGGATTTGACATCCATGCTCACGGTGATATGACCGTCACCAGCAGCACCCTTTCGGGAGCCAGCATCCACTGTGAGGCACGCTGCCAATTCGACAGTTCTGAGCTCGTTGGAAGTGCCCCTGTTGACGCTGCGACCACCGCCTCTGTCTCGGTGATTGACAGCCTCATCACTGGTTCACGAACCGATGAGGACATCGTTCTTCACGATGAGGCTACCATCGTCTACACCAATAGCCAAGGAACAGGTGGAACCACCGATGCATGGATTCGCCTCCTCTCCGAGCGAACCTTGACCACGAACATTCCAAGCGGTAGCCTCGATATTTACGACATGGGTTGGGGGGCTGCCGACTGGAACGACTTGACCGACGAAAACGGCAACATTGTATTGGTGGATCAGGGAGCCACCAATGAACACAAGCGAATCGTGGCTTGGATGGACGGTGATGGTGTTGAGCATCAAGAGGATGCCAGCATCACCCTCTCGATTTCCAGCAGTTGGGGTGTGTTCTCAAGCACCATCGATGCACCAACCACCTCAGCGGGCAGCATTGAAGTCGCCCTCCCATTCATTGATGTCACGGCCGTTGCTCCAGAGACCGATGTCGCTGTGGCCAACAAAAGCGTCTCCGGGATGATCACCGTTGAAAACACGGGAGCGGCGGACGCAACGAGCATCAGCATTTGGTGCTACGAAGGAGACGACATTGCCGACACCACCCAAATGGTGGTGAGCCTCGCCGCAGGCGAGTCAAAAGATGTCCCGTTCACATGGTACGCTTACAATGCAGGTGATGCTGCCTTGACGTGCAAACCTCTGCTCCCGAATGCCTTGGAAAACATTGCTGACCTTGTCGTGGAAGCTGACGGAGCCACCTCACCGATGGTGGCCTGGGAATACGCCGAAGAAGTGGAGGAGGCTCCCCTCCTCATCTGGCTTGTAGCGGTTTTAGGCTTCGTGGCCCTTGCATTGTACGCTGCATCTTTACGCAACAAGGAAGAGAAGGAATACGCAACGTATCCAGATTCCGATGAGGATGGAGACGACGCTGAAGATGAGGAAGCTGAAGACTCAGAGGAAACGGATGAGGCATCAACATCGTCGATTTATGACCTTCAAACCGAAGGTGAAGCCCAAGATTGAGGACCATTCGTGGCCTTCAGCCTAGGCCAGTTTCACATCGAACACCAGTGAACTACAGGGCATTCAACCGCTGGTCATTTAGATGCTAATGTGCTTTCGCATGTCACCATGTTGTCTTTTTCGGTCATTGATGAAGCTCAGCAAGTCGCTCCGACACCTTCGCCCTTTGCGGTGGTTGGATTGTTGTTATCGTCTCGTTCACCGGAGGTCAAATCAATATCCCAGCTGTATTCCGAAGTAAACACCGTTTGATCACCAAGAGTATTGGTGATGTCAACCGTGAAGGTGTAGCAACCTTGGCCGGCGTAAAACTCGTTCTTGTCGAGGTAGAATACACCCGAATTGTCGGTCCCAGAGCCAGTCAGTCCGAACCATCCGGCTGTTGAACCACTTCCTGAACCACCACTTTGAGGTGCCCAGGTTGCCATGTCACCGTCAACTGAAATCAAACTCTCCGACCATGATTCACCTTCTCCGGAAACAGAAACTTGGACTTGGTAATCAGCCTTCATCGGACGCAGTCCTACGGCAGAGAATCCACCACCGTTTTCAGCATCTTCGTTGGGGCCAAGAAGACCAACCAGAATTTCCATGGTGATGCCAACGTATTCTTCGGCATCGTTGCTGTCATGGAGTTCGGCAATTCGAACACCGGCGTTTTGCGCTTCACGGGTGGTGAACCGGCTTGGAATATTGATTTCACCCGTTTGGCCATTTGAACCCTCGCCCTTAATGACGTATTCCACCGCTTCGTTGCCAGCATAGTTTTCACCATTGCCAGCGAAGAATTCTGAAAGCGGCACCTTGAACTTCTTCATGTCATTGCTAACATCGCCCGAACCGGACCACATTTCAACACCGTCAGCTTCGATGGAGACATCAACGGATGACATGGTGCCACGAACCTTGAATGAAAGTTCGTTGGTCTCCTCATCCAGTTCCACTTCGGAGATGGCCATGGAGGCATTGGTGGGCACCAGCATGACGGCAGCGTATGGCGTTGTGGCAATCAGCAATGCGACGATAATGCTGCCGTAGAGCTTTGGCTTGTTAACGCTCCCACGCATTCGGTCAGCTTGCACGATCGCACCGATTCCAGCAACGAGAACCACCGCAACGACAGCAAAGCCCCAGGCACCACCTTGCAGGGAGAGAATAGCACCGAGGAGAATGATGACCCAACCAGCGAGGTTCACCTTGGTAGCGGTGTCAGGGGCGCCTGCGGAA
>MDSY01057312.1_pt1 | contig 17057 bp, 27 predicted proteins | sample 811131 | NCBI WGS metagenome assembly MDSY01 (sample SAMN05326643, study PRJNA326480) | marine metagenome | isolation source: seawater | place: Atlantic Ocean: South West | collected 2010
GTGTAATGCTCTTATCATCCCAAAAGATAATTGGCGTACAACATCCTCTAAAGAACAGTCGTTTATAAATTTATTGGTTCGGTAGTCCATAAAAATCCATTCACTAAATTTCTGCACATAGACAAGTCTTACATCAATGCCTTTTTTTACAATTTCTACATTATCTCCGTAAGTATGGTCTTCTAGTGTTTCAACTATGTAATTTATCTCTCCTTGTAATGCGTGGCTCATATGCGTTCTATCTCCCCATTTAAGATGTCTTCGATACTAGCAAACTCACTTCCCCACCAATTTATTGTGAATGTACCATTCCTCATTGGGTGTATTTCGTAATTGAGTTTTAGTTCGTAAAGAGCAGTCATGTTTTCGTAAATCCAATCTTGGAAAGTTTCTGCTTCCTTTTGATTTACTGTTAGGGTTTCGTACTCATTTGTGTAGAATTCATTACCTTCTACTATTGTTTTACTTCTTGCTGTCATGTTTTCTCCTTTGATAGCGTTAGTTAATAATATATAAAATACCAAAAATATCTCATAAAAGCAACTTTATTTTTAACAGTAATATATACTTCTTATTACATGGCAAAAAATGAGAGTAATTTTTGGCAACAAGTCAAGAAAAATCTTAAAGAATTTCAATGGCTACGCCTTGAGTCTTGGGCTTCTCAGGGCGTTCCCGACTTGTTGGGTACAACTAAAAATGGGCAACTCTTTACTGTTGAATTAAAAGTAATAAAAAGTAATAAACCAAACATCTCGCCACATCAAATCGCTTTCCATTTACAGCGTAAAAACTCGCCGTGTTTTATCCTGATTTCGTCCCTCGTCCAATCAACCTCCAAAAAATCTCAGCTCTATCTAGTTCCTTCGTCCGAGCTAGAAAATCTTTTGGACGAAGGTCTTTCGTCCAAGTATCTCTGTTCTTCGTTCGCTGACGTTGGTCAAAGGATTAAAAATTATTGGGGGGATTGACGGGGGGTTGGCTTGTCGCTTCACTGTTGATTTTTTTACCACACCGAAGCCAGATGGCTTCAGGGCTTCAGGACGAAAAAAAGCCCGAATGACTGAAGCCATTCGGGCTTTATGATTAACAAGCTCTGAAGTTTATTCGCGTGAATTTTTACTGATGTGGTCTGCAAATCTTTCTCTATTAAATTTGGGGTTATCCGTCTTCAATAGATTTTCGAAATCTTTTCGAAACTCTGCAGAAACACCTCTGTTGTGTTCAGCAAATAAATTGGCGAACTTTATATAATACTTTCTTGATAAGGGCATTATATTTCTCCTATTTATTTCTTTTGTGGCTCTGACATTTAAGAGTTTCAGTATTTAAAGTAATTCCCTGCACAGCTAAAGCCTCCTGAATTAATTACTACCACATAAGAATTATGGCACAGGTCCCATAAAAAAGCAAGGGGAAAAAGGGGTTGACATAAAAGCGACGAGCCTGACGGCTCGTCGCTTTTATTATGATTATTTACCGCTACGCAGATACGTGTAAAACGCTGGGCGTAAAAAAAGGGCGACTACATTTCTGTTGTCGCCCTTCGCCTAAGTATTAAAAAAGGAAAGAACTTAGGACTTTTTTGGGACTATTTAATTATCATTGAAGTGAATTCCCTTTCTTAAGCTCTCATAGTAGTCAGCAGTTAAATTTTCCTTCAAAACTTTAAGAACTAAATCTGCTTGATATTGGTCCACACATTCTATCCAAATTGTGTGAGTGTAATCTTGTTCTTCCATATTTACCTCGTTGTTTGTTAATCAATAATTAATTATGGCACAGGTCCCATAAAAAAGTCAAGGGGAAAAAGGGGAAAAAAGGGGTTGATAAAAGCGACGAGCCACGGCAGAACGAGGTACGAGTGTTGGCTCGTCGCTTTTATTATGATTGTTCAGCCCACCAAGGTGACGGGGAAAAACGCTGGGGATAAAAAAAGGGACGACTAACATCTCTGCTGTCGTCCCTTTGCCTAAGGTTAAAGGTTAAGAACTTAGGACTTGTTGGGAAAATTACTTCCTCGTAATCATGACATCACCTCTCCTAAGTTTTGTTGTTGCACTCCTTCGGCGTAATCGTCGAAGCCCATATCTAAGAACACACTACCGCTTCCGAAAGATAACTGTACTCTCATTTCAGTATCATTGTGAACAAAGTCCATAATGACTGGGAACAAAGTATCTTCGGAAAAGTCTTCAAAGAACTCGTCAGTAATCGTTCTATTCCTACCTTCGTCAATGGACCTTTGATTAATCCTTTTGACATCTTGGTAGGTCATAAAGCTAACTGTGTTATTCATATGTTCATATTAAGATAATTCTCATAAAAAAGCAAGGGGGATTTGTGGGGGTTAAAAGCGACGAGCCAACGAGGTACGAGTTGGCTCGTCGCTTTTATTATGATTTTTCTGGGCGGAGCGGACTGTGTAAAAAAATTAAGCCCTTTTTGGATATAAAAAAGGGAGGTCCGAAGACCTCCCTTTCCATGATTGACAACAACATCATTCTTTAGTCCATAGGGATAAACATAGGGGGTTGTTGGTACTCCTCTGTTTTAAGAGGTCCCTTAGGCAATCGAATACTTTGCATGTAGTATTCAATCGGCATGATTGGGGAAGTGTTATTCCCTTCGTTATCAGTGCCGACAACAATACCTCTTCCAAAATAAGCGTTGTCGTTAAAACTAAAAGCATAGTTTTCGTCAATCAATAATCCCTCATCATCAATGTAAATTACATCAGTGTTATCAGGATTTGAATAATCTCTAACCGCGTCTATACAGTTGACATCTTTAATGTCAGTGGACAGAAGCTGATAGATTTTATCTAAGCCTAACTCGTTGCCTACCTCTACTTGAGCGACAGTCTTGAAGTCAGGTTGAATAATATAAATGTTCATATATTCCTCTTTGTTGTTAATCGAATTACGATTATAAGATATTTTTTATAAAAATGGAAGGGGAAAAAGGGGTTGACAGAAAAGCGACGAGCCGACAGTTCTTTCCTAACGTGTCCTTTGTCGGCTCGTCGCTTTTCTTATGATTAGACCTTAGGCTCTTTGTACCAAACTCGGACCTTGCCATTCGGTTGAATTTTTAAAGCGGGTAGTTTGTTAAGATTTCTAAGAGCATTTGCCAAAGACACTGCCCTCGGATAACTTTCCATAAGTACGCTATCGCCAACCTTCATGCACTCGGCAGTAAATTTAATCTTGCCTTGTTTGCTCTCGATTGGGATATCCTTTTCTATTTTGTAAGTTTCCATTATTACTCTCCTAATTTAATTATGTTTTCTAGTATCAGTCTTTCAATCTTAAAACGACTTTCATCTAGTTTTTCACTAGCTGATAAAAACTCGTGAGATACATTTTGATAAAACTCATACATCTCACTAATCTTGTCGCTTGGATTATCTGACTGTTTATTTTCTATGACGATTTCTAATGCGTCACTCCTAAGTTTTTTAAATTGTTTATCCATAATAAAAAAAGGGGAGTCCTAAGACTCCGCCTTTTCCTCCTCTGTAATTTTAAGTTGATTATCAAGAAACGCTTTGACAAGTCTAAGGTTTCTCTCGTTAAGTTGGGCAATGCTACCTAAAGCACTGCCCACCATTGCATCTTGAAAAGATTTAGTGTCCATTAATTTAAATCTCCATTTGGAAGTCTAAGATTATTTAACTGACCTAACTCCATGACTTCCTCCATTTGAGTTGTGTCCATGTTGCCATTTGAAACAATGACAACCCCATTGATGACTAACTCGCGTAAGTCATTCTCAAAACCTTGAAGTTCTAAACCTTCGTTGGTTTTTAATTTAAAGATTATTTTCATATTTCCTCTTTGTGTTGTTAATCAATATGTATATGATATAGATATATGCAAAATATGCAAGTATATCTCATAAAGTTTTTAGAATATCTTTTCATATAAGATTGTTTTTATATAACAGGGGGGAATAAGGGGGGTATCTAAGCGACAAGCCGTCAAACAAAAGGAGCGAAGCGACTGACGGCTTGTCGCTTAGATTATGATAGTAACAGAGGGGGGAGCCCCCCCAAAAAGAATAACATCCATATACAGACATATATAAGTAAAGATATATACAAAAACTCTGGTATCAAAAACTTTGCGTATAGGACCCCCCTTATGTAATATAAGTCGCAGGAGTCCCAGATGGAGAAAAAAATTTCTAGTTCCAAAAAATGTACGGACTGTAAACAAAAGCTTCCTGTAGAAGCATTCCCAGCTCAAAGTAAAAAATGTGTATCTTGTCGCTACACAGCTCGACGAAAAGCTGCAAGTGCCACTCCACAAAATTTTCTAACTCGTTCGTTTGGTCAACTCAAACATGCAAGGATGAAAAAAGAAAAATCAAAAAAAGGTTGGGAGATAACACTAGAAGATGTTTTAGAATTATGGGAACTACAGAAAGGTAGGTGTGCCTTGACAGGATTGTTTATGACTTTTCATAAAGACGGCAGTGGCAGAAGAGACTTAAACGTTTCTATTGATAGAATAGACCCAGATGTTGAGTATTTAGTAACAAACATTCAACTAGTTTGTCTTAGAGTAAACACAATGAAACATACAATGAAAGAAGACGAGCTTTATTGGTGGGCTAAAAATATAGTAGAATGCAAAGAAAATGAGTAAAGACTTAGATATAGACCTAGAAACCCTAGCGGAACAATATCCTGACGCAGCTAAAAAGTTTCTTGCTTTGAAAGAAGCACTAGATTCCAAAACACTACAACGAGAAGGCAAAGATAACTTCATTCGTTATGTCAAACACATGTGGTCTGATTTTATTGAAGGCGAACACCACAAGATATTTGCTCAAAAACTAGAAGATGTAGCCAATGGCAAGATAAAAAGACTAATAGTCAACATGCCACCAAGGCATACAAAGTCAGAATTTGCTTCTACTTTCTTTCCTAGTTGGTTGCTTGGCAGAAATCCAAAGCTAAAGCTTATGCAAATCACTCACACCGCAGAACTAGCCTTTCGTTTTGGTAGAAAAGTGCGTGACATTATTGACTCAGAAGAATACAAACAGGTTTTTCCTGATGTTTCTCTGAAACAAGACAGTAAATCAGCAGGAAGGTGGGAAACCAACAAGGGTGGTGAGGCATTTTACTCTGGTATTGGTGGTGCAGTAACTGGACGTGGTGCGGATTTGCTAGTTTTAGATGATATTCACTCGGAACAAGACGCACTTTCACCAAAAGCATTAGACAATGCTTGGGATTATTACAGTTCTGGACCAAGACAACGTCTACAACCGGGTGGTTCTATTGTCGTAGTGATGACTAGATGGTCGACCAAGGACTTAACAGGTAGATTATTGGCTGCACAGACGGACCCGAAGGCAGATAAATGGGAAGTAGTAGAGTTTCCAGCCATTTTTCCAGAGACAGGCAACCCATTATGGAAAGAATTCTGGAGTATTGAAGAATTAGAGAGTATCAAAGCGTCTTTACCTGTCTCAAAGTGGTCAGCACAGTGGCTACAGAACCCAACTTCCGAAGAAGGAGCGATTTTAAAGCGTGAATGGTGGCAAAAGTGGGACAAAGACCAGATTCCTAACATGCAATACGTGATTCAAAGCTATGATACGGCATTTTCTAAGAATGAAACCGCAGATTACTCGGCAATCACTACTTGGTGCGTGTTTTATCCAGAAGAAACCCTAAGTGCTCCAGCAATTTTGCTACTGGACGTGAAAAAAGGACGGTGGGACTTCCCAGAACTCAAAGAAGAAGCATTAAAACAGTATAAATACTGGGAACCAGACACAGTTATCATAGAAGCCAAGGCATCTGGTATGCCACTAACACATGAACTACGTCAAATGGGTATACCTGTCGTAAATTACACACCAAGCAGAGGACAAGACAAGGTTGCTAGAGTAAATGCAGTATCACCAATACTAGAATCAGGTATGGTGTACGCTCCTGAGGAACGTTGGGCAGAAGAATTGATAGAAGAGTGTGCTGCTTTCCCATTTGGTGACCATGATGATTTAGTAGACTCGACCACACAAGCTTTGTTAAGATATAGACAAGGTGGTTTCATAGGTCTCCATAATGACGAGAAACTAGAGGAACGTGAACCAAGATTAATAAAAAGTTATTACTAGATTATGGTAGACGAAATAAAAGCTCCCACTAATATTGAGAATATTTCTCAACTTTACGACAAAGACCCAACGACACAAAACGTTGCTGACACTTTTGTAGAGATAGACTCCCCACTTACAGGCGACGAAGAAGTAAATGTAGAACTTGCTCCAGATGGCTCTGCAGAAGTAGATTACTTCCCAGAAGATATACCACAAGAACCAGCGATTCCTTTTGATGCGAACTTAGCAGAGTTTATTGAGGACCAAGATTTAGATATGTTGAGTAGCGACTTGATTAGTGGCTACGAAGACGACAAAGCTAGTAGGCAAGAATGGGAAGATACTTACATTCAAGGATTAGACTTACTTGGTTTTAAAATAGAAGACAGAGAAACTCCGTTTCCCGGAGCATCAGGTGTTACTCACCCACTACTATCAGAAGCAGTAACGCAATTCCAAGCACAAGCTTTCAAAGAACTACTACCAGCAAAAGGTCCAGTCAAAGCACAAGTTATGGGAGCAGCAACTCCTGACGTACAGCAACAAGCTGCAAGAGTGCAGGACTTCATGAACTATCAGATAACTTCTGTTATGGAAGAGTACACACCAGAGATGGACCAACTACTTTTCTATTTACCACTTGCTGGTTCTGCATTTAAAAAAGTTTACTACGACCCAATGACGCAAAGACCTTGCAGTCACTTTATCCCTGTAGAAGATTTACTAATACCATACGAAGCTAGTGACTTAGAAACTTGTTCTAGAATTACTCAAGTTGTAAAAATGAGTCACAACGAAATACGTAGTCAACAACTAGCAGGTGCATACAGAGATATAGATGTAAAACCTGCTTACGTAAATGAAGGTTCTGATGTCAAAGAAAAAGTAGATGAGTTAGAAGGTATTACTGCTTCTGGTAATGACATGATGTATGACTTACTAGAAGTACATGCAACTCTAGACCTAGCAGGATTCGAAGACCCAGACGGTATGCACTTACCGTATGTCATAACCATTGACCAAACTTCTGGCGAAGTATTATCTATTCGCAGAAACTACAGAGAAGGCGACCCCCTCAAAAGAAAAATAAACTATTTTGTACACTACAAGTTTTTACCGGGTCTTGGTTTCTATGGCTTTGGTCTAATCCACATGATTGGTGGTTTATCTAAAACTGCTACCGCAGCATTAAGACAACTAATTGATGCAGGTACTCTATCTAACTTACCAGCAGGTTTTAAAGCTAGAGGACTAAGAATCAGGGACGACGAAACTCCACTAGAGCCGGGAGAATGGCGTGACGTAGACGCACCGGGCGGAGCACTTAGAGAATCACTAGTACCACTACCATACAAAGAACCGTCAGGCACATTACTACAACTAATGGGTATTTGTGTTGACGCAGGTAGAAGGTTTGCTTCGATTACTAATTTAAACATTGGTGAAGGTAATCAAGAACTACCAGTAGGTACAACCATGGCTCTACTAGAACAAGGAACTAGAGTCATGTCAGCTGTGCACAAAAGATTACACTATGCACAGAAAACAGAATTTAAAATATTAGCTAGACTTTTTGCAGAATATCTTCCGCCTGAGTACCCTTACTTGGTGGCGGGGGCTGATGCCACAGTAAAACAAACAGATTTTGATGAGAGAGTAGATGTCCTTCCTGTAAGTGACCCTAACTTCTTCTCTATGTCCCAAAGAATATCACTGGCTCAACAAGAGCTTCAGTTAGTACAAAGCAATCCAGAGATACACAATATCAAAGAAGCTTACCGAAGAATGTATGAAGCTTTGGGTACAGAAAATGTTGAACAATTATTTATGCCAGACCCACCACCACCAAGTCCAGTAGACCCAGTGATGGAAAATGCAAACGCTTTAGCAGGTGTACCTCTTGTCGCATTCCCTGACCAAGACCACCAAACACACATAGAGGTGCACCTGACTTTCTTAGATAACGATTTTGTGAAGTCTAATCCTGTAGCAGTACAAGGTTTAGTTAGCCACATCTTGCAACACGTTTCCTTAATGGCACAAAACGAAGCACAAGAAATGGCTATGCAAGACCCAGAAATGATGCAACAGTTGCAACAAGAACAGATGATGATGGACCAAGGACTTCAAGTACCACCTAATCCTGCTATGGCAAACTATGTAGCTACTGCAGAATTAGGAGCACTACAAGAAATTATGCCAAGACTAGAAGAAATATTAGATGTTGAAGATGGCGTAGTAGCACTGAAAAATAAAGAACTAGATATACGTGAACAAGAAAACGAAGATGATAAAGAAATAGCTGAAAGAAAATTAGAATTAGAAGAAGAGAAAATAAAATCTCAAGAAGATATTGCCGCCCTAAGAGCTGGTGTCGACAGAGACCGCAATAGACGTGGAGGCAAATCATAGACGAACTTAATTTCACGTACTTAGTTCAACGTGCTATCTCTAATAAAGAGGAACAAATAAAAGAAATAATGGCTAGTGGCGGTGTAGAAAACCACGAGCATTATCAGAACTTAGTTGGTCAAATCCAAGCACTAAACTTCTTGCGTGAAGAAATTAAATCTTTATTAGATAGGATGGAGCAAGAAGATGAGTAAATCAGCTTTAGAAGAAAAGTGGGAAGCCAAGTCAGAAGAAGAAGGCATTTTAGATAAAGCCTATGTTGGTGGCAAAAAGAAAGGCGACCCCAAATCATTAGACCCAGAGAAATTAGAAGAAAGTGTCATAGACCAACTTCCAGAACCTACTGGGTGGCGTATATTAGTTTTACCGTATAAAGCTAAACAAAAAACCAAAGGTGGTATCTTGTTAGCAAACGAAACTTTAGACAGACAACAAGCAGCAACTACATTGGGTTATGTTTTAAAAGTAGGAAGTTTAGCGTATACTGGAGACAGATTTTCCACAGGTCCGTGGTGTAAGAAAGGCGATTGGATATTGTTCGCACGATATGCAGGGTCAAGAATCGACATAGACGGTGGAGAAATAAAGATACTGAATGACGACGAGATTATAGCCGTAGTGCCTGAACCCGAGTCCATTCTGCATAACTTTTAACTACATGGAGAGGTACCATGCAAAATGAAATGACCACAGACCGAGCTGAAGAGCTAGTGCCATTAGACACAGACGGCAATGAAGTAGAGGTCGAATTAGAAGAATCTAAAGTCACGGAAGTGATTGAAGAGGAAGCTACCCCAGAACCAGAACCAGAAGCTGTAGAGGAAGAGGATTCTTCCGAACATGAAGAATACAGCAAGAAGGTTGAAACCCGCATAAATAAACTTACTGCAAAACTAAGAGAAGCTGAACGTAGAGAAGAAGCTGCTACTACTTTTGCTAAGTCTATGCAGGAAGAAAATAAAACATTAAAAACAAGAACGACGGACTTAAATACAAACTACCTAACTGCAGAAGCTCAAAGGATTACTGCAGAAACCGAAAGAGCAAAGAACGAGCTAAGACTAGCTAACGAATCAAGCGATACAGAAAAACAAACAGAAGCCCAATCTAAGATTGCGGCATTGGCAGTGGAAGCTCAAAGAATTACTGAGTTAACTAAAGCCGTTCCTGAAACAGCAGAAACAGAAGTTGAAGTGCCAGAAGCACCTCAACAGCAACAAGAGTATGCTACTCCTACACCTGACCCCAAAGCTCAAGAATGGGCTGACAGCAATGATTGGTTTGGTTCAGATAGAGCAATGACTATGACTGCTTTTGCAATTCACGAGGATTTAGTTAATGAAGGAATTGACCCTACTACAGATGACTATTATACTGAAGTAGACAACAGAATTCGTAACGAGTTTCCTCATAAATTTAATGATGAGGACTCTTCGCAGAAAAGCCGACCCGTTCAAGCGGTAGCACCAGTTAAAAGAGGTGCGAAAACTGGACGCAAATCTGTGAAACTCACACCTTCACAGGTAGCAATAGCTAAAAAATTGGGTGTGCCACTTGAAGAGTACGCGAAATATGTTAAGTAACGTGGAGGTAACATATGGCAGATAACAGAAAAAAAGACGCAAACCGTCAACCACGCGAAGCCCAGAGTAGAGAGCATAGCTCTGCAAGAAAACCTTGGGCACCCCCGTCCGCTTTGGATGCACCTAATCCCCCTGAAGGATATATTCACAGATGGGTGAGAACAGAGGTCAGAGGATATGATGACCGTAAGAACATGTCAGCCAGACTTAGAGAAGGCTGGGAACCTGTTCGAGCAGACGAATATCCTGACTTTGAATCTCCCTCACTTGACGAAGGTAGATATGCAGGAGTGATTGGCGTAGGTGGACTAATTCTTTGCAGAATTCCTAAGGAAACTGTGGATGAAAGAAGTGAATACTTCAAAGCAAAGACAAGGGACCAAATGTTGTCAGTAGACAACGATTTGATGAAAGAAGAGCATCAAGCCATGCCTATTAATAAAAATAGACAGAGTCGCGTAACATTTGGCGGAACTCAATCGAAAGATTAAGTTCTATAATTTTAATTTGTTTGAATTTAGGATAATTTTATGGCAAATGTAGATTCAGCTTTTGGACTAAAACCTTACGAGGGTTTATCTCCATCAGGTGCTATTCCACAAGCTAGGAAATACCTTATTAACCCATCAGGTTACGGCACAACTATCTATCAAGGTGACTTAGTTAAATTTAACGGCGGTTACATTGAACAAGCTGGTGTTAGTGACGCTAACATTGTTGGTGTTTTTAATGGTGTCCACTATCAAAGTTCTGACGGTCCTGTATGGAGCAATTTCTACACAGCTAGTACAACTGCTAGTTCTGGAGACATTGAGGTCTACATTTATGACGACCCCAACACGTTGTTCACTATACAAGGTGATTCTGACACAGCATCTACTCAAGCTGCTGTAGGAAAGAATGCTGATACTGTCGGTACAGGCGGAAGCACTACAACTGGTTTATCATCCAGAGAATTAGACGTAAGCACACTAGCAACTACTGCAGGTTTACAGCTTAAAGTAGTTGGTGTTGTGGACAATGAAAACAACGGAACTATTGCAGGTACACACGCTAATTTGATTGTTCAAATTAACGAACACGCCTACAAAGGTCCAGTAGCAGGTACATAATCAATGGCTATATCAAGAGCACAATTAGTTAAGGAGTTAGAACCCGGACTAAATGCACTTTTTGGACTCGAATATGACAAGTATGAAAACGAACACGCCGAAATTTTCGACGCTGAGTCTTCAGACAGAGCATTCGAAGAAGAAGTGATGCTTTCAGGCTTTGACGCTGCACCGGTAAAATCTGAAGGTTCAGGAGTGGCGTTTGACTCTGCTCAAGAATCTTTCACTGCTAGATACACACACGAAACTGTAGCATTAGCTTTCTCTATTACAGAAGAAGCTATTGAAGATAACTTGTATGACAAGCTATCTGCTCGTTACACTCGTGCGTTAGCTAGAAGTATGTCTACAACTAAGCAAATTAAAGCAGCCTCAGTTTTAAACAATGCGTTCAACAGCAGTTTTGCTGGAGGCGACGGTAAAGAGCTCTGTGCTACTGACCACCCAACTATTGGTGGCGGTAACTTTAGAAATGAGCTTTCTACTGCTGCTGACTTAAACGAAACTTCTTTAGAACAAGCATTGATTGACATTGCGGCGTTCATTGACGAACGTGGATTAAAAATAGCTGTACAAGGAACTAAGTTAATTATTCCAAAAGAGCTACAATTCACTGCTGACAGATTGCTTGAAACTAACTTAAGAGTGGGCACTTCTGATAACGACTTAAACGCTATCAGAAACATGGGCATGATTCCTCAAGGATACGTGGTCAACCACTACTTAACAGACACTGATGCTTTCTTTATTAAGACTGACGCACCTAACGGATTTAAAATGTTCGAAAGGTCTCCTGTCAGAACTTCTATGGAAGCAGACTTTGATACTGGTAATGTGCGTTACAAAGCTAGAGAAAGATACTCATTTGGGTTCTCTGACCCAAGATGTGTCTTCGGTTCTCCGGGAGCGTAACAGTCGTTTAACTTAAGGAACCTCTGGCGGGGGTTTCTCACTCAACCCGCCAACTTTTACTATGGACAAAATAAACCCCAAACACTACAAAGATGGCTCAATAGAATGTATTGACGCTATTCAATCAGCTATGTCTGAGAAAGCTTTCTCTGGCTACTTAAAAGGCAACATACTTAAATACATGTGGCGATACGAAAAGAAAAACGGTAAAGAAGACCTAGAAAAAGCTAGGTGGTATTTAAATAAGTTACTTGATACAATAAAATAATATTCCGAGCATTCGAATAACACTGTATGACTGGCTCGGCAGACTTAATCGACATGCAGTATTTAAGGAGCTAATATGGCAACTTCAACATTCAATGGTCCAGTTCGTTCAGAAAATGGATTTAAAACTATTATAAAAGATAGTACAACTGGTAGTCTCACTAATGAGATGACTCTTTCAACTTACAGCACTTCTATCACTATTGCTGCTACAGGTACTGACCACAAGGAAAGTTCAATAGGTATACCTTCAAACTTTATACCTATGGGCGTAGCAATTACTGTAACTAGTGCTGCTGCTAACAACGTAAACTTAGTAGACATTGGTACTGATGCAGATACTGATGGTTTTGTAGATGGTATCTCCGTAGCTATTAACTCAACTGGTTTCAAAGGATTCTTCCCTTGTAACGGAGTTTTAGGTATGTCTGGTGGTACTACAACTGCAGCTACTGAAACAGCTGATGAAGTAGAAGTAGTTATTTCTGGAACAGCAGGAGCTGGTGGAGTAGTAGCGTTAAAATTCTTTGGAATTGCGTCTGACTCACCAACTGCATAATAGGAGCTAACTATGGCAGGACGAATGACAGGTTCTGATGTTGTAACATCATCTGTAACTTCAACTGGTGACATGACTACTAAGCGTTCAAGGCTTCGTGGTTTTGTAGTGTCAGGTGGGTCTTCAGATGGCACAGTTACTTTTAAAAATACTAGTTCAGGTTCAACATTATTAGTTTTACCTGTAAGTGCTAATGCTACAGAAACATTAAATATTCCAGACAATGGGATATTATTTGTAGATGGTATACATGCAACACTATCTAACATAGATAGAGTAACTATATTTTTTACAGGGTAATTAGTGGCAACTTCAGGTACTACAGCCTTTGACTTGAGCGTTGATGAGCTTATAGAAGAAGCTTATGAGCGTTGTGGAGTTGAATTAAGAACAGGGTACGATTTAGAAAGTGCAAGAAGGTCATTAAATATTATGATGGCTGATTGGGCTAACCGTGGACTTAATCAATGGACAATAGAACAACGCTCAGTCACAGTTACTTCAGGAACTAACTACATAGACATTGGCACTGATGTAGTTGATATTACTGAAGCTGTGATTAGAAGAAGTGGTACTGATATACAATTAAGTAGAATTAGTCGTTCTGATTATTTATACACGCCATCAAAAGATAGCACAGGTAGACCAAACCAATATTTTTTAGATAGACAAACAACACCTAGAATTTATTTGTTTCCAACACCAGAAAATTCTACTGACACATTAATTTACAATGCGTTGACTAGAATACAAGATGCAGGAGACTACACAAACAACATGGAAATAGTATTTAGATTTATACCTTGCATGGTAGCAGGACTAGCATATTACTTAGCTATGAAAAGAAACCCTGCAGCTTTGGCAAATCTAAAAACAGTTTATGACGAAGAATTTAATAGAGCAGCATTCATGGATAGAGAAGGAGGTAGCTCTAAATTTGTAGGGTCTTAATATGACTTTCGCTACGGCAAAATACGCATATGGTCTGTGTGACCAATGTGGTCAAAGATATAAATTAAAAAGACTTAAAAAACAGTGGGATGGCATAAAGTCTTGTCCACAATGTTTTGATACAAAACATCCACAACTACAACCTAAGAATAGACCAGCTGACCCAGAAGCTTTACGTGACCCTAGACCGAACACAGATGTAGAAATATTTACTGGCAAAATAATTAGTGATGATATTATTGGTAGCAACTTTAATGGTCTTAGAATAGTAAGTAGTTTGGGAAGTGTAGAAGCGGGAGCAAATGTAGTAGCTATTCCGGATACGTCAACAGCTATTTTGACAGGGCAAAGTTTAACAAGTTCATTAGGTACGCTAACTATAGACAGTAATGCTGCTAACTTCTCTGTAAGCGGACTAAGTGCAACAGGTTTATTGGGTACGCCAACTCTTTCTACAAATGTAACTACATACGCAGTTACTGTAGCATCCTACTATGGAGGAAACATATTCTACATAAATGGAGCTGCATATCCTACTCTTAGTTTATCAGAAGGAAGCACATATAGATTTGACCAATCTGATAATAGTAACTCTGGACACCCACTTAGATTTTCAACAACATCCAATGGTAGCCATGGCGGAGGCTCTGAATACACTACGGGAGTGACTACAAGCGGAACTCCGGGGAATGCTGGAGCTTACACACAAATAACAGTAGCTGTAGGTGCACCAACACTTTATTATTACTGTACTAATCACTCTGGCATGGGTGGACAAGCAAATACACCATAAATTTAATGATATAATTAACTATGAGTTTTACTTACGGCACACTAAAAACAACTGTACAAAACTATTTAGATACAGAAGAAACTGCTTTTGTAGCCACTCTACCTACTTTTATAACTACAGCAGAAGAAAGAATTTTAAAAAGTGCAAACTTAAATGTATTTAGAAAAAACGTAACTGGTCAACTGACAGCTGGTAATACCTACCTAACTAAGCCAACAGATTTTATAAGAACCTTTAGTTTAGCTGTAATAGAAAATAATGTTTATGATTACTTATTACTAAAACACGCTAGTTTTATGAGAGAGTATTCAAATGACGCAACTACAGTAAGTAAAAGAGCTAAACCTAAATACTATGGTCAGTTTGATGAAACTACCTTTATCTTAGGTCCAGTGCCAGACCAAGCATATAATATAGAACTACATTACTTTTATGAACCCGCTTCTTTAACAGCAGGTTTAGATAATGGTACAACGTGGCTATCTCAAAATGCTAGAGATGCTTTGCTTTACGGAACTTTAGTTGAAGGAGCAATGTTTCAAAAACTGCCATTAAATGAAGTACAAGCCTATGAAAGTAGATTCCAAGAAGCATTGGTTAAGTTAAAAGCAGAGCAAGAACTACTTGGTACAAGACAAGAATATTATACGGACAGACCTAGAGCTAATAATTTAGCTGGTAAAGCATGAGTTTTGAGATAAAAGTTACCTCTAATTTAGGGGATATTTCAGTAGCCACAGTAGATGAAAAAGGACACTCAGCAGAGTATCTAGCACAAAGATGTGCAGATAAAATTTGTGGCATTTCAGAGAACGCTGCCCCTGAAGTTAGACAACAAGCAGAAGCTTTTAAGGTAGCTATTTACAATACAATCCTTTATTATATGAAACAAGCTATCACTAGTGATAGGACAACAGTGACAGGGCTTCTTAAGAAGCAGGGTCATAATGATTTAGCTAAAATTATTAAGGAGCTTTAACATGGCAATAACTTCAACTTTAACAACTAGTTTTAAAACCGAACTTTTAACTGGTACTCATAACTTCACCAATAGTAGTGGAGATACTTTTAAATTAGCACTTTTTACAAGTTCTGCTACTTTAGGAGCTGCTACTACAGCTTTTTCAACTACTAATGAAGTTTCTGGTTCTGGTTACACTTCAGGTGGAGGAACTCTTACTAACGTTACTCCGTCAGCTGATGGAACTACTGCGATTACAGATTTTGCAGATTTAACTTTTAGTAGTGCCACAATAACCGCTAGAGGTTGTTTAATTTATAACAGTTCTGATTCCAACAAATCAGTAGCTAGTATAGATTTTGGTGGTGACAAAACATCTACTAACGGTGACTTTACTATTCAGTTCCCAGCAGCAGCGGCAAGTACAGCTATTATTAGAATAGCGTAGGAGGAGAGCATGGCTTTTGTCCTTAACGATAGGGTAAAAGAAACCACTACCACTACTGGTACAGGCACTATAAATTTAGCTGGAGCCGAAACTGGCTTTGAGACTTTTGTACAAGGAATCGGTAATTCTAACTCTACTTACTATGCTATTGCTCATTCAACGCTAAATGAGTTTGAAATAGGTATAGGCACAGTTACTGATGCTTCACCAGATACGTTATCCAGAACTACAATCATAAGTAGCACAAACTCCGATGCAGCAGTAGATTTTTCTGCAGGAACTAAAGACGTATTTTGTACATTACCTGCAAGTAAAGCTGTGGTTGTACCTGGCTCGGGAGATTTAGAATTTAATGCACCGGGAGACGATTTCAGTTTTAAAAATTCTTCTAATACGATTGCGTTTATTAAAACCACCAATAATGATTTTATTATTCAAAATAACTTGAATGATAAAGATTTTATTTTGAAAGGTTATGACTCTGATGGTGGTGGATTGATAACAGCTTTAAGTATTGATTATTCTGACCAAGGAAATGCAACTTTTAATAAAAATATAATATTCCCAGATAACGGTAAAGCTCTATTTGGTGCAGGTACAGACTTAGCTATATTTAGTGATGGTACAGATGGAAAGATACAAGCTAGTGGAAGTCTTATTCTTGATGCTGATGGCACAACTATATCTTTAAGAGATGGCGGTACAGAAAATAGTCAAATTGGATTAGATAGTGCAGGTCTTGTTCTAACAGTAGTAGGTGCGGACAAAGACTTTTTTGTATCAGGAGATGATGGTGGCACAGCTATTACAGCATTTAGAGCAGATATGTCTGATGCTGGAAGAATCCTTGCTTATGGTGGTGTCAATATAGAAGCCAATACAGATATTAGCTTTACACAAGGCACTTGGACAGGAGAAAAATCATACAAAATTCAAGCA
>MDSY01136575.1_pt1 | contig 17054 bp, 22 predicted proteins | sample 811131 | NCBI WGS metagenome assembly MDSY01 (sample SAMN05326643, study PRJNA326480) | marine metagenome | isolation source: seawater | place: Atlantic Ocean: South West | collected 2010
CCCCCCCCCCTCCGAGCATCATCTCCCACACGTCTCCTGGATACAGCAGCCCTTTTCATCATTGCCCATCATTTGGCCCGACCCCTTGACTTATTCCCCCCGCGCGCTCTTTTTTTGGAAAATAGGACATCTCCCATGTGATCTGCTTGCTCGACGCCATCGAGCTGAACCACTTTTCGGTTCCCTACCTGCAGACGCTCAAGGTGAGGCCAGACCCTCCTGCTCTCCCCTGCGCCCTCCTCCCCTTCCCTTCCCCCCAACTGCCGACCATGTGCGCTCGCTCGAATCAGAGCATGCGCGTGCGGCCGCCTACCTCCGACTGTGCACCCGTCGGACTTTCTTTCTTAAGCCCCTCCCCACTCTCAGTTTCACGCCCCCTCCCCTTCCCATTCCCAGGACAACGGCCTCGAGGTGATGCATGTGCCGATGGGTGAGCCAGGCGCCTGCGAGTCCATCTTGGCGTCGATAGCGTCTGTCGAAAAACTCGGCAAGAGGTGCGTGGCGCACTGCACTCACGGCATGGGCCGCTCCGGCAGGGTAGCCGCTGCGTGGCTCTGCCGCAGGTATGAGCTCAAGGCTGCGGAGGCGACTCACGAGGCGATGGTCTTTGCCGAGACAAAAAACCTTGTGCGCCTTGGAAATCCCAAGAAACTCGAAATCTGGCTCAAAGGGATTCGGGATGTGCGCAATACGAATACACAGCAGACTTTGACTTGAGACTGGCCAAGACTAGTGTTTAAATGGAACTGGTTCATATAAATATAATGTCGTCCACGATCATTGCTATTCAATTTAGTACGCATATTTGGGTTTAAAAGATTTCGCATCATTGATCATATATTTAATATACGTTTCTGACTTAGACTTATATCAAGCTTTTAAGCTAATTGCATGCGCTGCGCATATAAATCAATCCGGCCGGCCCCCAATTTGTTGCGTTGCCTTCATGTGGATCACCACCGTCCTTCTACTTTTGTTGAGCCAGCGCTCGCACAGCAGCCAACGGACAGCCCGGGTGAGATGGCAAAGTCACGGAAATAAAGAGTTGCTCAAGCCGCGTGTCGTGGACGGCGTCGAGCTCAGCTATGAGTGCGTGCCTCCATGACCCACAGTTTGAACACAGCGCGCTTGACTCTGCCTCGCACTCCCGCCTCCCATCTCCCGGCCTTTCTTGCCCAATGGCTGCTGGGCCTTGGCACAGAGCTCATCTTCATGGCATTTCTCAACTAGACGGCTCGCGACACTGCCGCTGCCACGCTTCTTGGTACGAGCCAATGGGCTACCAGTCACAAATGATGCGGTTGACGCACTGTTGGACTATTCCGAGGCTCGCACCAATATATGTCGATGGAGAGCCTGGACAACAAACTATGCATGTTCCGCATTCCGCTTCATCGAGATGCTGATGCGATCGAGAAAGAGTGCAGATCCAAATGCATCCTACTCATACTTATACTATAGTTGAGTCGCACGGCAGTCGAGAATATCAATATAATGTTTTCTCATGTTGAGAGCACCGCCACTGCATGTGATTGATGCAGGCCGTGTTATCATTTGGCACTGACTACACGGTCTGTTGGGACCTCCGGGCCGTGGAATTCCCTCGCGTTCCAGGGCCAGTCTGGCGAACACTCCGTTGGGCCAATGCGAACGCTGAGCGCATTGATGCACAGGAATCGCATCTATGCACATGCTTGCGTGTTGCCCCCGCCAGCAACCGGCAGCATGCATCTCCACATGGTACTCACTACGCGCGTGCGTTTGCATGTCTGGCAGCTCAAAGGAGTCGCGATTGTGCTCTCAACAAGTCCAATCTTCCGGGCAGTGGTCAGCTTTGTTTTCATGATCACGAGACCGCCCATGCCAACGTTGGTGTGCATGACACAAGATGAGGTGAGCCCGCATACGTGTGACGTGTTCTTCAGTTGTATTGCCGTGCATGCGCCTTTAGCCCCCTGGCGCCTTCTTCATGATGCCATCTCCTATCATCAGGCTCAACATTTTGCGAAAAGCCTTCGTGCTGACAATGGCAAGCGCATTGGCGTCATGTGTAGGCTGGGCGTAATGCCTGCCATCAGACGGCTGTCAGGAGGCGCGCGAAAGTCTGTTTCGCGCATGCTCGCCTCTTTCAAGGGTCTGGATTTATGCTCGCAATCGGTCCGTAAAAGAGTGAGCGAAATTTGGTGGCCGGCCACCGTGCTGGGATTGGGATCGTTGTGCGTCATCGTTGGCGCTGCCATGCTGTGGAATGAGAGACAGTGCCGATCATCGTGACATTCCAATCTCTTTGCAAGCTCGTGGCTGACAGGGCGCTCTATCGGTGCATTAGTCCTACAACAGGTGACACTGCATACTACATCTACTGTAGGGCCTGAGCACCTGACGTACCCTTTACAATACTTGAAGCCTGCGGCTGGGGGAGGATAATTTGACGTGAAGGTAAACAACCAAATGGAAGTTGGGACTCCGTGCGCTTCGCTCAAGACCCAATATCTTCCGGGTGTGCACGGCCAAGCATCTTGCGATGGCGCTGTCGATGGCCAGACTACGCGGCTGCCGGCAGCTCTGCCGGCGGGCATTTTCGACGGCAGTGGCGGTAGCCGAGCAGGGCGAGATGCAGAAGATGACCATGGTACGCGCCTGGGCCGTGCGAGCAAGGCGCGAGCATCGACTGTGTGCAGCTGGCGTGAGGCGTCTCTGCAAGGCTCCTGTGGCAGCGTGATCGGGAGACTCGTGAGCGGATGGGAGAGCAGTGTCACCCATGCATCGCATCACCCGCCACTGCACGCACCCTCGCCCCGCCACTCCCTGCGCGCACCTCTCTTTCTGTTCGTGGCAACGCTGCTGCGTCGGTCGCCACCACCTCGGCTCGGATGGCTCCCGCGCGCCTCGTTTTCTCTCTAAGTGCCCCTCCTTCTCTCATCCGTCACTCCCAACAACTCGTCCATCCAGGTGGCCGCCATCAACGACGCACTGCGCGTCGCCCTCCGCACCAACCCCAACTGCATCTTTTTCGGCGAGGACGTTGGTTTCGGCGGCGTCTTCCGCGCGTCGCTGGGCCTGCGCGAGGAGTTCGGTTCGGAGCGCGTGCTCAACATGCCGATCAACGAGCAAGGAATGATCGGTTTCGGCATCGGCTTCTCCGCCGTCGGAGGCACCGCCATCGCCGAGATCCAGTTCGCCGATTACATTTTTCCCGCAATGGACCAGATCGTCAACGAGGCGGCAAAGTTTCGTTACCGTTCGGGCTCCGAGTTTGATGTGGGGGGTTTGACGATTCGTGCGCCCGCGAGTGCGGTGGGGCATGGTGGCCACTACCACTCGCAGAGCCCCGAGGCCTACTTTGCTCACACGCCAGGCCTCAAGGTGGTCTACCCGAGGGATGCGTATACGGCAAAGGGGCTGCTGCTCGCGTGCATCAGGGATAAGAACCCGTGCATCTTCTTCGAGCCGAAGATTCTTTACCGGAGCTCGGTGAATGAGGTGCCGCTCGGCGACTACGAGCTGCCACTCGGCAAGGCCGACGTCTTGAGGGAGGGCGACGACATTACCCTCGTCGCGTGGGGATCGCAGGTGCCCGTGATGATGAAGGCCGCCGAGCGCGCCGCCGAGCTCGGCATCAGCTGCGAGGCGATCGATCTTGCGACGATCGCCCCGTGGGACCGCGACACGATCGCCGAGTCGGTACGCAAGACCGGACGCCTCTGCATCTCCCACGAGGCGCCGCTCACTGCAGGCTTCGGCGGCGAGATTGCTTCGAGCATCCAGCAGGAATGCTTTGATCACCTCGAGGCGCCAATCGCCAGAGTCTGTGGCGCGGATACGCCCTTCCCGCTCGCGTTCGAGAAGCTCTACCTGCCGGATGAGCTCAAGGTGTTTGATGCCATCAAGGAGACGATGGAGTACTGAGCGGGCGGAATCAGCCGGAAAGAGGCGGCGCCTCGACACGGGACACTGAGGCGCGCTTACTCGTCAGGAACACACAACACAGACCCTAGTTGATATATTATGTATTATAAGTACAAAGTAGGACATTTACTTTAGAAACGGTATACCCAATGGTGAATATTGCGATATGATTGTAATAAAAATAATAATAATAATAATAATAATAATAATAATAATAATAATATTTATATTAAATATTAATATATAAATATAATTCCAAATTCGCAAAATAAATAGCACTTAGCAGGCCTACACGGCCGGGCACGAAAATGAAAAAAAAAACACCCCCCGGAATTAGACCGCAAGCCAAACAATTACAATCTGGACAATGCGTCAATGAGAATCAGAATGAACAACAACCAGTCAACAACAAACACAAACAGAAATATCCAAATTTGGAAATTTAAATTAGCAGCACAGCGCACAGGATAACAAAGTGACGTATTAGTATGGATTGTGTTGGTGCTCATTTCCATCGGAGTATTTGTGATGCACATCAACTTAATGGGCGATTAAGCGAGGCTACGAGGTACAGTGTGGGTGTGTATGTACCAGTCAACGGGGCTCTCTTGTGCGAAGCGCGACGGCAATTTCAATTTGTAATTTTAATTTACCCCCCCTGCCTGGACTTTTATGAATATTCGCTGTTTGGCGGGGAACGGACCAGTCGACTTCCGCGGCGGGTTTCGGACTGGCAGCGCCGGGGCGCTAGCCGCTCGTCCGCGACGCAGGGCACCGTTGCATGGGAATGGTGCAAGAGTCATCACGCCGTGGTCTCTCCCGCGCGCTGCACACGCGAGGACCGGGCAACGCAGCAGCAAGGGCCCTCTCCCAGGATCACAATGGCAAACGGACCATTCCAATACCCTGGGATGTAATGCTCGATCGCGTCCTCGATGTTCCTGCAAATGCTGACGGCACGCGGGTGATTCCTACCGACTATGTCGACGGCTACGGCCTCAAGGTGGGCATCTGGGTCCAGAACCAGCACTGGCGCAGGCTGTGTGAGTGCGCCAAATCAAGCTGCCGTTTGCGACGGGAACGTTTGCGGAGTGGTGGCTCCACGGGCGGCAGGGTCTCTTCTGGTGGTGACGAAGCAAGCGCTGCGATGATTTGGCTGCACATCAGCATCGCCAGATCCTCGGCTCGCTCTGGTTGCCTCTTTCCTCCTTACCCGCAGGCGACAGAAGCGCAGACAGGGCAAGTTGGGCTCTGAGCGGACCAAGCAGCTCGAGGCCGCGGGGATCGTGTGGAGTTATCACGATCAGGGATGGGAGGTCGGATATAAGCACTTTCTAGAGATTGTACCCAACGAGATCGGAGAACGGAAGGTGTCGCGTTACCACGTGACAGCTGACGGTGCGCCAAAGTTCAAACCGAACAGCACAGTAGCCGCCACTCTTAAAATGCTCTTTCTTGAACTTGTTGTCGCTGCAGCTAGAGGCCGACTGATGCACACGAGCTGGGGTTTGAGCAGCCCGCGCTTTTGCGCGCACGTGGTCTGAGAGCTGTCGTGAACCAGCACGCATGAACTGCCGCCTGTGCGGCCAAACACCGCGACAAGGCCCGATCGCATCAACGCTCTCAATAAGTGCGTCCATGCCCCGCGCAGGCTTCAAGCTGGGCGTCTGGGCGAACAATCAGCGACTTGCGGCGCGCACTGGCAAAATGAGCGAGGCGCGACGGGCCAAGCTCGCAAATGCGGGCATCGTCTTCGACCCGCACCGGACGGTGTGGGACGAGGGCCTTGCGCATTTCAAAAAGTTTCGGCCTAACGCCCGGGTGCGTCTTTCTTTGAGAGAGAGCAGAATTTTGGACGCGCACCCTAACCCTAACCCTAACCCCACATGCATGAGCGTGCCCACCCAACAAATCTGGCACTGCTGAAGTAATGAGCTTTGAATCCAGCGAGAAAGCACAATTTGGCCCACAATAGCCGCCCTTGACACCATCACCAGCTTGGGCCGCTGTTCGTTGCAGGGAAAGCGGCTAGTGCCAGTCAACTATGTGACCTCGAGCGGATACAAGCTCGGCACGTGGCAAAAGAATCAACGCATCGAGTATCGTAAGGGAAAGCTGAGCCTGGAGCGAATCGAGGCGCTTGAGAAGATTGGCGTGGTATGGGATCCGCATGAAGTGGCGTGGGAGGAGGGCTTTGAGCACTTCCTCGATATGGAGCCCGACTCGACTGGCAGGTAACCTCGCCTAGCACACCACAGCGACAATGTAGAGGAAGATAGAGCCAGCAAAAAGCGATTGTCACTTGTGCTCTGGCTCTCTGTCAGCTGCAGCCACTTGTCATTTCGCAGACGAACTCCTACGCGTAGCCACCTCACGGCGGACGGGTTTCCACTGGGCGTATGGGTGAGTAACATGCGCCAGATGAAGAAGGACGGCAGATTGAGCTCAGAGCGCATTGCTGTGCTTACTGAAACGGGGATCGTCTGGGAACCACACAGCGTTGCGTGGGAGGCGGGGTTCGCTCGATTCCTGATGCTCCCACCGAACGCCAACGGCTCTCGTTACGTGCCCATCAGCTTTGTGACGGACGATGGCTTTGCTCTTGGCAAGTGGCAGGAGAACCAGCGCCAGACATACAAATCTGGTAAGCTGGCAGAAGCTCGTCGCGCAAGACTTGCAAATGCAGGCATCGTCTGGGAAGTCGGGTCAAAGAAGGGGCGCGGCCCAGCAGCACCAGCGGGCGACCGAGACCTTTGCAGTGACCATTCCCGGAGACGGCTAACTCTGCATCGAACGCTCTCGAGCCGAGCGACCGATGCGGAGGCAGAATGGCACGAGGAGTGGCGGCAGCGCCTAGGTTGCTGGTGGCTTGCCCTACCAGGCCCCACTCAAGCTGGTTTCGGCAATTGCATTGGCGCCTTCTTACTGCACCTAGCGCCGCGGTTAGACACGTTGCGTGGACGCTCACGGCCACGCACCGCAAGCATGCAAACATCCGCAGAGCAAGGTTGTGAGTGGCTCGATGGGGCCTCCGAAGAAATGCGCTTGCCGGATTTGCCCTCGCTTGGCGACTTCGACTTCACGCTTCCCCCCATCCCTAGGCTGCTACCCACATCGATGCAGCTGCATGCACACAGCCACATCGGTGCACAACAGGCATTGCGCGATGCAGGGGCCATACAATCGACGAGCGCCTTTCACTCTCGCTCTGCGGCGGGGCTCGGCTTTGGCACAGTTACTGCCGCGTCTGTGCTTGCTGTAGCACTTGTATGCAGTGTCCGCAATGTAGGTCAGCGTCGTGTACGTAGAGACTCGTATGCAGTGTCCGCAATGTAGGTCAGCGATGTGAACGTTGAGTGCAGAAGTTGCAGAGAATCTCCGCAGGCGGCACTCACATTTAGTCTAGGCAGTGCCGAGGATCATTCCTCGGCCTAGTATTTGATTGTTTTATTAGGTTCCCGTTATTGACAATGAGGAAACTCGGGCGATTCCGCAGCATGCTGCGCGGTCTTTTTATTTCTATTATCAGCAGTCGCCTACTGTAGGCGCTTAAAGCAAAGCACCTACACCTCGCAACACCTCCCGGAAGGGTGCAGCTGTTTACCTAAAACTGCCGGTAGCTGAAGAGAGACGTATTCGGGATAACAATCGCGTGCATGCCTCTGATGATGTGGCCGGCGTAGCGATGAGCCTGCAACACATACTGCCCCGCCGGCACAGTGCGAGATGTATAGCGTGTTCTAGACCTGCAATGTGCATTTGAAGGACTTGTTTGGTGTTGTGGTTCATGATCGCTTTGGAGACGTAAGCTTCACTGGACCAGGCAACACTGGTACACAAGAATAAAGGCAGCGCCTTGGTGTTGGCTCCGTAGCGAATTTAATGTGGGATCAAGATCGACAAACGTGCAGAGTATATATGGAGACGGCATCAATTTGTCGCATTCTCCACGACAACAGCTTCCATGACACAGTCACGAAAATGACTCCGGCATGTAGAGCCAGGATTGGAAAGGTTTCTCTGTAGATTACAAACATGTTGTGGGGACATCAAGGCGCGAAAATTTCAACACCCAGTTTGAGTAAGGTGAGATCACGGGGTTGCAAGGCTTTTCTGCAAGCACAGTGCGTGCCATTCAATATTGAATTATGATACCAAAAAGTACGCGTCATAAAGGACATGGCAAATATGCACCGCCTCCAGAGCTCAAAACAGATTGCAAATGAGCGCGCAGCGGCGAGGGAAGCCACCACCGAGCATACCCTTGGAAGACAGGACAGTCTCGCACTGACTACTTTCTTTCCTCTCCTAGAGTAAAAAAAATATAGCCTCAATCATCCACGACTGAACCGGTCTCAATGCGTCGGATGCTGAAGAAGCCCCAGCAAACCCAGTTCAACGATTTTAATTCCAGCCTAAGACAATATGCACGAGATGCTCGCCAGCATAATCGGTGCGCCATCCCTTGATCGTCAAATCAGGTCATTGATCATTCGTGATCGTGGTGCCCACCGCGTTTTCTCCGAAGAGGTGGACGAGCGTGCAGTGCGGAACCCTTCCGTCCATGACGACGGCACTGCCGACGCCCTTCTGCACCGCGCCCATCGCTGTCTCAAGCTTTGGGATCATTCCCCCCACTGCAACGCCGCTCGCGATGAGGCCGCCGGCCTCTTCGACGCTTAGCCTTGGCAGTAGCTTCCCCCCGGGCCCGTCGAGCACGCCCTCGACGTCGGTGAGCAGCAGGAGGCTCTTGGCCTGCAGGGCCTCGGCCACGCATCCCGCCATTGTGTCCGCGTTGATATTGTAAGCGACGCCGCCCTCTCCGTAGCCGATCGGCGCGAGGACAGGCGTGATGCCGGCGTCGAGGAGCGAGCGGAGGAGGTCCGGGCGTACCTCTGTGGGCTCGCCCACCAGCCCGAGCGCTGCGTCCTTCTGTTGCGCCTTGACGAGCGCGCCGTCGCGTCCGGTGAGGCCGATCGCCTCGCCGCCTGACTGCGTGATTGCCGCTGCGATCTTCTTGTTGAGGGATCCTGCCAGCACCATCTCGGCGACGCCCATGGTGGCCTCGTCCGTGACGCGGAGCCCGTTCTCGAACCGGCTCTCGATCTCCATCTTCTCGAGCATCGCACCGATCTGCGGTCCCCCCCCGTGGACGACGACGGGCCTCAGGCCCAGGGACTGAAGCATGGCAACGTCGGCAGCAAACTGGTTGGCGAGGGTGATGTCGGCCATGGCGTGGCCGCCGTACTTGACCACGACGATCTGTGCAGGGAGGGCGCAGATGAGCACGTGAGGCGCTGAGACGGGGAAGTGGGGCGTGCGGCAGGAGGAGTGGAGAAGGGGGGGTGTGGCCGAGGGCTGTGGTTCGGCGCAGCGTGGCAGCTGCAAGTGCTTAGCGCTAGCGTGCGGGGTATGCGCTCCGCGCACCTCTCCCGCGCGCTGGGCCACCTTGGCGAGGCTAGCCACCTGCATGGGTATAGAGGGCGACGGGATAGTTTCGCCGGAGGCCACTCGACGCGCGGACCGGAAACATGTTTTGCTCGTAACAGCAGCGTGCAGACACGTCTGCAGCTTGCTGTAGAGACGACGCGTTGGCGCGCGCGCGCCGCGGTGCGTGTGTGTGTCACGGCGAGCTAATTGTCAAGTTGCACTCTAACCCGGCATGAGCACACGCGCACCGCTCAGACACCAGCTGCCGCCATTGGAGCCACACTAGCGCCAGCCCCGGATCAGGCGAGCGGCAGATTCTTGTGGTTACATGCGGAATCGGGAGACGCACCAGCGGTTCAGTCGTGGCGGCACAACAACGGGGCGCAGGCGCGCGCGCGTGCACGCTCAACCCCGCCAGCTCCGCCGGGAGCAGTGCCAGCAGCATGAGGAGATTGCGCATCATAGCCTTTTTTTTTCGACGCGCGGCGAAACTTTCGGCCCCTCTGACCTCCCTGCCCCGTTCCCCTTATTTTAGAATTTTATTAGAATCTAGAAGAAGCCTATACATAATTACAAATCGGGCGGTCGGAAAATCATGCGCATAGCGGAGTCGCTGCTGGTCACGTTACGGCATCCCAAGCTGGACATCACTGTGCCCGAGACGATTCTAAGGGCGTGCTCACCCGTGCTGGATGGTATCCTGCGGGATGCTGCTGTGCCAGAAGGTGATGGCAACAAGATACTGACCATCGACGATGTGGAACCGGATGTGCTCAAAATGTTCGTGCACGTGGTCACCATGAACTCGTACGCTCCTACCGACGCGTCGCTGACGACAATAGGTATCGCCGAAAATGCCGCGCTACTCATGCCCCTCATCCACAAGTACGACTGCAAGGGCTTGCTGGCGAGAGTGCAAGAGGCTGTCAACGCGAAGCCACACGGGCCCTCCATCGTTGCCTTGTGCCAATACGACATGGACCCACAATGGATGGCGAAAGAGACAATGAACTGCGCGGCGAAACATTTGTTTGGGAGTAGGTCGATCGAAAAATACAGACGAGGGCTCGACGGGCTCTCTCCTGCATTTGTTAAAGACCTGCTCATTCACGTGCTCTCGGATGCCGAGCTTGGAACTGGCAGCTATATCCAAGGCACCGTGATGAAAGGCTTGAAATTCATCCCGGTATAAGACTGTCAGTACAGAGATTGCATTTAACGATAGTGACGATGATTAGAGCGATAGGGGAGAATGCGCGGTGGTTGTGAGGTTGTGACGGAACGTGGGGCTACCTCGTTAGACTCAGACTTGGAGACTACTCTGACTAGAGAAGGTTTGGAACTTGACTGGAGATTTGCCGTAGAATGATTCTGACGAGGCGCATGCCGTCTGACGAGCGACTGAATTTCATAATTCGAATAACATGGGTTCAGAATTGATACTCACACTATATACCTTAAAGCACTCTTACTCGGGTAACGCTTCACTTGCCGTTTCTACCACACGGCATGCTTCTAGCAGCGTTTTGGTCTGATGCCTCATTGTGTACAACATGCTGTCAGTGGATAAACTTTCCTTCTTGACATTGCCAAGCGGTCGTTGTTCCGCCTCAATAAGCTTAGCACTCGAGAACGAGGTTTCGGTCGCTGTCTGTGCCGGTGAGAAAAGCTGCCCTGATATTGCATTCACATATGCGGGGGCATCCCACCGAGCAAGCTCCCTTCTCAGCATGGTACACACGCCTTGCATCTCTGCGCTTAGACTTCGAATTGTTTCGTAGCGGCCCTCCACATATATATCAACGTGCGATTCGCCACCTCCAAGGAGGTGGGCATCGTCGGCGCCGACATCTCTAGCATTAGTCTCAGACGCCTCGGCCAAATCATCCGAGGGTTCCTTTCTGAAGGGCATGAGTGGCGTGGATGCAAAGAAGGGTGAGCTCTCCAGATGCAAGAAAGTCTCATGCCTATGCTCGTTGCTCTGGCTCAGAGATTCGTCCACAAGAGCCTCTTGTTGAAGGAACTCGTCAACCTCGGCGGCCAAGCGACGCTCGCTTTCTGACCTCTCTGCAAACGTCATGCGCGGCGGCACGATCTCAAAGGCATGCGGCATCGAGAGGATGGAAGAGCTGGCCTCTCCAGCACGATATTCTCCATACCCGTCATCAACCATCAGCGACAAGGTCTCCACCGGTGAGAAGGAATACGATGAATGCTGCTCATGATTGTGACGATGCTCAGGTTCATCATCCAACCAGTCCTCCTCCCTTGACTCCTCAGTCTCACCGTCCGGAAATCGAATCCTTGGTGGAAGGATCGCATCGACGCGATTTTGCGCCATCTCCAGCTGGATGTGGTCCAACGATAGAGTCGCCGCGCGAATATCCTCTAGCGCCGGAGGCAACCAGTTCTCGGACAGCCACGATGCTGGCAGGACCGCTTCATCGAGAGTGCTTGCAACATCGCCTAGAGCGACTGAACTGCTACCGAGGGAGCTTTCCTGTGCAAAGTCGTTCCACCGGTCCTCGGTCGCATGCGCTGGCATGTCCAGGCGTAGCTCCTCACCATCGAACCATCCCAGCTCTGCGCTGATCTCGGCGAGATCTCCAAGCTCCGCTTCGAGGTCGTCGATGATTTCTGAAGCTGCTGCTTCTGAGACGAGCTCGACAGTAGGCAAGGTGTTCACGAACTTCAGCGCGGCCTCGACGGCACCGTGTTTCCCGTCCTCGGCTGGGATGGCCACGGAACCAAGTGCATCGATCTCCGCCTCGAGCTTCCGCGCGCGTTCGAGCAAACGTTCCGGCGCTACTAGACTCGGAATAGTAAATGCAGCTTTTGTTGTCGATGGCGTATCGGCCAAGTTGAACGCACGAGCATTGTGCGCCTCAACGGTATCCGTGGTGTAGGCACGGTTTACTGCCGGCATGGCCCCGTGTACTGCGAGGCCGGCTAATGGGAGCGCATTGACGTAGCTGATTACGTCCATATGCGGCGGCGATAGTCGGGAGAAGTATTGTTGTTACCGTTGGCCGCCGCCGGCTGACCGGTCTCGGCGAGCGCGCACGATTCGGCCGGTACCAAGAGGCGTCCACTGTTAAAGGCAAGTTCCGTTGTGAGCGAGCCCCCGTCCAGCAGCGACTTGCCATGCGTCTGACCCACTTTCACCAAAGTTCAGAACTCAGAAGATCAAAGTCATTCAAAACTTGTCAAAACACAACTCTTTATTGCTGCATGGAATTGCACATTAAAATTAGAATATATCAATATGAATATATCTATATGTTAAATTTAAATATCCAACATCGAATATGAATATCAATTATCTGAACAATTTCAATTATTCTCACACGCACACGAGAACTTGGAAGTCTATTCATGCATGACAATGATTCAAATACACAATCATAATGTACACACTCATGCCCGAGGACGCATACGGATACGACGCACTAGAGTTCAATAAACAGAAACACCTGAAACTTATACTGTAACTGACTGTTGAAAACTGAGGCAAATTAAATAGATTAGATTCAAAAGCAAGCGGAGGCTACGTCCGGCCTGCCCTGTTGATGAGTGGACCGGCGTCCCTATGCGGTGAAATCCAGGCTCGCCTTGCGGTTGCAGGCACGTCGGCACGCGCGTCGGCCGATGAGGAGCGCTGTGAGCACAAAGGCGGCTGTGCCGACGCCAAAAGTGACGCCGATGGCCGATGGCGATAAGGGGAACTCATCTTCTCTCTGCTGCGGCTCGACCGCAGGGGGGATCCGGCTGTGAATTTGGAGCTGCGTCCACGGCGGCATCAGCCTCGGGATCGGCGGCAATGAGAACTCGAAATCAGCAATCTTGGGGAAATCGGGCATCTGGAGCTCCTCAGTTGCGGCCTCGAGCCACTCGCACCCCGACTCAGCCGCAGCACCACCACGAGGCGAAGCGGGCAGCGGCCGCCCGACCATCTTCTCGAGCCTCGCGCCGAGGTGCAGAGACAAGGCGCCGAGGCAGTGTCCGAGATCGCCTTGGGTAGGCCCTGGCAAGCCGACCCACCAGCAGCTGAGCCGATGCCTCCATTCGCGATGCCACTCGTCCTCATTCATCGGCGCCTCCTCCACGATGAGCGCCTGGCGCTCGAGCCGCCTGCCTCCAGGGATCGGCTTCTCTGCACACATCGCCGCGCGTGCATCAGCCGCCGATCCGCTCGGTTGGCGCATCGACCAGATGATGCCTTGCTCCTCGAGGCGTTCGATGCGCGCCGCCGTCAGCCGTCCAATCTTGTAGTTCTGGCGCTGCGTCGTCAGCCACGCGCCGAGCTTGAAGCCGTCGGCGCTCATGTACAAGGGGGGGACGCTCCGGAGCCCGTAGCGGTCGCGCGGGTACTTTAGGAATTGCGAGAAGCCATACTCCCATTGCATGTCGAGCATGTCCCAGACCATGCCCGCCGCCTCGAGCTTGCTGACACGCTCCGGTGCGATGCTCCCCTTCTTGTACGCCTGCCGCTGCGCGTCCTGCCATGAGCCGAGTTTGACGCCATTCACAACGAGGCTCTGCAGCACCACCCTCTTCCCATTCTCGTCCGGCGTCACCTTCAAGAACTCCTCGTACGCATCGGCCCACGCTACCTCGTGCGGGTCAAAGATGAAGCCGGCGGCCTCCAACCGGTGGAGGCGCTCCGCGCTCAAGTAGCCCTTCCGCCGCGCGACGCGCTGGGCATTCTGCCAGAGGTGCAGCTCCTTGACGCCCCCGTCGGCCCACCGGCGCCCTTTGTCGTCCTCCGGTATCTTGAGGAAGAGCTTGTAGAGCCCCTCCCACACAACCTCTTGGGCGTCGAGGACGAAGCCCGCCTTTTTGAGCCTGTCGGCGTGAGCCTGGCTCAGCGCGCCCTTCCTCATCGCCTGCCGTTGCGCATGCTGCCAGACGCCCAAGCGGAAGCCCGTCGCGTCTTGGTACACCTGCGGCACCATTCGAAGACCTCTCTCGTTGGGTTCGAAGGCCATGAACCTTGCGAAGCCCTCCTGCCACGCCTCCTCTACAATGTCCCAGACGATGCCGGCGGCTTCAAGTTTCGCGACGCGCTCGGCGCTGAGGACGCCCGACTTGTACGCCTGGCGCTGCGTGTGCTGCCACCAGCCGAGCTTGAAGCCATCCGAGGTGATATGGCTCTGTACGACAATCCGCCGACCCTTTTCATCGCGCTCAATCTCGAGAAAAGCGCGCAGGCTCTCTTCCCACGTCTTCGCGTGCAGGTCCCACACCATACCCGCAGCATCGAGCTGCTCCGTGCGCACCTGGCGTGCGCACAACGAGCGGTCATCAGCATCTTCGATTTGGGGGCGGGGACGGGGAGGGAGTGGGGTGGCGCCGCATGGATGGGGTGGATGCATGCAATGGTCTCACCTGGCCGAGGGCGCCCTTCTTCCGTGCCTGTCGCTGGTTCTGTTGCCAAACACCCAGGCGGTAGCCATCGGATGTCACGTACTGTGCGGGCACTTGCCTCACGCCACTCTTGTTGGGTGGGTACTCTAGGAAACGCTTGAACCACGAGGCCCACGAGTCCTTGTCGGCGGCATCGTCGGCATCGCTGGCCGTCACCGAAGGACGCCCAAGGCTGCGGGCAAGGGAAGAGATGGCGCGATCATTCGGAGGCTATCATTGGGTGCTGTCATGAGCCGATGTCGTGGGGAGGCGCTCGAACCACGCGGCAGGCAAAACGCGCGCGCGAGAGAGCGCAGCAGCCACGGCTCATACGCTCGTGACGCGTGGCGCTGGCCCGGCACGAGTGCGCGTGTGGGGCGACGCACCGAATGGGTCGACCGGCTGCTGGGATCCCGACCGCCGGCTTGGTTTCCGTCGCGCTCGCCATGGGCGCCGGGGATTGGGAGCGCTCTCTGCAGCGGAAGCCGCCGTCCTCGAAACTAACTGCCGGCGCTCGTGGGATACATCCGCAAATTTCGGCACGTAATGGCGAGACGGCCGTTTAAATGCGGGGATATTACCAGGGTTAGTCATAGTCGACCCGTCATCAGCACGCAAGTTGTCGGGGAAGCGCTGTGAGATCCACTTCCCGTCCGTCGCCGGGATGGCCCAGCTGCCCCGCATGGAGCTACGCGGGCGCGGGGCCTGCCGACGGACGGAGTTGCGAGGACGGCTGCGACGATGGGGACTCCTCCTCACCCTCCTCCTCACCGCCGCCATCGTCGCCGCAGCCGCCGCAGCAGTGCTCAAGCGAACGCAGCAGCAGCCGGCATCGAGCGGCGCAGTGGGTTCCGGGGAGGAGGCGCCACCTCACCAGCCTGCCACCGATCCACGTGTCCTCCCTCTCTCCCTCTCCATGCCCGCTCCGGCACATCTCGACACGGCTGGCGCACATCTCGCGGCTGCGGCGAATCTTCCACGCCTCGGCAACGCGCCGCCCTATCTCGAGGGCGCGCCGCTGAGATCTCCACGCGTCGCTCAGACCAACCGACGGCCCCAGGGTACCCGCCCGATGCCCGCATGGAAAGCACCTCGATCGCCTCCGCCGCCAATGCCGCCACCGCCTCCGCCTCCGCCTCCGGCACCGCGACCGCCTCCGAAGATCATCCAGAAGCAACGTCCCATGCCAGCGTGGAACATATCTCCGCCGCCGTCGCCCCCGCCCGACATGATCCCCGACCCACCCCCGCCGCCGAAGATGCCAAGGCCAGAGATACAGCCCTCTCGCGTGACCCCAGTCTGGGCCCGTAAGCCGCCGCCGCCGCCGCCCTCTCCTCCCCGCTTGCCTCCGGCGCCGCCGCCGCCGCCTCGGCCGCCGCCGCCGCCGCCGCCGTCGCCGCCACCACCCGGCTTTAGCGGCGTCAACCAGCAGTCTCGCGCGATCACACTCCACCTCCCCAAGGCCCCCCCGCCCCCCTCCCCACCGCCGCCCCCCAATCCGCCGCCGCCGCCGCCGCCGCCGCCTCCGCTCCCGCCATATGATGAGGCCGAGGGCGAGCCGTATACTCTGGTGTGGCGATTCGCGTGGGATGAGCTCACGCGCTGGCCCCCATTCCTCGAGGAGCTCAAGTTCTGCTGCACGAGGCGAGTCTCTCACTCTATATATATGTATATATATATATATATATGAGCCTCTTCATCCCATCCGTGCCCATTTGTCGCACCCCATGTTTGAATGTGTGTTTTTCGTGTATGTCATCACCCCCGATTCTGTGTCGCTCAATTCGCACAGCACCAAGAAGCTCAACTCGTACTTGACGACGCTCGAGAGCCTCGACCCGATGAAGTATCAGCTGATCGCTTATAACCAGGTACAGCCCACGCTTCGCTTTTGTAGTCTTCACTTTTGTAGTTTTTTTCAGTTTTCTGAAGCTTGTCATTCTTGAACGGCTTCGATTCATTCGCTGAGCTTTGGATATGTGATAGCTCTTGGCGAGTTCTCTCTGACATAGCAGAAGCTCAGCGAATGAACCAAAGCCGTTCGAACATGAGGAGCTCGCCTCGAAAATCGAAGACACCTAAAAAACCGAAGCGTAGGCTGTAGTGAGAGAGCTAGAGGTGGAGAAAGTTGCCACCGACTGCTCGTACCATACCCCTGCTTCACTCGGCCCCACCTTGCCCCACCCCTACCCCCGCCCCGAACTCCGACCCGAACACCGACCCGAACACCGACCCTAACCCCTCTCCTAACCCCTCCCCTACCCCCTCCCCTACCCCCTCCCCTACCCTATGACCTAAAACAGGGTGGA
>MDSY01103764.1_pt1 | contig 17048 bp, 24 predicted proteins | sample 811131 | NCBI WGS metagenome assembly MDSY01 (sample SAMN05326643, study PRJNA326480) | marine metagenome | isolation source: seawater | place: Atlantic Ocean: South West | collected 2010
ATCTATACCAAGACTACTCCACGAGTATGGATGGGTTAATAATTGTAACTTATTTACCTTTTTCAAATTAAGATCAAAAGGACTACCATACTTCCATGTATGATTAGAGTCAGCTATGTAGTTGACATTCAAACTCTTTGGTTTTTTTCCACTAAAATAGTGAAAGAATTCTTTTGAATAACAATTAATTTTATTTGGTACCTCAACATACTTTTCCAAAATGCCTGGGTTACTACCACACCTGTGGAAAGCAAATCTATCAACTCGAAATCCGTAATAATGTTCTAGGGTTTCTATATCTTTCAATATATAATCAATTAATAATTCATCATCCATAGGTGGTGGATTTTGATGTAGACCGATATGATGTCCTAAATCTCTAATCTGAGATACAGCTTCTATATTTTTTTCTGAAAGGGCATTGTAGGTATTATTCCTTAACTGAACAGTAAATGTTGATTCAACACCTAAAGAAGATTCGATGTATGCTAACTGTAATGCTCTATCGACTGAAAATTCTATATCATGTCTTAAAACACAAAACTTATCTAATTTCTGGTCAACCACATCTTTAAAATCAACTATAGGTAAATGTTTTTTGATTTTATTGATGATGGATGAATATGTTTCATAACTGAAATTACTCATATCTTTCACCTAAACTATTATATTTAATCTTTTCGAAAGTGTTAGGATCCAATATTCTCCAACAGTCTAGTATAATTTGTTCGTCAAAACTTTTCCAATCATCTTTTATATCTGAATAAATTTTATCAGGTAAACAAACCACCACAACTTCACCCGCTTGGAAACATTCTTTAATATTATCATAATAATTAATAATTGGTGATGATTTCATTTTGTTATACGGAAAATCTGATAACGATTTCTTAACTTCATCAATACATAACGGGTCATATAAGTTAACAATTTTCCCTGCTTTTATCAAACCATCAACTAATTTCATGGAAGCTGACTGTTTGATTACAGGTGTATTAGGTTTAAAAGATAGACCTAAAATACTGATAGATTGTTTATCATAATTCATAACTTTTCTAAAAAGATTTTTATGCTGATAATCATTTATCTGATCGGTAGCAACAATGTGGCAAGCATTGTGTCCAATACTTGTTGAAAATTCTATGAATGCTTTCGTATCTCTTGGAAAACAAGTCCCACCGAAACCTAAACCACCTTTCAAAAATTTATGTCCTATCGGTTTATGAAATCCGATAGCATTGGTAATGTTATCAACATTAACATTTTGAACATCCTCACATAAATTTGATATAAAATTTCCAAAACTAATCTTGGAAACCAAATATGCATTCAATGAGATCTTTGAAATTTCAGCTTCTTCAATAGTCATTTCAAGAGTAGGAGTGTTGTTACTCAGATAATTTGGTATGGATTGATAAAGATGTTTAGTTTCAGTGCTAGATTTTTTATCACTTGAACCGATGATGATTACATCAGGATTTTCAAAATCATATATAACAGAACCTAGTTTAACGATATCAGGTACATAGGAAAATCCAAATCCTATACCAAGTTTTCTATTGGTATTTCTTTCAATCAATGGTATTAATTTACCACGGATGTCACCAGGCATGACCGTACTGCTCAGTATTATAAGGTGATACTTATCTGATTTATTTAATTGTTCACATATACTTTTTAAAACAGATTCAACTATTGATGTAGAGTATGTATCATCTATCTGTGTGTTTACTAGTATTATACTGACATCAGTTTCATTAATTCGATCGTATTTTGTTGTAAATGTAATATTACCCTTTGCTAAACCCAAGTTTTTCTCTAAATCAGCCTCATAGAATGGTATTTGATTATTATTTAATTTTTCGATCAATTCCTTATTTTTATCTATACCGATTACTTCTATTTCATTTTTAGCAAATAATGTTGATAATGGTAAACCTAATTTACCTAAACCTATGAATGATATTTTATTTTTCAATTAATAGTACCTCGCATTTGTATATTTGTTTTGAAAATCTGTAACACTCAAGGCATTTATAACTTCATCTATACCTTGTTCAACAGATATAGTGGTTCTGAAACCTAGCTTTGAAATTTTATCATAACTGACCACATAATTTCTTTGATCAGCATCCTCACCTATTTCCTCAAAGTGTATGAATGCACCTGTCTTGGAACCAATCATGTTACATACCTCTTCCTTACTATGATTCATTTCATCATCACCAACATTAAAAACATTACCCATCATTTTATCCATGTTCCTTATACCAAACATAAAACACTCTGCAATGTCCACAACATGAATGAATGTTCTCATATAATTTTTCTCATATACGACCAAATAACCATCTTTTATACACTTATAAGAAAAATCATTTATTAATAAATCTAATCTAAACCTAGGAGACACACCAAAAGCTGTTGCAAATCTATATGCTATTGTATTTTTCCTCTCCATCAGAAGTTTTTCAGCTTTGGTTTTAGTCACTCCATATAGACTCAGAGGATGTAAGGGTGTATCCTCGGTGCAAATATCCTTCACGGATCCGTAATTACTACCAGTAGAACCGTAGAATATCACCTGATCATCCGTACAACAATTTATAAGATTTACCGTACCATCGACATTAATCTCCTCAGCTAAATTCGGATTCATTCTACAAACAGGAAATCCCACCAAAGCCGCTAGATGTATGATGACATCTTGACCGTTGACAACATCTTGTAATTCATCCTTTTTTCTAATATCACCACGAACAAACTTAAAATTGTTATGTCTGAAAAAAGGTAATAGTTGATTACCACCGACCATCAAATTATCAAATACTGTGACCTCGTATCCATCACTTAATAGTTTAGGTATCAATGATGTTCCTATGTATCCAGCTCCACCTGTTACTAATATTTTTACCATATTTTTAATCTCCTCAAAATTATATCTCTAAACATCAACCAATCTGATATCTTTGCTTTCAACGGATCATTGAATGCTGCTGGTGTATTATTCTCAAAAAAATAATGACCACTCCAAGCAAATGGATAGATTATGAACGGACTGATTATTAAAAACAACCAAAGTTTTTTATAAATTACAAAACTCATAAATATTATTGTCATCCATTGTCCTATAAAATGTAGTAATCTACACTTAGGGTGTTCATGTAATGTGAGATAATATTTATAGTACTGAGAAATAGTCATCGATAATCTTTCTTAATTTTTCAATTTCTTTATTTGTGATTAGGTGATTGTTTCCAATAAAAAAACCGTTGTAATGTAAATAATCGACCTGTGGAAATTCCTTAAAGGGTTCAAACTCAGATAAAAATGGTTGTCTTAATAAATTACCACTACATAATGGTCTAGTTTCCACACCCTTACTCTCAAGATGTTCTTGAAAATCTATTCTTTTGGATCTATCCTTCAAAATAAACGGTAGGCAAAAACTACTATTACCATTGAAATCAGGTATATCGAATACATCCCAATGATCACATAATATTTCTTCAAAAATATCACATATCTCCCTTCTTCTCTTTATAGCAGAGTCTAATCTAGGTAACTGTGATAATCCTAAAACACCACCGAATTCAGTATTTCTAAAATTATATCCATCAGTAATAAACATAAATCTTTTATCAACATCTGGATATTGTTTTATATATCTCTGATAAACTTTATCGGAACACTCTCTTGCTAATCCATGACTTCTTTTTGCCCTCATCAATTCATACAAATCCTCATCATCAGTGCTTACGAATCCACCCTCGACAGTTGTCATGTGGTGTCCAAAGTATGAACTAAAAGTTGAACCTTCGGAATGAGTCCCTACCTTTTTACCATAAATCTCTGCACCGTGAGATTCACAACAATCCTCAATATAAAAAGCATTTGGTATAATTCTTTTGAATTCATATATAGGTGCTGGTATACCAAATAGATGAGTAACAAACACAACTCTGATATCAGGATGTATTTGATGTAACTCAGCCATGTGATCTAAATCAAAACTAAAATTCTGTGTATCGACATCACAAAAAATAGGTTTCAATCCTAGTTGTATGATAGGTGCAACATTAGTTACCCAAGTCATAGCTGGAACTAAAACCTTATCACCAGGTTTCAGATTATACCTTACCTTTAAAGCGGACAATAATAGAAAGTTAGCTGTGCTACCAGATGATACAAACAACGAGTGTCTTACTCCTAACCACTTCGACCACTGCTCTTCTAACTCTTTAACTTTTGTACCGTTTGTATATCGATTACTAGTTTTTATAAAATTAATCAGATCTTGTTTATCTTGATCTGTAATACAATCTTTCATTAAAGGCCAAAACATATTATTCTCCATATTTTTTTATAACTTCATTATATACTTTTTTAACACCATCCTCTAACTTTGTAAATTCGAAACCTTTCATTAGTAATAACATTTTTTTATTACTAACCGTTTTTCTAAACTGACCGTCTGGTTTTTCTGTATTGTAGACAACGGATAAATCTGAGTCAAGAGCTTTCAATGTAATTGTTGCCATATCTGAAATTGAATTCTCTTCTGTTGTGGCAACATTGAAACTCTCGGTTATGTCATGTTCTATCATAATCTTTATAGCCCTTGCTAGGTCACTAGCATGCATGAATTGTCTCAATGGTTTACCAGTTCCAAATAATTCAATAGATGATTTACCCTCTTTTTCAGCATCAATAATTTTTCTTATCAAAGCAGTGATAAAATGACATTTTTCAGGATCTTCAAAATGATCATACTCACCATATAGATTACACGGTATCATATAGTTATACTGTAGATTATATTGTCTGTTATACGCTTCGATTCCTACTGATAAAGATCTCTTTGTAAAACCATAACTAAAATTTGCAAATGATGGAGCACCCAAATGAATGTGATCCTCCGTCATTGGATATGTTTTAACAACATCTGGATACATACAAGTGCTCAAGATACCTGTAAATCTCTCAACCTTATGTCTTTGAGACATCATCAACACATTTGTATTTATAATAGTATTAAGATTATAAAAATCTGCTGGTGATTGTAAATTTTCAACTATCCCACCGACCTTAGCTCCTAGATGTATAACATTAGTGGGTTTATAATCACCCCATAAATCATCGACTTGTCTTGAGTCTAATAAATCACAATCTTTCGAACCAATGTATTTTGCTTCAGGTAATATTTCTTGTAGGTATTTACCAACCATACCTGTTCCACCTGTGACTAAAATTTTCATATCAATACTCCATATTTTTAATTTGTTTTTTGACTGCATCGAAACTAAATATTTCGTTTACTTTATCCCAAGCATATTGGACAGCTGAATTTCTTTTATCATCATCCTCGTAGTATTCTGTAAATCTTTGTTCTAGAATTTCAACATCGTTTGTCGCTGTCTGAGGATATAACAGAAAATGATTATCATTTACACCACCAATGTTAATTGTACCCACACTTGCTGTATGAACAACTTGTTTGCCTGGAAAGTAATCTATGGGATCTAAATTAAAATGATACATACAGGTAGACCAATTTCTTATAAATTCTTCGAGACCCATTGAATGAAACTGCTGTTCGGATTGAAGTTGTTTATATCTTACAGGTATATTGAATTTATTACCAATATAGTTTGCAAACTCATAAGTGTTTGCTCTTCTAGGTGGGTGTTGTGGTAAGTATGCCCATATAGTCTGATACTTTTCATTACCAAAATTATCATAGAAATAATCTATGTTATGTGGTTGAGCTACAAAATTAAATGGTTTTTTTACCTCATCCCTAAGTTTTTCAAAAACACCTATCTTATCCTCTGGTCGATTCATCAAAACGGTATCACATTGTTTTAGGAATTCTATCCTAGCTAAATGTTTGGGATGGTTGTAATCGAACGGTGAGCCTACCCAAATCTCTTTGAGAAAACCAACTATTTTAGATTTTGGATATTTAGATCGTAGTTTATCGACTTCACACCAATCATCCCAATACCCATCCGTTCGAGCAAGACTTCGTTCTCTAACAACAAATATTAAATCCAAATCTAAATCAGGTAAATCGTGTTTGAATTCTGACCAATTTATGAAGTATCCATTTTCGAACAACCAAGGATAATTGAATGTACTTATAAAACACTTACTGCCAACACTACCAAGCATGTGAGACGGATTATATGGTTTACTATCTTTGAATGAATAAGCTTGATCATTCTCTATATAAAAGGAGTTCATATCGTTAGTACCTATTGCATCAATAATGAGAGCGAAGTTCATTAACCTCTCCTTACTAATAAATCTTGACTAAAATTATCCATATAAAACTTATTCTGTTGTTCTTGTTTTTCCTTAGTTTTTGGATGATATAGACTCAACTCTTCTTGAGGTGGAAGGTGTGAATAGGTTTTACACCCTACGATGTGTTCATGTAATGGTCTAGTCCATCGTATATCATTTCTGTTTCTAAATACCCTTGCTTGATAATCTGGATAATTCACCCAACCATTTTCTGTCACTCTCCATCCCCACCGTTGTACATCCTCTTGAGTGAATCCATCCACAGTATTCACCCTAGGTACCCATATTAAATCAACATCATTTATTTCTAATATCTGTTTCAACTGTTGTAACAAAATTTTATTTGGATACTCATCAGCATCTATGTGAAAAATATAATCACCACTTGACTTTTCTATTACTGAGTTTTTATGATCAGCAAAGTTACCTTCAAGTTTTCTATTGTAATGTATGGGTTTATCATAATCATTGATAACATCAAATACACCTTTATCATCACCATCGACACAAATTATGATTTCATCTTGTTCATCAATATTTAATGTTAATATGTTTAATAACCTGTTTAATTCATCGGATTCATTATGAACCGTTATACCATAACTAATCTTCACTCAGTTCCTCTCTTAACTCTTTTGGTAGAGAAATGGGTTCTAAAAAGACTTGGGATTTTCTTGCTTCGATCAAATCGTATGTCCTATATACCGTATAAGTTTTTAACAGTCTCTTGATTTCCTTATAAACAGCAGGTCTAGCTCCACGAGCACCTGTGTTTTCGATAAATACTCTGTAAATTTGATCTTCTTCAAAAACAAATTCTATAGATCCAACTTGTTCCAACAATTGAACTAAAAATGGTTTGTTTCTAATAGTTGGTATTGTACCTGATTGTTCTAACTTTAAACCAACAAGATGTAAATTTTTACTCCCATCCTTTTTTACATAGGGTAACCTTGGATTCAAAACTAATAAAGTTGTTAGCAAACTTCTTGGGTTTTTTCCCTTATATCTGAATGATATTATATCACCAGCAGTTACCTTACTCCATGTATATATCTGTTTAGGCATTCTTGTTCATATCCCTTGTGATTCCCATCTCTTCACATGCTTTGATAAATTCATACTGTCCGAATTCCTTAGCGTTATCCACATCCAATCTTTGTGTATGATTATCATAAAGACTCTGTTCTTCTTTTGGTATATCAATGACCTTTGCATATTTCCATACATATTTATTGGCTTGACCCTCAGGAAATATCATACCAAGTTTACCCATATTAATTATGGATGGAAACCAAACAATATTTCTATCCTTATCTTCAAACTTACTTTCTCTAACTAATTGTGGAGATTTCTTTAAATTCTCTGTGAGTTTGACACTACCTATTTCATATCTTGAATCACTCATGAAACCACATTTGAAACATAGGAATGAACTATATGTGGGCTGGACTTCTTCAAAACAATGATTAGTATCAAAACAAACAGGACAAGTTATTACTCTTTCCATATCAAACCTTTTTTAATTTAGGTAATTTTATCTTAGGAGCTTCAGTCTTTTTCAACTTTGGTAACTCTAACTTAACTTCTTTGGGAAACTCTGGTACATATTTATCAAGTATCTCACCTAATTTCCTTGTCATAGCATTCAGAGAAAACTTAGCATTGTTATAAATGGCTAATTTCTTTGCAGGTAGGGTGTACTTCCTATAGTTTTTATATACATCCTTCATCACAACCGATGCTTGTTGATAATTAACGGTAAACCATTTCATACCCTCTTGATAGAACGCTTCAGGGAACGAACTCTTATCCACATCTACTAACGCTCCATCCAAAAGGACAGCGTTGGGTTTTTTCAAGAAATCTGTATGTCCACTCCAATTAGGAGCTATAACAGGTTTTTCACTAATCGATGCTTCTAAAAGAGGTCTACCATAACCTTCACCATGAGTCAATGAAATATGTGCTTTAACTTTAGGATGATTATATAGTTCATTGATTTCTTCATCCATTAAATCACCATGAAGAACATAAACATTAGGTAAATCACCTTTAATTTGTTTTTTTATATCTGCTATTTTATTCAGAATACTTTCTCTATCCAAAACTGAAAATCCAGCTCCACTTGTTTTTAGTATCAAAGCAGGTTTGGTTTTCATGTTCTTAAATGTTTCACAGAATACCTTTACCAACATACCTGTATCTTTTCTATCACTTCCAACCTGACCTTGTAACCAATGTCCAACATAAAGAAAATTAAATTTTTCATCTATACGATCCATCTCCTTTACAAGATCCTTCGAAAATTCTTTGGTAGTTTTATAAATATCTGTATCAACTCCTTCGAATAATACCTCTATTGGTTTTTCATTTCTGAGTATGCCAGTTTTTTTCTGAGTCCTATCATCGACCACATCGAATGAAATGTTAGCCAAGGTGTCCCTGACGAATGTTGCAGGTACAAGATTTAGGTTCATCCTATTCATACCTTGAATCCAATCTGGTTTACATACGGTTGTTTCCAATCCAGCAGTTATACCGATATTGTATTTACCTATGGTCTGAAATTCAGTTGGAATAACAATGTGTATATGAATCTCAGGTTGTCTTTCAATCTTAGGTTCTTTTAATATTCTTTCGATGATAACTTTATCATTTGGATCATCAACATGAAGAGCGTTCATTGGAGTGCTTCCCCATCTGACAGGCCATATTCTTACATCATACTTGTCCAATTTTATCAGAGCTCTACATATATCTCTGCTATGAGCACCATATCCACTTCTGGTGGCAACGGGTGCAGTGACTAAACATATTGGTTTCATCTAACCTCCAAACTCTTCAATTATTTCATCGGCTTGTTGGTACTGACCGTTATTATCATTAAGATTCAAATACCAACCTTTTCTACCATTCAAACCAACCTTGATATGTGAGACAATCAGTTTAGATAATTCCCCACTTGTTAAGTTTTTTCTTCGGTATTTTTCCAACACTTCTTTGATTAATTTTTCCATTATAACTCCTAAGCTTTAAATATACTGAACCTTTTTCTTGATTCCCATTTATCGAAAGCATTGTCCATTTGTTTTATAAAATTCTCAGACATTGCGGTACCACTCATCATACTTTGGTCACTCTTAACAAACTCATGACCTTTCATACCACATTCTTTTCTCTTTTCCTTACCCTCATCATACCAATCTTTTATTGCCTGACCAGCATCATCAAATCTACATCTATCATCGAAAATATACGGTGTCGGTATGGATCCTGCAAGGGATCTATTAGAGGGCCAAATAGGTTTAACCCAATCACCCCAAGTCAAACTTGGATTTTCTCTCCACTTTCTATCGTCATGAAATGATTTTATTTCATCATAGTCTTTGTATGTGACAAACTTTCCATCGATCTTAAAACCACATTGATCTTGCAATCCACCTGTGACATTAACAATAATTGGTGTACCAGCCATAAGTGATTCACAGGTTCCTAATCCAAATCCTTCATTAGAAGCCATATTAATTGTGACATCAGCTAGATTATACATTGCATTCAAATGTTGTGGTTCTAATTTTCTATCACTAAAGTAAACCTTATAATCTGGTGCTAACACATTAGCAACCACTGGTAGATCAGTGCCGTTAGTATCCCTTGGTTGTGTATGCATCAACAAACAACATTTCTTTGCTTCTTCCTTCGGTAACATATCACAGAAGGTTTTGAATGCTAGTATAACATCGCCTGGATTCTTTCTCCTAATATTTCTATTATTATAAAATACCACGAATTCAACTTCGTTATCCGTCAATTGTCTTTTCATCTCATTTACTAACTTATCATCACTAGGTAGTGGTTTATAATATTTGTCACTCACACCATGAGGTAAATATGTACAGTCCCAATCTGTTCTAGGTTTTTTCTTCGCTACTTCTTTTACTATAGAAACAGTTTGTTTAGAAATGTTCATTATCAGATCACAACTCTCGTAAAAAAACTCATTGTAATGAGGAGCTGGCCAATCATCCCATATATTATAGTAAAAGATTGGAATATTTTGTCTTATCTCGTGTTCCATATCATATAGAAACCCCCAAAATCTTGGATCTGTATAATGTAGGATAGCATCTGGTTGTTCTCTTGCAAGTAAATCTCTGATTAGATCTTGACTTCCATAACCATCGATTGGATATATTTTAAGATTAGCGTCCTTAACACCCGTTTCCTCCCTAATGGTTTTATTCATATCAACTATTTTTCCCTTTTCAGGATGTTTGATTGCCCCACCAGCTTGAACCCAATCGTAGTGATGGATGGTACCAATGACGAATTCTTTAGACATAGTTCCAACACCTGATGACATTCGTAGATCATCAGATAGTAGTAAAATCTTTTTCTTAGCCATTTAAAACCTCTTTTTCATCAGTTCCAAAGTATTTTTTCAAAACACTCAATTTATCCTCATACTCTGATATTTTCCCTAACTCTTTTTCGATAGTCTCTGTATGATCAGAGTGTTCTGCAACCCCAACTGGTTTATCTGTCTGTAAAATTATATTCACTCTATGTCTATCTATATTAGCCTCAAAATATTTAACTAATGATTTATAGAGAACCTTGTTCATAACCTACTCCCACTTACTTTTAAATTATTATATTCATGTATCTGTGACTTGAATTTATTATCCAATAAGTATAAATCCATCGACCTATTAACCAACTTCTGTAAGGTAAACTCATCAGTTAATGCAGTCAGTTTAAATTTCTTATACAAATCTTGTAATATTTTCACCGATGTTAATTTATATTCCATAGTAACTCCTCATATATACATATATAAATATATACTAATTAATTATTTTTACAAGTTTTTTTTGTTTTTGAGCTTCACCTAAAGTATGTAGAGTACCTCTTGAATCCTGATCCTTAGGCATGAAACCTATGATTATATCACAATACTCTGCTATCTGTTTATTTCTCTTAAAGTAATTACTTATATAATAAGGTTTATTAAAACTCTTAGCTGGTAACTTACAATGCATGTTATGTTGATAATGAGATGGTGGAAATTCAACATAATCCATATCGAATTCTAAAGCATATTTTTTAACAATACCATCAGCTCCTAACTTTTGTCCACCACTAACTATCTCTACATTTTCATGCTGTTCTTTTATTTGAAATAAAACATCTTTTATTTTTCTTTTGTCGGTATAATTTCTACTACCGACCAACCCAATCTTAATCTTCGTAATCGTTCCTCTTTTGTTTTTTATAAGGTTTATCAGAAGTTATAAACTTAACACAATCATACAAAGTGTCTAGTCCCTTACCAATATCTTTAGGATGATCATATACATAACTAAACCTATACTTTCTATTTTTTACTGTATTCGGTAAGATATCAAAAAATATAAATTCATCTGAATTTAAATCTGAGTTAGTTCTTATTAAGGTTTTGAAACTTAGAAGATTTTGATACCTTGTAAGAAACTCATTAACCTCTTGTGGCCCAACCTCATCATTTTCATACCAAAGATGTAAAAATATTGTTGCTCTCCAATCTTCATGAGTTTTGTTTATCATCCTCATTATATGTTCTTCCTTATCAGTATTTATAAAATCTGAAAGTTTCATTCTAACCGTAATTTTTGATAACATTATTTCACTCCTGCATCACAATATTCTGTTTGGTTGAATTCACACCATTTACAATTTTTTCTTGATGGTCTTTTTATATAAGTATGGGATAGATTATATTCACCGTTTTTAAACGACTCGTTTATAAATAGATTCAGATTATTAGTAACTTTATTCACCGATGGTTTTCCGTTAGCAGGTGAGAATGTTTGGATTCTTTTTTGTGGAAAATCTAGATTCTCATACAACTTTCTCTTGACTATAAAATATTCCACATCAATCTTATCCATCGGAATATCCTTTTCAGCACCATAGAATTTTTTATATAACAACAACTGATCGGTTTTGTTTTTATCAGCTTTCTGATATTTGTTCCAACCCATTGTTGATGTCTTGATATCGATTATCTTATATTTTTGAGTTATCTTATTGTAAAGAACCACATCCATATATCCTATGAATTTAATGTCATTAGGTAAATCATAATTTATAGGTACCTCTATACCAATCAATTCCCAAGCCTTTTTACTGAAATATTGACCTCGTTTCTTTTTGAACCATTCTAAAATCAAAAGTCCATGTTGATAAAATTCCTCCATCTCTGGTTGTTTTACAAATTCAACACCACCGTTTTTTTCCATAATTTTAGTGTAATTATATTTCATTCTATGTAACAACATATCATCTAAAGGTAATGCATCTGCCATCTTCACAGTATCATTATACATGACTGTTAAATATGTTTGTAATACCTCATGCATAGATGTTCCAAACATGGTATGTATACTATCTGTAAACTGACTAAGTTTATCGATGTAATTTAACTTCCATTTATGGGGACAGTTACTCCATTGACTATATTGACTATAACTTATTTTCTTCAATCCATCCACCTACCGTGTTTTCTTAAATGCCAGAGTCTATGTCTAAACATTTCCCATAGTAAACCAAACAAAGTGTCTGATTCATATACTCCAGCTTTACATTCGTATTTATACACTATCTTCCCCATTTACCATTTTTTACTATTGTTGCCATAATACCATAATTACTTACATCTAGATAAGCATCTTCTAATGGTTCATCCTTTACAGCTGATTCACGACCATGCATGAGTAATGTCTTTACTCTTTGTAACTTATCATTCATCCTAAACCATAAACCTGTTAATGATAACTTCACCTCTTCTGGTGTTTGTAACATAGTACCTACTGATATATTACCAGGCCCGTAATCATGTTGTTTATGAAGAAACAACTCATACTGTTCTCGTTGTAACCTACGAAACTCAGCTGTCATCTCAGGCCATTCTTTTTCCATCTGTGTGATAACATTATCTGTCTTACTTCTTGGCATTGAACTCTTAGTATCCTTTATAACTTTCATTTACTACTCCTAATTAACACCTAAATATACAACATTTTGCGTATATGTGTCAAGCATTTTTTTATAAATTTCCAGCTGGAGAACTACCAACTATATTAAGACCAGCTTGTTTTATTTTCTTTTCTTCTACACCCCATTTACGACATATCTCACCTAACTCCAACATACCACCCTCTGTTAAGTACCACATATCGATCATTTCTATAGCTTCTTTTTTAGAAACTTTCTCATGATTTACTATTATATTTACTAACCAATTTGGATGACTCATATCATTCTCTCCTTTAACATATCTTAACCATTGTTTACCCTTTGGTAAGACATTTATATATAATTTATATAACTCCTTTGGTTTCAAGTTATATTTTTGAAATTCGTTCACAACCTCAATCCAATCCATCTTCATTGATAAGAATCTATTTACCATATAATTTGACCAAGATTTCTTATCCTCTTCGGATATCTCATCCCAATAATTAGGATTCTGAACACTTGTTACTTGTCTGACATGATCAAATAAACTTTTCTTTTTTATTGTTTTCATGTTCATTTAATGACACCTAATAATTCTATTAACATAGCCATTGCATTTATTTCTTTATCGACAACCTGACCATCTGATAACATATACCTTGAGATTACGAGTATACACTCAGCAACATGACCCTTTCCATAACCGTCAACCTCATCATAAAGTAATCTGAATAGATCTGCAAAGTCTGTAATTTTGTTATCCAATAATAACTTCCTAATATTCTTAAAGGCATCCTTTTTATTCTGTGTTTCTAATATTTTTAATAATTTAAGTTTATAATCATTTTGTAGTATACTAGTCTTATCTAGTTTTAATTTTCCCTTCACAACATTTCTCTGAGCAGAGTTCAGTATCCTACGAATATCTGGATAACCACTATCTATTAGAACTTTGAGATCATCCATTTCTGAAATGACATTTTCAGATAATAATATTTCATGAATATGTTTTGCTACCTCACCTTTTGATGGTGGTATAATTTGAAATGATTGACATCTTGATTGTATTGGATCAATTATTCTTTCAACAAAATTACAAGTTAAGATAAACCTACAATGTTTTGAAAATGTTTCCATTACATTACGAAGGGCTGCTTGAGCATTTGGAGTTATGTAATCACACTCATCAAGAATTATAACCTTCATGTCTTTGAAACCAACTGTAGATGCAAAGTTCTTGACCTTGAATCTTATACCATCAACACCGTTCTCATCCGATGCATTGATGTATAGGTGATCACAATCTATGTTCTTTACCAATAGTTTTGCAAGTGTTGTCTTACCTGTACCAGCTTTTCCGTGTAATAAAAGATGTGGTAGATCTCCACTTTCTAGATATATCTCAATTTTACTTTTAAGATGATCATTACCTATGTAGTTATTGATTTCTATAGGTCTGTATCTTTCGACCCACAATGTGTGATTATTTTTTTTCATTTGTTACCCTATACCAATTTGGTTTTTGTGAAATTCTCTCTTCTATTCTCTTTCTTATTATGTTCTGATCCTCAACTGTGGGAGTCCAATCATTATAAAGTTCATCGGGCCACTGCTCTCTTTTGAAAACTCTAGTCTCATCTGGTTTCATACCTCTGTTTTTCATCTCTAATCTTAAATCATCATATCGTTTAGATAGATATTTCCCCTTGTCGTAAAAGAACATGACATGACCTTTGTTCAATGTAAATTTTTTCGGTATATTATTTACATCCCAATTAGGTGATTTCAAACTTCTCTGTAAAGATGAACCAACCATGAATAACTCTCTGTACTCTGCTACTAGGTGTTGATCCGTAAGTTCCGATGGATTGATTATGTTAATCCTTGTCATCCTATATCCCAAAATTTACTAGCAAGTTCTTTAGTTTTTTTCTCAATAATTTTTGGTTTCAATCTTTTTTCTGATATAGCCTCATAGGTCGGATTTAATTCTATACCAACATAATTCTTACCTTGACTCATTGCTACCTCGCCTGTTGTCCCACTACCAAAAAAGGGATCAAGTACAATACCATCCTTGGGACATCCAGCATCGATCGGACTCTCTAATAAATCTGGTGGATACACAGCAAAGTGAGCATCTTTGAATGTAGCTGTGTTGATATGCCATACTGTCCTCTTATTTCTTTTCAAAGAATCAGCTGTGTCCTCTAACTGTTGTTTAAAATAGTATTTGGGATTCTTTGTAAAAAAGAACATCTTTTCAAAGTCCACCGTGTATCTATCCTTAACAGAAGCTGGTAGACAACTTGGTTTATGCCATATAATTTCATTCCGTAATATCCACCCACGATTAGTCATCTCGATAGAAAATCTACTTGGTATCTGCATCAACGACTTAGGTTTATAATCAGCACTATACTTTTTCTTATGTTTGAAATCGTACCCATACTTGAAAGTTTTAATACCTGTCTTACCACTCTTATCTTGTTGATTTGGAGTTCTACAATAAGAATCACCTAGATTGACCCAACAACTACCAGCTGGTTTTAAAACACGGTTTACCTCATCAAAAACATCACATAATTTATCTATAAACTGTTCTGGTGTTTCTTCTAAACCCAACTGATCTTTCATTTCATAATCACGAAGTCCCCAATAAGGTGGTGATGTTATACACATATCTATACATTCATCAGGAAATGTTTTCAACACATCAAGGCAATCGCCTATATAGACTTTATTTGGAACTAATCTCTTCACTAATCTTGATCTTGAACTGGTACGACATAATAAGTAGCTGAGTAATCATCTATCTTGAAAACTATCTTAGATAATCCCTCACTACTTATCTCGAATGTAGCACTTTCACACTCTTTATTAGCACTCAATATTTCTTTAAATATGTTTGCATTAAAGGTTATGTTATCAATATCTTTAACCTTAGTTGTGGTAACAGGTATAGTTACTCTGTTTGTGTTGATAGTAGCATATCCAATCACTATCTTTGTATTGACACCATCCGTGATGACGGTAAATTTATCGGTCTCACTCAAAGCACCCTTACCAGAAATAAACTTATTTATCACCTGTGGTGTAATGTTAATACCTAACTCAAACTCTGGTATTGTTTTTAATGATGGTGGTTTACTGATTATGGATGTATCACTCAACATATAGTTCACAACAGAGGATGAGTCCGTGACTTTCAACGATATGGATTTGTCACCTGCTTTGTCAATACCGAGATTTATATCATCATCCAATACATTCAATAACTTTAAAAACTGATCTGTACTATAGATACCAACCTCAGCATCTTCAAAAGGCCACTTATCCATTTCTAACTCACCCAACAAGGTTTTATCACCTGATACGAATCTCACGGATATTTTGTTTTGTTTACTGTTTAATATAACGGAATTAACAATACCATTGAGATAGTACTTACTGATAAAACGCGTTAGTTTTTGTTTGTTCATTACAACTTCTCCTAATTATAACCATATATACATATATATAGTTAGTTTATTTCTCAAAATCAAAAAAATCTTTCAATAGATTTCTTTTTTACATCACGATAATTTATAAAACTAAAAGTTCCTTTTTTTGCCTGTTCTCCAAATATCATTATAGACATTGGCAACCACAATCCTCTTGGCTCATCATTGAAATTTACCTCTCCATTTATAAAACGGATTTCAGAATGTGGTGCTACTTCTGCCCACCATTTAGTA
>MDSY01025235.1_pt1 | contig 17045 bp, 15 predicted proteins | sample 811131 | NCBI WGS metagenome assembly MDSY01 (sample SAMN05326643, study PRJNA326480) | marine metagenome | isolation source: seawater | place: Atlantic Ocean: South West | collected 2010
AGCAGTTAATGATCCTTATTACGATTGTATAGAACTGGCTTCTGCACAAGTCGCATCCAAGTAAACATTAATAAGCCGAAGCCCTACCTAACCTAGCTCGTATAATTTAATAAATAGAATCAATACCTTAGGAAGATAAATACATGAAGAGTGGGTCCTTTCAAATTAAAAATGTTAAAAAAAGCATCAATGCATACAAGATATTCTACTAAGCCATTGATAAATAATGATTATATGGCTCTGTATCATTCTGTCGCAGTATTGCCCCAATCCAACGCAAACGAATAGACATTGTACAAATTGCGTATAAGATGAATAAAAATTAAACAAATTAAAACTTATAAAAATGTCGATCTTAATTAGCAAAATTGTTACTACTAACAAATTATAAACAAAAAATTACTACTATTTTTTTTTAGGAGCCCAATGAATGTTTTCGAAATCTAAAATAGCTTTTGCATCTGCTCTCTTGCTAGCTAGCGCCTCAAGCCATTCAGCACTTAATTCATTCATTTTTGATTTCGAATCAATGACCTTAGCCGCTGGTGCTGCTGAGGATGGTACGTTTACTGAAAATCCAGATCTAGCCAATGCAGGTTGGGAAGTTTCCGCAAATGTTTATGATAATACCTCACCTTTTCCTGGAAACTGGCTTTACTTCTATGGCGTATGGTATCCAGCACCTAACACGGGCGGCGGTGCTTTTTCAGCAATAGCAACAGGTGACGATACTATCGATGGTGGAAGTAATTATCTGAATATTTATAACGACTACGACAACCGTGGCGCCCAATTACAAGGCCAAATAGTCAATGCAATATTTGCTCAAAACACGGTTATCACAGCGGATGACATCGGCTCATCTGTGACTTTTAGTTTCGATGCGAAACGTCCTGACGTTGATGATGATGACTTTGGTGGCGACGATAGTAAAGCTGCTGGAAATAACTGCGCCAACACATGTGTTGCCCAAGCGTTTATCAAAACACAAGACCCTGCTACTAATTTTAGTACGACTAACGAAGTTATTGAAGTCACAACGGCAATATCGCAAGCAACATGGAACAGCTTTAGTATGACCATTGAATTAACCGACCCATTGCTTATAGGGCAAAATCTTCAATTTGGATTTGAAACCTTTGCTACTAATGATGATAACACCGGTGTTTTTTATGACAATGTCGCCTTAACTGTCGTCACACCTGAACCTGAAGCAGAAGAAAACATTCCTATGCCAGCATTAGCGCTTGTTATGATGAGTACAGTTTTACTCAGCATTGGCACTTATTCACGCAGAAAGGTCATGATTAAGTAAATATATATGAATCGGTGCATTAAGATTTAGAATTTGGACATTGAGTTTTTACAAAATTTAAAATTTTTATGTTTAAGCTATTACTTGCTGATAGCTTAAATGTAAATGATCGGCAATAAGTATCAACTAAGGTAATAAAAAAATATTTTAACCCTGGAGAAAGAAAATGAAAAAAATACTTCAATTAGCAACATTAACTACGGCAATCATTACCGCCTCAGCAGCTCAATCGGCGGTTCTATACAGCAACGACTTTGAAGGTCAGGCAGGCGATGCCAATATAGCGGGATTCGTTATTGGTAATCAGCACGATGGCGGTGCTTGGTGGGCTAATGCAGGTGCACTTAATGCTGAACTTTTAGGTCAAAACGGCTATTCTTCAGTCGTAACAAATGAAGGCGGGCCAAATCAAGGCAGTGCGCAATTAAAAACATACAGTGATTACAATGGATGGGGGCCTCATGGCGCCGGGTCTGAAAACGTTCTTACTAAGACCTACTCAATTCTTGGTGCAGTCGATGCTAGCTTATTAGGTCAAACTGTTACATTCTCATTTGATGCAAAACTTGGAAATATCACTGATACTCCAACGTCTTCATCAACAGCATTTATCTCAGTCATTAAAACTTCTGATGGTAGTTACTCTGATGTAAGTGGTGCAACACCAGTAACCAATAGTGATATTGCTACTGACTGGGCTACCTACTCAACTTCGTTTTTAGTTGATGCTGGAATGATTGGAGAAGAACTCCAAATTGGTTTTTCTAACCAAACAACTGAGCAATGGGGTGCTACAGGCATGGTTTATGATAACCTTTCAGTAACGTCAGTACCTGTTCCTGCCGCAGCTTGGTTAATGGGCTCTGCTCTATTAGGTCTTGCTGGTATGAAACGCGCGCGTAAATAGGCGTTTCTTGTAACAAAAAAACACGCTTCGGCGTGTTTTTTTTTAGTTTGAATTTACTAACACATTGAGCTTTACCGATAACATCTAATGCCGAGTTTATATTACGGCAGAAGAAAATACTTAACTAGCGTCTGCATCAATTTTTTTCTTCGCGGCAATCCAACGACCAATCATCTTGCCCATGTTGTCGGGGTTATAGGCGTCTTCTTCGTAGCTAAAGAGACCGTTACCGGCATAATGAAGAATCGAGATATTGGGCTCTTCATAGATCTGCCCATCGCCTAGGTCTTCCATGCGATTCATGACCTCACAAAAGACCCAGCCCTTCTCGACATCAATACTGTACCAACTGATAGGAAAAGCGGTCATGGCGTTGACTGGCCATGGTGCCATGGTGTCGGTTATCCAATGGAAGATATTTTCTCTGCCCCAAAACTTACCGTAATGATGCTCAAAATACGTCGCATCGTCAGTGAAACAGTCTGCCCAATCTCGCCAATCTTGAGTCTGAGCGCCTTTATAAGCGGCTGCTTGAAAATCATCAAATGCAGCTTGTATTTCTTCTTTTGTCCATTGTGCCATTCGACTACCCTCTTATGTTGATAACAATTTAAATTCAGTGTATCAACAGCAGATACCGTTGAACGCTAAAGAACGGTAATCTTTAGTCAAAAAAAACTTCATAAGTATAATTAATGAACACGAAAAGCCGGTGATCGGTCTTTTCATCTAAAAAGAATACTATCAATGGGCTTAATCTGTGCCAATTTGGCTGGATAGAACATTCAGATCTTTATCAAAGTGAATTATCATGGAACCATTATTTACTCGCTTATGTGAGCTACAATCATTGGCAAATATCAGCCTTAACGCGACCTAGGAACCTTCATGGACACACGAATCGAAAAAGACAGCATGGGCGAGCTTCATGTACCAAAAGATGCTCTTTACGGCCCTCAGACGCAACGAGCGGTTAATAATTTTCCGATTAGTGGTAAAACAATGCCTGAGCCTTTTATCCGCGCATTACTTATTGCAAAATCTGCTGCAGCTCAAGCAAATGCTGAACTTGGACTGTTAGAAAAATCCATGGCCGATGCCATAAGTGCAGTGACAACTGAGCTTCTCTGCGATGATGATATGATGACTAACTTTCCAGTCGATGTGTTTCAAACAGGCTCAGGTACCAGTTCAAACATGAATGCTAATGAGGTATTGGCTAATCTAGCAACCGAGCGACTGGGCGCTGACGTCAACCCCAATGACCATATTAATTACGGTCAAAGTAGCAACGACATTATTCCAAGCACGATACATATTAGCGCTGCGATACAAATTAAAGAGCAACTTTTACCCGCCCTGCACTACTTATTTAACGCAATAAACACCAAAGCCTCGTCTGTTGATCACCATATTAAAACCGGTCGCACTCATTTAATGGATGCTATGCCTGTACGATTAAGTCAAAGCCTGTTTAGCTGGTCAAGCCAAATCAAACAAAATATTGAACTGATTGAAAGCGTATTACCTAAACTTCATACCCTAGCACAAGGTGGAACAGCGGTTGGAACCGGTATTAATGCGCATCCCGATTTTGCAAAATCGTTTGCAAAAAAACTCAGCGAAGAAACCGGTATTGCCTTTTGTCCGGCAGAGAACTTCTTCAGTCATATCGGCACTCAAGATATCGCCGTGTCGTTATCGGGCCAATTAAAAACCACAGCGGTTTCGCTGATGAAAGTGGCTAATGATTTGCGGTGGATGAATTCGGGACCGCTTGCTGGCTTGGGTGAAATCGAATTAGAAGCCTTACAACCTGGTTCGTCAATTATGCCCGGCAAAGTCAACCCCGTCATACCAGAAGCAACCGCTATGGTTGCAGCTCAGGTTATCGGTAACGACTCAGCCATCACCATTGGCGGTCAAGCCGGTAATTTTGAACTTAACGTCATGCTTCCCATGATTGCTGACAACCTTCTGTCAAGCATTAATCTCATCGCGAATGTGACTCGCTTGTTGGCGGACAAAGCCATCGCCTCTTTCACGGTTAATGAGGCACAATTACAAAAAGCGCTTTCACGCAATCCAATATTAGTCACTGCCTTAAACCCTATTATTGGTTATTTAAAGGCGGCAGAAATCGCTAAAAAAGCTTACAAAGAAGGGCTTGCCGTACTGGATGTTGCTGAACAAGAAACCGATATTCCAAGAGCTGAATTAGAAAAATTATTGGACCCTGCAAAACTCACACAGGGCGGTATATAAACCGGAAGGTCGCCAATCACTTTGCTTAAATAGTCCATAGCGGTTTATTGCAAGGCAAGAGAAAGTCACGGGTGTGGCAGTATTTATAATCTACCCAGCACAGCGGCTTTTATGGCGGCCGTTTGTGCCGTTCAGAACGCTTATTGCAACTCTGGCTCGCTATTAATGGGCTGTGAAAGTGCGTTCAACTGACGATTCACTTGCCGACGAAAACTGTTAATAGACTCGACCCATTCTTCGTTAGCCGTAATGCGCTTGTCATGCTCATCGAGACCCTGGTTTAATTTCGGCAGTAGACTGCCCATTAAAGCAAGCTGCTTGCTTTCTACCTGTAACCGCTCGAAGTCATCACTCAACTCCTCTAAGGCGGCAGAATAACCCATTATTTCACCACTCAATGCACTTAACTGCTTTTTTGAAAGCGTTTGCTGATCACCGAGTTTCCCTGTGCGTGTGGTGAGATTTTTTATATTTAAGCTGTGCGTATCCAATGTTTTTTTACTTTTTTTCCAGACGTTGTCCCACAACTTACGGACTTCTTGATCAAGTTCTTTTAACTGCACTCTAACAGCCGCGTCCGATTGATTCATTTCATCTCCAGCGCTGGTCAAACGCGATTCGAGAGACGTCAAACGAAGCTCTGCAGCTAACACTCGTTCTTGAGCAAGTAGATTTGCCGTATAAAGATAATAGCAACTGGCAGAGCTTATCAGAGCGATAACGATCGCCACCCAAGTTAACCCAGGTTTAGGCGCTGAAACAGAATGCCCTCTAACCGATCGGCGGCGTTGAATGACTTCGTCGCGGGCGGGTTTCATCGTCGGCAGTGAATCAAATGTATTGTCTTTATTGCGAGGATCGTTGCTTCCCATTGTGAATGCGTACCTTTAGCGGACCATTAAAGAGTCAATAGCGATAGGCAACCATAATGCGAGCTTGGTATTAAATCAAGCTCTTAACCCTTTTTGAAAAACAATTACAGGTTAAGAGGCATGACGATATTGGAACAATCTGCAGTCGCTATAGATTGACCATAATTAAATATAAAGCTGCGGTTAAGCCAATGCTTGAATGAATGACCCCTTTGACCGTTGTCATGGGACCCATCTTACCAAAAATAGCATTGAGCTCTAGTAATAACACAATCGCAATAACGACCATAAAACCAGTGCTTGCCCCTTGCGCTAACGGCCCTATTAACATCGATTCTGGTCCCCCAGATAAATGCCCAGACGCTAACATACCAAATGCCATCGGCCCTGAAAATAATGTATTGGTTCGTGATGCTAAGAGTGCCTTCGCACCTGCACTTGGAGCATCGCCTTCTACCATACCAAGAGCGATTTTTTGGTTCGGCCAGATAATCAACCACACGTTGAGAAACATAAAGGTAGCCATTAACGCGCTAACAACAATGTAGGTATTAATTCCGCCCTTGCCATGCAAGGCACCCAGTAACAATACACCCGTAATAAAAGTGGCCATAGCCGCCCAACGAAACCACCACAGTGCTTCTGGAGCGAGTTTTGCTTTAGCATCGGCTAAGGCTTCAGGTGTTGCCGTTTTAAAATAACCACCTTGAATAAAATTAAAGTAATAGAGCAAGCCTATCCACGTAATACCGAACAGTAAATGACTCCAACGAATAATAAAATCTACAATGATTAAATTCATAGTTTTGACCTTTTGCGACAAATGGTTGATGCTAATAAATCTCAAATGAGAATGCGTATCTATATGATTTAAAAGGCAATTTTGCCTGTTAAAATCAATCCCTTATCATAGTTACTAACACCGTCGATCGAAAGATTATTTTGTCGATTTAATCAAAATTTAATGGGTTTATTTACACTTACGATCGAATGACCAAATAACAGGCAATAAAAAACCCAGCAAGTGTACTTGCTGGGTTTTTTAAAACGAATGATGACTCTTACATCATACCGCCCATACCGCCCATACCGCCCATATCAGGCATTGCAGGTCCGGCTGAACCTTCGTCAGGCTTATCCGTGACCATCGCTTCTGTTGTGATCATAAGACCCGCAACAGAGCCTGCTGACTGAAGCGCTGTTCGTGTTACTTTCGCCGGGTCAAGAATACCCATTGAAATCATGTCACCGTATTCACCGGTCGCAGCATTGTAACCAACGTTACCGTCTCTGCCTTTCACTTCGTTTACCACAACCGACGCTTCTCCACCGGCATTAGCAACGATCTGTCTCAATGGCGATTCCATCGCTCGTCTAGCAAGGTTAATACCGACAGTTTGATCTTCGTTATCACCTTCTAATCCATCAATGGCTTGTAACGCTCTGATCAACGCAACACCGCCACCAGGAACAACGCCTTCTTCAACCGCTGCACGCGTTGAATGCAAGGCATCTTCTACCCGTGCTTTCTTCTCTTTCATCTCGATTTCAGTGCTCGCACCAACTTTGATAACAGCAACACCACCGGCTAACTTAGCAACACGTTCTTGCAATTTTTCACGATCATAATCGGAACTGGTGTCTTCAATTTGAGCGCGAATTTGATTGACTCGACTTTCAATCAACGTAGCGTCACCCGAACCATCAATAATGGTTGAGTTCTCTTTGCTCATAGTAATGCGTTTGGCTTGACCTAAATGCTCAAGAGTCGCTGTTTCAAGATCGAGACCCACTTCTTCAGAAATGACAGTACCACCGGTTAAGATAGCAATATCTTCAAGCATCGCTTTACGGCGGTCACCAAAACCTGGAGCTTTGCATGCAGCAACTTTTACTATGCCACGCATGTTATTAACCACCAATGTCGCCAACGCTTCGCCTTCTACGTCTTCAGCAATGATAACCAACGGCCGACTTGCCTTGGCCACGCTCTCTAACAACGGTAAAAGCTCGCGAATATTTGAGATTTTTTTGTCGACTAACAGAATAAACGGTGACTCATGCTCAACGCTCATATTGTCTTGATTATTGATAAAGTAAGGCGAGAGGTAACCACGATCAAATTGCATGCCCTCTACAACGTCGAGCTCATTTTCTAAAACGTTGCCCTCTTCAACGGTTATAACGCCTTCTTTGCCTACTTTAGCCATTGCTTCAGCAATGATTTCACCGACTTGTAAATCGCTGTTGGCAGAGATGGTTCCCACTTGAGCAATCGCTTTCCCATCGGCACAAGGCGTTGCTAATTTCTTTACTTCTTCAACTGCAGCAGTAACCGCTTTATCAATACCGCGCTTTAAATCCATTGGGTTCATACCCGCAGCCACGGCTTTTAGCCCTTCATTAACGATTGACTGCGCTAACACAGTTGCGGTGGTCGTGCCGTCACCAGCGACATCAGATGCCTGTGATGCAACTTCCTTGAGCATTTGAGCGCCCATGTTTTCAAACTTATCTTCTAACTCGATTTCTTTAGCAACCGAAACACCGTCTTTAGTGACAGTCGGTGCACCAAAAGCTTTATCGAGCACAACATTTCGACCCTTAGGTCCAAGCGTTGTTTTTACCGCATCCGCGAGGATGTTAACTCCGTCGAGCATTTTGGCTCGAGCGGAATCACCGAATTTGACGTCTTTTGCAGCCATGATATCTTTTCCTATTCAATATTCATCAATAGAGGGTACAAATAAATCCGATCAATTGCTTATTCAACAATCGCTTTTATATCAGACTCACTCAAAATAACTAATTCTTCGCCTTCAAAATCAATGGTGTCACTTCCAGCGTACTTACCGAAAACAACGACATCACCGACCTTCACATCGAGTGGGCGAACATCGCCATTATCGAGGACTTTACCATTGCCGACAGCAATAATTTCACCTTGATTGGGTTTTTCTTGAGCAGAACCTGGCAGAACAATACCACCAGCAGAGGTTGTTTCTTCCTCCTTGCGACGAACGACTACACGATCGTGTAAGGGACGAATATTCATCTTGGTCAATCTCCTGATTTCAATATAATTAATTGCAGGTTATAAATAACCTGAAAGTGTATTTAAGATGACTGGACTTGCCATGTCACAACAACTGCTTGTGATTCTTACCCAAGTATAATTACATCGATAAGACTAAGGGCAAGGACAATGCCATTCCATAACGGATATAAAATCGATTCATCGTCTATTTTATTCCACTTGCATTAACCAATTGGGGGCAAAGAAATACAATTCAAGCCCCGCTAACAAAAAAAAACAGATAACGCAGTAAAAAGCTGAAAAGAGGACCCATTTTTGGTTGTTATTTAACCTTTTCTGAGGCGTCCGAGCATTCCCCTTCAATAATCTCACCTGTCGGCGAATCAAGCGGTGACTGGGTATGCACAGCGTTAACTGATCCCGCTGAAGTAGAGCTCATTAAACGGGATTGAAACCAAGTAAAAGCAGCCATTAACCAGAACCTGCGCGTCAGGGGAATGAGACAAGAAAAGCCAATCGTATCAGTAACAAAACCAGGGCTCAATAAAAGCGCGCCGCCTACCGCCAAGATAATACCCTCAACAATTTCTTTCGCTGGAAGTTGATGATCTGAAAGTTTAGTTTGCAAGCGATTTAATGTTGATAGACCTTGCCTTCGCAAACCATGAAGCCCAATAATCGCTGTCAACATAACCAGTAAAATTGTGGGTATGGCCCCAATAGACTGACCCACAACGATGAGTAGCCACATTTCAATGATGGGTATTATGATCAACAAAAGAAATAAAAAACGCATGGTTTTGACCAAAGAATTGATGGTAGGCTTGTACTGTATCAGTTTTAGGTATGAGCGCAATCACTCGATATGACTTAGCCGAGCACATATCAGTCAATTGGCCGGTGATTTACAGAAAAATGCTGCTTATTGCGCTATAATTCATTCGGGATGCTCGTCACTTCTGCATCAATATTTCTTTAGCCATCACGTTGACTACCTACTTATGCCAAAAAATTCTATTTTTCAAGCAGTAATGATCCTCCTTCTCTTTGCTAACAGTCACGCATTACAGGCCATGAGTGGCATTGCCTTTCTTGACAGTAAAACAGAGATCATAAATGAAGAATCAGGCCCCTTAAAAGCTACCATTAGGCAGGCCAGAACAGCAGAAGAAATTTTGATCAAACTCCAGGCTGAGCATTATGAGCATCAACCCTTTAATGACCGTTTGTCATCTGCATTATTTGACAACTATATTGAGCAGCTAGACCCAGCAAGGGCCTATTTCACGGCACAAGACATCGCAGAGTTTGAACAATACCGCTTTGAACTTGACGATGGCGTTCGTCTTGGAGACCTATCGCCTGCCTTTTCTATATTTAATCTTTATCAAAGCAAATCGTCAGCGTATTTAGAAAAGTTATTAGTTGAGCTCAATGAGCGTGTTGGTTCATTGGATTTTAGCCGAGAGGAAAGTATACCGCTCGACTCAGACAATGTTCAGTGGTCGAGTGATAACACCGCGCTTAATGAAAGAAACAGGCAACTGCTCAAAAGCAGTGTTTTAAGCTTGAAGCTAGCAGACAAAACAGATGATGAAATTATGACGACGCTAGAAAGCCGTTATAGTGAGCAACTGAATCGCCTACAGCAATTAAACAATGAAGATGTGTTTCAACTTTATATTAATGCTTTTGCTGAGTTATACGATCCCCATACTAACTACTTTTCACCAAGAAACTCAGAAAACTTTAACATTAACATGCGTCTTTCACTGGAAGGAATTGGCGCTATGCTTAGGCGTGAAGGCGAATATGTCACCGTCGAAAGGCTTATCACCGCTGGACCAGCCGAAAAACAAGGCGACTTACAACCCAATGATAAAATCGTATCTGTTGCACAAGGTGCTAAGGGAAAAAATGTCGATGTAATTGGCTGGCGATTAGATGAAGTAGTCGACCTTATTCGCGGAGAAAAAGGTAGTACCGTTATATTGGGCGTATTGTCTGAGACATCGGCTAACTCTAATCTTGTTAAGCAAATTAATATCGTTAGAAATACGGTTAAACTTGAAGAACAATCAGCAAGCAAATCTGTGATTGAGATACTGCATAATGAAGAACTTCGTAGGCTAGGCGTAATATCTATTCCTACGTTTTACATTGATTTCGAAGGGTCACGTCGAGGAGACCCTAACTATAAAAGCACTACGCGCGATGTGAAAAAATTAATCGATGAACTTAAAAAAGAGAGCGTTGAAGGCATAATCGTTGATCTTAGAGGTAACGGTGGTGGCTCTTTACAGGAGGTCAATCAACTAACGGGGCTCTTTGTAGAGCGCGGACCTGTGGTTCAAATAAGAACATCAAATGGCGCTGTTCAAAGACAAGCTAACTACCCTAACCCAGATTATTACCAACAACCAATAGCCGTATTAATTGACCGGTTGAGCGCCTCTGCATCAGAAATATTCGCGGCAGCGATTCAAGATTATCAGCGGGGCATCGTGGTAGGCAGCCATTCGTTTGGTAAAGGAACGGTTCAACAGTTTGCCGAACTCAGTCATGGCAGCCTCAAATTCACTCAGGCTAAATTTTATCGTATTTCAGGTGACAGTACACAACACCGAGGCGTCATTCCGGACGTCACTTTACCCTCGCTTTATGATGGCCAGGAAATTGGCGAAAACACCTTAGCCCACGCGCTCAGCTGGGACACTGTCCCAGCTGTCAGATACAAACAGTACAATGATTTTAATAGTATAGAACCCTTGCTCATAGAAAAACATAAACAACGAATAAGCAACGACCCTGACTATAATTATTTAGTTGATAAAATCCAACTGAATAAAAAATATCAAGCGATAGAAACACTCTCTTTAAATGAAAATAAAAGAAGAGATACTATTCAACAAGATAAAGATGCGCGTCAATTAATAGAAAATCGGTATCGACTGGCAAAAGGTTTGGATCCCCTTCCAGAACCCGCTAATGACTCTGGCAATGAAACTAAAGATAACGATGCATTAAGCTTTAAAACTACTGATGCAGATACACTTGAAGTTAACGACACTGACGATATAACTGGCTCACAAACACTGAGTGATGAGCAGGAAAACGATGAGCGAACCGATTTCCTTTTAACCGAAACGGCGCATATCTTACTGGATGCGACTTTTTTCAATCAAAAAGAAATCAAACATAACAACAATATCGTAACTCTGCGCGAGTAGGCGCAGATCAAGACGCTGTTCGCATTGTCACAAACTCTTCAGCTATGGTTGGGTGCACACCAATCGTTGCATCGAATGTAGCTTTCGTTGCACCGGCCTTAATAGCCACAGCTAGTCCTTGAATGATTTCGCCCGCTTCAGCACCCATCATGTGTATACCAACCACTTTGTCACTGGCCTTGTCGACAATTAGCTTCATAAATGTTCGCTCAGTATTTTTACTGAGACTGTGCTTGAGGTTATTAAACTCAGAATGATAAATAGCCAAATCACCGTATTGTTTAAGCGCTTGGGCCTCAGTTAAACCAACAGTACCGATGTTGGGTTGGCAAAAAACAGCCGTAGGGATGCATTCATAATCGAGTGTACGAACGTTTTGTTTATATTGAGTATCAACAAATGCCATGGCCTGAGCGAGTGCAACAGGTGTCAGTTCTGGGGTACCAATAATATCGCCTAGAGCAAAAATACTCGGTTCAGCTGTTTGAAAATATTCGTCCACAATAATAGTCCCATCAGAGCGCATATCGACCCGAGTCTGGTCTAAACCAAGATCGCTCGTGTATGCTTTTCGCCCAGTGGCATAAAGAACTAAATCGTAATTTTCGGTACGCCCGCTGTTAAACGTCACCGATAAAGTGTCTTGATCATTTTTAGACACACTTTTAACGTCCATTTCCAGGGATACAGTGATTCCCTTTTTTACTTGCTCAGCCGCCAAACGAGACCCTAAATCCTGATCAAAGGTTCTCAACAATTGAGAGCCTCGATAAGCTAATTCTGTCTTGACGCCTAAGCCTTGAAAGATACCCGCAAATTCGACTGCAATATAACCACCGCCTACAATCAGTGCTTTGGTTGGCAATTGCTCTAAATAAAAGATTTCGTCGGAGCTCACTCCCCATTCAGCGCCCGGAAAATTGGGAATGTAAGGTCGTCCGCCGGCCGCAATTAATATTTTTTGAGCAGAAATACGTTTGCCATCAATTATCACCGTATGGGGATCAACAATCTCAGCGCGATGTGAAAATATCGTCACACCGGCCGTTTCTAACATCGTTTGATAAATACCGTTTAAACGCTCTATCTCTGTATTTTTATTATCACGGAGTGTTGGCCAATGAAAGTTATTAACTGATAGATCCCAGCCATAACCTTTAGCATCGCTAAAATCTTCATGGTAATGTGAACCATAATAAAACAGTTTTTTTGGTACACAGCCGACATTGACACAGGTCCCACCCAGAAAACGCTCTTCTGCAACGGCCACGTGAGCGCCCGTCGCGGCTGCCATTCGCGACGCACGAACACCGCCTGAACCGGCTCCAATGACTAATAGGTCAAAATCGTACACAGTCTAAAAAGCTCCTTTGATTAAAGTCATTTTATACCAACGCCTTGCGGCTAACATATTACCTTTAGACTTCTATATCTAACCGTGAGGTTTTACGGCGATCCCCTTTTTTACGAGTATCGAGTAAAGGGGGATGCGATTGTAAACGACGATCGGGATTGCGACGCCGATCGATAAACTTTGGTTGCTTAGTCGGGTCAATATTTTCCGTGGTCGTCGGTGTTCTTACCGCTTTTGCTTCGGTAGTCTGGTTATTATCCGCTGATGTGGCAGAGACCGACGAACCGACGTTAACAATATTAACCATAATTTACATGCCCGTTATTGAACGATAATAATCGACAACATAGACTAATTTTGATGAAACAACAATCAACATACTTTTACAATTTTTACAGTTTAGCGTCATTCGGTTGAATACGAGCCCTTCAAACTGTTATGAAGCCCCACGACCGAACCAATAATGATGAGCGTTGGCGCTTTTACAGTTTGCCCCGAAACTATTGCATTAATGGTACTCAAAGTGCCAATATGTGCTTTATGGTCCGGGGTTGTGCCTCGTTCAATTAAGGCGATCGGGGTCTCCGGTGATTGACCGTGAAGTATAAGTTGATCGCAGATGAATTCAAGGCCAGTCAGGCCCATATAAATCACAACAGTTTGGGAATCAGCAACCAATTCTGACCAAGGTAAATCCATTGAATTGTCTTGTAAATGACCCGTGACAAACCGAACGGACTGCGCATGATCACGATGGGTTAAAGGAATCCCTGAGTAACAAGCGCATCCATTTGCGGCTGAAATACCTGGCACCACTTGAAAAGGAATATTACGTTCTGCTAAACCCTGAATTTCTTCACCACCTCGACCAAAAATAAACGGATCTCCGCCTTTTAAACGCACCACCTTTTTACCCGCTAACGCTAAGTCAATTAGCAGTTGATTGATGTCTTGTTGAGGCAAGGTGTGGTTAGAACGGTCTTTGCCGACATAAATTCGTTCAGCATCTCGGCGAGTCATGTCAACAATTTCGGGGGCTACAAGACGGTCATAAAGGACAATATCGGCTCGCTGCATCAACCTAAGTGCCTTGAACGTCAGCAAATCAGGATCACCTGGGCCCGCACCCACAAGATACACTTCACCAATTAAACGCTTAGCCTGATAAGCAATCAGGAAATCTTTAAATAAGCTGCTCGCAGCTGCTAACTGACCCACCAATACAGATTCAGCTATCTCTGTTTCTAACAAGGTTTCCCAAAAGAGCCGTACACGTGATTCGTCATTATCAAGGGCACATCTAACTTCTTGACGCCGCTCAGCAATGAAATCACCAAGTAAACCAATATTAGCTGGGGCAATAGATTCAATTTTACTGCGTATAGATCTCGCCAAGACGGGTGCGCTGCCTGAGCTAGACACACTAATAAGAAGTGGTGATCGATCAATTATAGCCGGGAAAATAACATCGCATCGCTCAGGAGTATCGACAACATTAACTAAAACTCTAGCAGTATTAGCGGCTGAAGCAACGCGGTGATTCACATCAGTAATGTTCGTGGCCGCAATAACAAACCAATAATCATTCACATCACGGTCATTGAAAGCTCTTTGGGTAACGTGGCCTCCTGAAGCTATCGATAGCGCATGTAATTCAGGGCTGACTTCAGGAGCGATAATATCAATCTTTGCCTGGGCTTTATTCAATAAGACAGCTTTTCTAAGCGCAACAGTCCCGCCGCCAACGATTAGGCAAGGTTTATTAACGACATCAAAACACAGTGGTAAATAATCCAACAATAATACCTATAGTTTACCCTGATTAAATAACTGTCTTTCCATTCATGTAGGGTTGCAAAACGTCGGGAATTGAAATCTTCCCATCGTGCTGTTGATAATTTTCAACCACTGCGACCAGTGCACGACCAACGGCCAGGCCGGAACCATTGAGACTATGTAATAGTTCTGGCTTAGAGCCTGGGGTTCTCGTTCTAACCTGCAGACGGCGAGTTTGATAATCAATAAAATTACTGCATGAGCTAATTTCACGGTAGCAATCTTGTGCAGGCAACCATACTTCAAGGTCGTAGGTCTTATGCGAGCCAAACGAAAGATCCCCACCGCAAAGAATGACTTTACGGTATGGCAGTTTTAATCTCTGTAAAATAGACTCTGCATCCTTTGTTAAGGACTCTAAAGCCTCGGCTGAGGAACCTGCTGAAACAATTTGTACCAACTCAACCTTTTCGAATTGATGCTGACGAATAAGACCCCTCGTATCTCGACCATGACTACCTGCCTCACTACGAAAACAGGCAGAATGTGCGACATATTTTAATGGCAGAGCGTCGGAATCAATAATCTTATCGCGAACAAGGTTAGTAAGAGGAACCTCTGCTGTAGGGATTAAATAGTAATCTGAATCAACTGACAGCTTAAACAGATCTTCTTCGAACTTGGGTAATTGCCCTGTGCCAGTTAACGATTCTGCATTCACTATCAACGGTGGATTTATTTCTTCATAACCGTTTTCATCCGTGTGCTGGTCAAGCATAAACTGCGCTAATGCCCGGTGAAGTTTCGCCATTTTACCTTTGAGAATACAAAATCGAGCGCCCGTCATAGACGCGGCAGCTTCAAAATCTAAACCGTTATTCTGCTCACCTAATGCGACGTGATCCTTTGGCTCAAAATCAAATTGACGAGGTTCGCCCCAGCGACTTATTTCAACATTGTCAGATTCATCATGACCGGGTGGAACATCTACCGAAGGAATGTTCGGCACATCATATAAGAATTGTTGTAACTTTAGTTCTACAGACTGAGCCTGCGTCTTTAGTAATGACAAAGATTGGTCAATTTCTGCTAAGGCCTCATTAACTTCTGCCTTAGCTGCATCGACTGAAACCCCACTGTTGACCAACTCACCTACTCGCTTTGAGGTTTGCTTGCGCTTTGCAGCGAGCCCTTGTGACTCTATATCGCTTTGTTTACGCTCAGCATCAAGCTTTAAAAAAGCATTCTTGTCTAACAAGAATCCTTTAACCTTCAATGCCTCAGCAACGTCGTCTAAATGGTTTCTTAAATGTTTAATATCAAGCATTAGATTAAACCTATGTGCACTGTAATTTGTTATTGATACCTTAAATGATAATGTACTGTCATAAAAAACGCATTAATGTCATGCCAAGCCAGGTCAGTAATAGACATAATAACACGCTGGATAAGGTATATACCACGGCCAAAAACCATTGTGTCTGCTGAATAAGGTGAACCGCTTCCAAGGAAAAGGTTGAAAAGGTAGTTAAAGCTCCGAGCAGACCAATCATAAGAAAAGGTCGCCAAGCTTCGGCAATAAAACCTCTTTCAATAATTAGCACGTAAATAACACCAATAAAGAATGCACCAATTGCGTTAGCAATTAATGTAGGCCAAGGAAAGGCTGACTGGTCGTTGCTGATAAAAAAAACGCTAATACTGTAGCGAAGCACAGCACCGAGTGCTCCGCCCGATGCCACAGCGGCTAACACAGAGAAACTGGTTGGATGAAGCAATATTTGCATCGTCATTTATTGATACCTGTAAAATAAAACCGCAAGTACATTAATTATTATCCTCATTAGAATGAAGGTCAATCTGGGCTAAGTAATCAAGCCTTTGTCGAATCTTAGATTCAAAACCTTCATTTGATGGGCGGTATAAAGAAGCTGAAGCTATAACATCTGGTAAATAATTTTCGCCAGGAACGTAGGCATTTGGATAATCATGGGGGTATCGATAATCTGCACCATGGTCCAAAGATTTCATTAATTCTGTAGGCGCGTTGCGCAGCTTAATCGGTACCGATGCCGCCACATGCTCTCTGGCTAAAGCCCTAGCGTCTTTAAAAGCGACGTAGGAGGCATTACTTTTCGGAGCCACTGACAGATATATAACCGCTTGCGCCATGGCTAATTCACCCTCTGGGCTGCCTAATCTTGATTGAACATCCCAAGCATCAAGAGTTATCCGTAACGCTCGAGGATCAGCATTGCCAATATCTTCACTGGCCATTCTTACCAATCG
>MDSY01050292.1_pt1 | contig 17045 bp, 13 predicted proteins | sample 811131 | NCBI WGS metagenome assembly MDSY01 (sample SAMN05326643, study PRJNA326480) | marine metagenome | isolation source: seawater | place: Atlantic Ocean: South West | collected 2010
CATATATGAGTAGTACCCTGAAGAATAACCATCACCAGAGAAAATATGAGAAAAGTTTGGCGTTGAGTGTCTCATTCCTATTGCTTTGGGCATATTGAGTTCATTTAAAACTCTATTTTGTAATTTTATAGGATCAGTTTCATTTATTTGTTCGTGGAAGGTCAAATCCACTAAAGCAGATGATATGTACTCGACGGTTGAAAACCCCTGGTCAGCGTTTCGTGCCTTGAGAAGTTTTTGGACTAGGGAAGGTGGCATTGGTTCCCCTGTCTCAAAGTGTAAAGCAAACATGTTTAAGACCTCAGGAACTTCAAGCCAATGTTCAAATAACTGGCTGGGTAGTTCAACGAAATCACGAGACACTGAAGTACATGAAATAAATGGGTATGTAACATCTGAAAGCATCACATGCAGAGCGTGACCAAATTCGTGAAACAGAGTTGCAGCATCTTGAAAGCTTAACAGACAGGCTTGATTATGTTTTGGTTTTGTGAAGTTACAGACATTTATTGCTATGGGGTGCTCTAACCCATCGAACTTTGATTGGCCTCTTAGAGATGAGCACCAAGCTCCAGATCTTTTGGACGAACGCGCGTAGTAATCACCTATAAAGATCGCGACATGATTTCCAGACCTGGAGACCTCCCAAGCTTTTACATCGGGGTGGTAAAGATCCAACTTGATTGCTTTAAACTCAAGATTGAATAATTTGTTTGCACAATGAAAACTTGCCTCAATCATTTTATCTAGTTGGAAGTACGGCTTTACTTCAGTTTCGTCCAAGGAGTACTCACTTTGCTTGTACTTTTCAGCATAATACCGCCAATCCCAAGCTTTAAGTGCTTCAGTATTTCCATCTTTGAGCATAATTTTCTGTAGATTTTTCGCATCAATGTTAGCTTTTCTTTTGGCAGGCTCCCATACAGCCATTAAGAGGTCACGTACTCTTTTTGGGTTTTTTGCCATTTGATTTTCAAGTTTAAAGTCAGCAAAAGAATTATATCCTAGTATATTAGCTCGCTCAGTTCTTAACGAAAGCGTTTCTTTTGCAATATTGATATTATCGGTGTCACCACCGTTCATTCCCCGGCTACTCCAGGCTAGGTAAGCTATTTCTCTTAGTTTTCGATTTGAAGAAAATTGAAGGAATGGCTCGAGTATGGATCGGCTTAACGTAAGTGCGTACCCATTTACATCTCGATCTAATGCCGCTTGAGACATGGAATTTATTACAAACTCTGGCAATCCCTCCAAATCGCTCTCATTTAAACTAAGACACCAGCTACCTTCATCTGACAGAAGGTTTTGAGAAAATTTAGTTCCTAATTCAGCAAGATTTTGCATTATGTCAGTATACCGTTTTTTCTTTATTTCACTTAATACTGCTCCAGCACGCGTAAACATCTCATAGTAAAGCTCACTTACTCTGATTTGCTCTTTAGTTAAGTTAGATTCATTTCGATGTTTATAAACTGCAGAAACACGTTCCCACAGCTTATTATTTGTTAAAATCTTTGAGTTGAAAGCTGCAAGCATTGGAGAAATTTTTGTTTGAATACTATTTCTTTTTGGATTGCTGTCTGTCCCGACTAAATTAAAAAAAATCCTTGAAACCTGATCGAGTTCTCTATCACCTCTCTCCATTTCCTCTATAGTATTTTTAAAAGTTGGAGGCTCTAGATTATTTGTAATCTTAGTAAAATTAGTTTCAGCATTTTTCATGGCTTGGTTAAAAGCCTCTTCAAAATCGGTATCATCAATCATTGAGAACAGCGGAACTCCGTAAGGAGAGTCCCAAGGGGCCAAAAGAGTGTCATTCATTTAATTTCTCCACTACATACAATGTTAGATTTTTAAAAGGGGATTAAATTCTAAGGGTTGTTACCAAGGCAAGAGGACAATGACTAGTAAGAAGAGTATAATTTTGTAGTCAAAATAGGTGGGTAGGAGTATTAAAGAAAATATTAGGCTACTTCATTTAGTTTTAGGTTGTAGGGTAAGTAGTTAGTTAGCGATTACCAAATTTTTTAATTACTTTGTTTAGGGTGAGTTACTTGAAGAGTTTATTACCTATAATTATTAGTCTTTCACTAATTCCATTTGATTGTTTGGCTGTAGAATTTTCATTTGGTTGCTGGAGAGGGGTAGAGAAAATGGTTGGAGTTTGGGATGACTCAAAAAAAACTATTTTACTATATGGTAATAAATTCTCATTAATAAGTGCTAGTAAAGATATGGTACAATTTAAATTAGTTAGCAGTACTGAGCATGTTGAAATCTCAATAAAGGTCGATGGAAGTTATAGTGAGAAGCATGGCGACCTTCCTTGGAAAACCTTCAATGAGGTGGACTGTATCTTAAATTTTAAAAACCTTTAATTTTTATATCAACCGATAATATAAATTATTTAAAAAAATAAATATTTACCTAGAATTTTATTCTTGTAAATTAATTGGAACTATACTTTTAGAACAACATTGCCAATAATTGTTTTTGCTTCGACCAACTCATGGGCAGAGGAAATCTCACTTATTGGTAAAACTTTTCCTATTGCAACTTTAAATTTTCTTGCCTCACATAGCTCTTGGAGATCCCTTTGGCATTGCTTTTCTGAATCTAAGGGTAAGTTGAAGCTTTGTATAAGGTTAATCTGACCTCCTTTAGCGGCTAATTTATAATACGGAAAGCTTGGGTTTGGTACCGTTGTCGAAGAGTACGCGGCAATTATTCCATTGGGTTTAAGTATATCAATGTCGGTATCTATGTTACCTCCAAATTCGATTTCGATAATACGATCTACACCTAGGCCATTAGTTATATCCATAATTTTGGTTTTAAATTTAGGATCATGACGGTTAACAACGTAATGAGCGCCAGCATCTAATGCATGTGACATTCGTTCTTTTGAGCCCGCAGTGGCAATAACTGTGGCACCAAATTGAGAAGCTAGCTGAACTGAAAAATTTCCAACTACACCGCCAGCCCCTTGAACTAAAATAACTTTATTAGCAATTGGTCCGTCAGCAAAAACTGCTCGGTGTGAGGTTCTTAATGGGACACCCAAGCAAGCACCTTCTTCGAATGTGATGTTGCTAGGTAATTTTGCTACTTGGGTGGCCGGTATGGTTATAAATTCAGCAGCAGTACCAAAAGCTCTTCCAGGCCCTGCATAGCCACCTTGTGCATTCCAAATCCATACAGCGACTCCGATTAGGTCTGTGGATATATTTCTTCCAACTTTTACGATTTGTCCCGCTCCGTCTGAATGAGGAATAATCAATGGAAATGGTAAATCTTTACTTTGCCATCCGGCCCGCCGTTTTACATCTGAGGGATTTATTCCAGATGCTTTAACTGAGATGAGGACCTCATCAGCACCAGGCTTTGGCACTTCCAAGTTACCGTTAATCAGTACATCTTTCGCACTACCTGTTTTAGTGTAATATGAAGCCTTCATTTGGTCCTCTCCTTAAATGCTTTAATTAATAGAGCCACCACGGAAGCCAAACCACATGCTCCAACTGAATAAAATGCATATTTATAGCCATAAGATAATGCTATGAAACCAAACACTAAAGGAGCCAACATGTACGTTATGAATGTAAAGAAAGTAGACGCAGACGTGGCCTCACTAACGTCATGGTTTTGAGCTACATTAGTAACTTCTGTCATAAATAACCCATTCCAACTAGCAATCGACACACCAATCAAAGCCATTGCAGGGAATAAGAAAAATGGAGAAAAATTATTATTTAAAATAGTTAAAATATAAATTCCAAATGGCCCCATTAAGCCTAATATTATTAAGACAGAGCGTGGTGAAAAAAAGCGATCTGCTAATACACCAACAGAAATTCGACCTGCAAAACTTGCGACTTGCATAGTTGCATAAAGTCCACCAACTAGAACCAAAGGCATCTTTAATTCGGTCATTAAATATGTGGTTAAAAAGGTAAAGACTCCACCTTGGATAGATGCATAGCCTATGCTCACAAACGTAATTAGAGGTAAACCAGGAACTTTCTTTAGAACTTTAAAAGGGCTTAGGAGATTTAAGGGATTAAATAAATTAAAAAATCTGAACTTAACCCTCTCATTTGAATCACTGATCTTTCCCTTTACTATTGCAAGAAACAACCCAGTTGCTACTGCTGGCAATGCAATTACTAAAAGAGCAATTTCCCATCCATATAAACTTGCAATACTACCTCCAGCTAGCCCAGCTAAGGCTCCACCGACTGGGACGCCTGCCATTCGAATAGAAAAAAGGGTGCCCCACAATCTTTTAGGCGTATGAGCAGCTAAAATCTGACTTCCTGCTGGCGCTGTAATGGCATAACCAAAACCCATTATTACGGCCGCTGTAAAGATAAGCCAAGGTTGGTGGAAAAACAATAACATAGCGCCAAAAGGAGCTAAGAAACAACCAAATATTAAGGCTCTAACTGGACCAAAACTTGGTAAAATTACACTATTTGCAGAGAAAAACCAAACAGATCCAAGCCCACTTAAGCCTCCGATTATACCAACTGTTTCAGGAGATAAACCTGCTGCTGATATATAAAGAGGAGCTAAAACTAATTTGCCATGGTTTATTATGGCTAGTGCCATTTGTGGAAATAAAACACACAGAAATGGCAACCATACTTTACCCATTTAGTTTAAACCTTTTAGCTCTCTAACATACTGTAGCAATTATCCAGGTGCTTGTTCGTGACAGTATCTAGCTATATCTGCATGTGTACTAAGCCATACGTCTGGATGAGAGCTAATATACTGTAAGAGTTCCTCTAGGACCTGAATTCTAGATCTATGACCTATAAAATGTGGATGCATAGTTAAAAGGAATAATCCATTATCTGCGTAAGCGCCGTCAAACTCACGTTTGAACACTTCGAGCACACCTGACGGAGGAGTGTAAGGCCTAAGTCCTGTAAAACGATCCATTGCCCAATAGGGGGCATCGTCTCGTATCCATTCAACAGGCAATTCAACTACTCCAGTAGGTTGACCGTTCTCTAAAATCTCATAGGGCTCATCATCAGCCATCAGAGAACTATCATAGATAAGACCCATTTCACGAGTAATTTCCATCGTATGCTGTGAGAAATCCCAAGAGGGTGTTCTAATGCCAACTGGCCGTACTCCTGTTATTTCTTCTAACTTGTCCGCAGACCGCATTTGCAGTTCTCGTTCGTCTTCCGGTGCTAATGCACTATTAAGCTCGTGGATCCAAGAATGGATAGCCACTTCGTGACCCTCTGCAATAACTCTTTTTTGTTCATCTGGATAAAGCATTGCAATTACAGCAGGAACAAAAAATGTGGCTTGAGCATGATATTTTTTAAGTACATCTAATACTCTTGGTACTCCAACTCGATTGCCATACTCACCTTGACTTAATTTTCCCGGAGAATGGTGACCCCACCTTAATGTTTGGGTCTCATGATCTGAGTCAAAAGAAAGTGCTACTGCAACTTTTGCTCCATTTGGCCACTGAGCTGGCTTCATACTTCGTCCAGCTCTGATTTTATTAACGATGCCTCTCCATTTTTCTTCTGGCCACCGCCAGCTTTCTGGTTGTTCTGGAATTATGTGGCCTGTGTCCTTACTCATGGGGATCTCCTGTGGGTGATTGGTTACATTTAGGGAAGGGAGGTACTATGTATTAAAGCAGGCTACCGAGTGCTCTCCATCTGTGTTCGTTAAGGGTGGTGGTGATTGTAAGCATTGATCTGTTTTTTTTGGACAACGTGTTCTAAAACTACAACCTGAGGGAAGATTACTTGGATTCGGCGGTTCACCTTCAAGCCAAAAGTTCTCTGTTACTTTTTTTCCACCTATGACTGGAATAGCTGATAATAAAGATTGAGTATAAGGGTGTTTAGGATCAGAAAAAAGTTTCTCTGTTTCATTAATTTCAACTATTTTTCCCAGATACATTACAGCTACCCGATCACAAATCATGCGTACAACTGAAAGATCATGACTAATAAATATATAGGTAAGATTAAACTGCTTTTGAAGATCAAGAAACAAATTCAAGATTGTAGCCTGTACAGATACGTCTAATCCTGAAGTTGGCTCGTCTAGAACTATAAGACTTGGATGCAGCGTTAAAATCCTGGCAAGGCCTATTCGGCGCTGTTGCCCTCCAGATATCTCGTGTGGGTAGAGATCAAGGTGTGCCTCTGGAAGATTAACAGCAGTTAAAATTGCTTTTACACGCTCCTCTCGTTCAGCTCTTTTTAGCGTAGTGTGGATTTCTAATGGTTCATGTAGTGACTTCCCAATTTTCCATCTTGGATCAAGCGAAGCACCAGGGTCTTGATACGTATACTGGAGTCTACGCCGTAGCTGTCTGGACTCGGAGGGATTAAGGTGACCGATTTCACTCCCTTCAAAGTTAACTGATCCTTCTGTTAACTTATGTATTCCCATAATGGTTTTTCCAAGCGTTGATTTTCCACAACCGGACTCGCCAACAACTCCTACGATTTCACCCTTATTAACCGTAAGAGAGACATTATCTAAAGCCTTTAACCAACCAGTTTGTCGGTTCCAAGAGTTGTTTATCGGAAACCATTTAGAGAAATTCTTTACACCTAAGATAGGTTCCCCTGTAGGAATTTCTATTCCGTCTAAATTATCATTTATATTATATGACGACATTTTTTGTTTCCTTAGCCGGTGCTGATTTGCTATTAAAACATCTTAGCATATGACCTTTTTTAGGCCATGTAACCGCAGGTCTGAGTTTAGCACATTCACTTATTGCTTCATCACATCGAGGATGAAAACGGCACCCTGATGGTGGATTAATTAATGCCGGAATTTGACCAGGTATTCCCTTTAAAGTTTGAGAATTGTTTGGTAAACTTTGTAAAAGTTTTCTAGTGTAGGGATGACGTGGCTTGGAGAAAAAGTCATTTGAAATCGCCGTCTCTACCTCTTGGCCCGCATACATTACAGTTATCCTGTCACATATCTCATAGGCAGCACCTAAATCATGTGTGGTGAATAATACTGAAACACCTCTATCTACCGCTACGCCACGCAGTAATTTTAAGATTTGTGCTTGGATTGTTACATCAAGTGCTGTTGTGGGTTCGTCAGCTATGATCATCCTTGGTTCAGGTAATAAAGCCATTGCTATCATGAGGCGTTGTCTTTGTCCGCCTGATACTTCGTGTGGGTATTTTCGTAAAATTCCTTCTGGGTCAGGAAGTTGTACAGTGTGAAGTAGATCGATAATTCTTTTTCTATCTGTTATTTGTCGAGATTTTTTATATCTCGTGAAGTACTTCCCTTTTACACTGTCAGGTGATTTCCATTTCATTAAATCCATCATTTGTGCGCCTATGGTAAACACTGGATTAAAAGATGTGAGGGGATCCTGAGGTATAAAAGTTATAAGTTTACCGCGAATATTATCTGCAAGATCTTTTGATGACAGTTTTAATAATTCATTATTGTTAAAATTTATTGTACCAGAAGAAATTCTAGCTGAGTTTTTTGGTAATACACCTAAAATAGCTCTGGCTAATGTTGTTTTCCCGCAACCGGACTCCCCTACAAGCCCCACAATTTCACCAGGCATTATTTCAAAATTCACTTTATCTAATACTTTCGCTAAGCCCTGTTCTGTATCAAACCCAACCTCTAAGCCTTTGACTGATAATAGTGTGTTATCCACCTTTACTCCTCCGAGTTCGAGGATCAAGTATGTCGCGCAACCCATCACCAAGAAGATTGAAGCCCATAACAACAAGGAAAATCGCTATTCCAGGTGCTGCGGCATACCACCATGCTTCAGGTAAAAACTCACGACTTTCAGCAATTGTTCTTCCCCATTCTGGACTTGGAGGAGGGGGGCCTAACCCTAAAAAGCCAAGTGCAGCAGCTGTTAAAATAGTGCCACCCATACCAATAGTTGTTCTAACAATGATAGAAGACGAAATATTAGGAAGTACGTGCAAAATCATTACCCTACTTGGAGACGCACCAAGTGCGATTGATGCTTCAACATAAGGCTCATTTAGAGCAGATCGTGTCTCTGCATAAACTAGCCGTGTCCAAAAAGGCCAATATGTTGCAGAAAGTGCTAAAATAACATTTTGGATTGATGGCCCCAAGGTTTGAGCAATTGCGATTGCTAAAATAATTTGTGGAACTGCAAGAAAGATATCTGATACACGCATTAATGCGTCCGACACCCAATTTCTATAGTAACCTGCTAGTAAGCCTATTGGCACACCTATGATTACAGAAACACTTATAGCGATTAATGCTATCGCTATTGTTATTCGTGCCCCATATAAAAGCCTTGAGTATATGTCAGATCCCATCCTATCAGTTCCAAAATAATGTTCTGAACTTGGGCCTTGTAGTCTTTCTGGTGGATGAAACTCAGTAATATCTGCGGGGTGGGTTGCAAGAATTGGTGCAAAAATTGCAATTAAAATTAAACTTAAAATAAGAAAAACTCCGATTGCTGCAGTACGATCCTGGACTAATTTTTTTATTAAAAACTTGACTGTTTCAAACATTAAAGCTCACTCCTAGGATCCATTACTCCTTGAAGAACATCAACTAATAGATTGATAAGAATAAACATAGTGCCAGTAATTAATGTAAATCCCATAATTGCGTTATAATCTGAGTTCATTATTGATTGAACAGCATATAGACCAAGACCGGGCCAATCAAAAACAGCTTCAACAACTACAGTGCCAGCTAGTAGAAGACCAAATATAAGACCTATCTGTGTGACGGTTCCAATTAACGCGTTTCTAAGGATGTACTTCCAAATAATAATTCTCTCTGGGAACCCCATAGCCTGTTCATATAGTACGTAGTTAGAATTAATTGCGTCTAAGACACCAGCCCGGGTGAATCTCATTATGGTTGCCATAGCAGGGAAAGCTAAAGTTGCTACAGGTAAGACTAGATGGCTAAAGGCACTTCCAAAAGATTCCCAATCGCCTACTAAAAGACTATCTAATAGAAAAAATCCTGTGATATGATCTGGACCCCAACCGTCAATTCGCCCTTGAAGTGGTGTCCATTGAAGCTCCATTGCAAAAAATAACTGAAATAATATAGCTAACCAAAAGCTAGCAATTGCGAGACCAGATACCGTTATTAACCTAAGAATATGATCAGCAACAGAATTTCGATAAACGGCTGCGATTACACCTAACGGGACACCGAGTATAGCTGAAATTAGAACAGAGACAAAAGTTAGCTCTAGTGTAGCAGGTAGTCTCCCCAATAAATCATCTGATATTGGTCTTTGTGTGTACAAGCTAATTCCTAAGTCGCCTTGAAAGGTGCCCAACACATAATTTATGAACTGAATGTATAGCGGTTTGTCAAAACCGTATTGTGCTCTTAAATCTGCAATTTGCTCATTTGTTGCGTTATCTCCAGCTAAAAAAGCCACTGGGTCTGCTGGAATAATGTGACTGATAGTAAAAACGAGCAACAATAGACCAAATACTGTTGGAAAGAACCAAACGAGTCTATTAAAAATTAAGTATAAAATTCGCATAATTCTTTCTAATCTATAATTAACTTTATTGTTTTTTTAATTTAAAATGTTGTTTAGCGTTAGGAGCAGCTTATTTTTGCTGCTCCTAAGATGTGCTTATTAATCGAAGTAAACCCAACGCATTTCTTGAGCGTTGCCAATTGGTGAAAAGCGAACGCCTTTAACATCTTTGTTATAAGGTCCGAACCAAACAGTATTATACACAAAAATACCGCCAGCATCATCCATTACCAACTTCGCCGCTTTTTTATAGTTTACAGCTCTTTTGGCTTGGTCTGGTTCAACGCGCGCCGCATTTAGTAGCGCGTCTACTTCAGGATTACAGTACCAGGAGTTATTTCTGGCACCAATTTGGTCACAAGAATAGAGCTCACCTATCCAGTTATTTGGATCTGCATAATATGTAGATTTCCAAATAAATAATGAGTCGTACATTTGCTGTTCGTCTCTCATCTTCTTAGAAACTACTGACCATGGCTCTTCAACGATTCTAGTTTTTAAACCAAGCTTGGTTAGACTGTTTTGAAATAAAGCCGCAGCTTGTCCAGTTTGTCCGTAGCCAGCTAAGGCACCAAGAACAAATTCAGGAATAGGTTTCTTTACCTTCGCAAGGTATTCACGTGCCTTATCCATATCGTAAGTATAGCCTTTTTCTTCTGTTGGATTTCCCCAGATATTATTAGGCATAGGAGCTGGGTTTCGTGCTACAGAACCACCCAATATGTCATTTATGAAAGAATCATAATCAAATGCATATGAAAGAGCTTTTCGGAAATTAATATCCTGCATTATCTCACGATTGTGATTCAAAATAACATAAAAGATACGCATAGATTCTTCTACTTGCACATTTACATTATCAGAGGCTTCTAAACGCTTAACCTGATCTTGTGGAAGGTAACCATCTGTTCCATGAAAGTCGCCATTCATTAGTCCAAGCACTCGAGAATTAATCTCGATTACAGTTCTAAATTCGATTTCATCAAGATACTTGTCGCCCCAACCCATAAAGTGATTTTCAAAACGTTTAGCTGAGAACCCTATTGCTGGATCATATCTATCAAGCTCAAATGAACCAGACCCTGCATCATTTTGAGAGAGCCATTTAGCACCTAAATCACCATCAACTTCGTGTGATTGTACAAGTGATGAGTTTAAAATATGGATAGCAGGAACTGTTGCTAGAAAAATAGAGGATGCTTCAACAAGGTTAAATTGCACTGTATGTGCGTCAATAGCTTTTGTAGATCCTGGTTCAACTGATTTAGTAAAAAGAGAGTAAGCTCCTTTTTTCAGAGCCAAAATACGTTCAATTGAATACACAACATCACTTGCTTCTACTGGTGAGCCATCATGAAAAGTTGCACCTTTATTTAAATGAAAAGTATAAGAAGTACCATCTTCTGAAATATCATAACTGTCAGCTAACCACGGAGATAGCTTTGGTGGGTTGTCTAACCATCTTAGCAAACCATCATAAAGATTGATACGATAAGCAACCCGGCCGACATCATACAATGCGTGAGGGTCCATGGTGTCATAAGGTGAAGAGTTAGCAAAAATAAACTTATTTTTTGCCTCCAAACCTGTTGGGGTAATCATCGTACCCCCAAGTATTAAAGCCATAACAAGAGTCAGGCTTTTTATAATATTAATCTTAAACATTATATTTTCCTTTCTTTGGTGATAATTTTAGTCAACGATTCCATTGAAATCCATCAATGGTAATATCTTGCCCAGTAATAAAATTAGGTTCAGATAGGGCAAGAAAACCTACTAACTCTGCGACATCTGTTGGGGTTCCAACACGTTTTAGAGCTATACCTTTTACTAATTCCGGTTCTCGCGCTGCGATCACAGCATTCTTAGTAATTTCAGTTTTTATAAGACCAGGGCATACCGCATTCACTAAGATGTCCGGACCTAATTCCTTTGCCAAGGCTCTTGTCATCCCGAGTATTCCTGCTTTAGCAGAAGTGTAGGAGAATTTTGATACTGCTGCTGTTACCCCACCACTATGAGCATTTAATGACGACATTGAGATAATTCTACCCCACTTAGCATCTAGCATATATGGCGCGACTGCTTGGATATAGTTAAAACAGCTCTTTAAATTAATGTTCAGTGTTGTGTCGTACTCTTCTTCTGTTATTTCTAAAATTCCTTTTGGGTTTGCTTTTCCTGCATTGTTAACAAGAACATCAATTCTTCCCCACTTTTTGAAAACATCAGAAGCTATTTCTTTGGCTCTATTATGGTCAGAGACGTCGGCAATATAAGTTAGGCAAGAGACCCCTAAATTCTCAATTTCTTTTTTTGTGTTTTTCATTTCTGCTTCAAGAAGGTCGACCAAAATTATAGAGGACCCAAGACTTGCTAACTTAAGAGCGCAACCTCTACCTATTCCCCGAGCACCGCCGGTTACTAACGAAACTCGATTTTCTGATGCTGTCATTATAAAAATTATCCCCACTTAATCTTTTTATAAATATATAATATATATATAAAACTTGACAAATAAATCTAATATAAGTCAATAGTTTATTTTATAATTGTGAACTGTCCTTCACATATGTGAATTAATGAGAGTGATATGCCTAATAATAATGTTAAATCAGCTGTACGTACCCTGAGAATCCTAGAATACTGTGAGTCTGCGGTTGCCTCAGTTTCCTTAGGGGAACTAAGCTCTAACCTATCAATTCCTAAGAGTTCTGCTCATACCTTAGTGTATACTTTGGTGGAAGAAGGGTACCTAGAAAAAATATCTCATAACTCTTTTGTTCTAAATTCAAACCTTAAAAGATCTGTTGGTTGGGTAGGGGGGTTAGACGGAGCAATTAGACGTACTGCAGCAAAAGAGATGGATCGCCTCTTAGTCCTTTTTGAAGAAAGCGTAGTGCTAGGAGTTCCAAATGATCGATATGATGTAAAAATTGCAGGTTTTCGACAATCATCGCAATTAATGAGTTACTCAGTCGCAAAGTCTCCTACTATTCCAGGTTGGTGTACATCACTTGGGCATGCTATTCTTTCATGTCTGCCTGAAGATGAAAGTTATAAATATATAAATAAGGTTTCTAAAGTTTCGTTAACTCCAAAAACTTTAACTTCAACAAGTATGATAATGGAGCGTATCCGAATTTGCCGAAATAGAGGGTATTCATTATCTGTTGATGAAAGATTCGAGGGAGCAAGCGGAGTAGCAGTTCCAATCACTGATGCGTCCGGCTTACCAAAGGCTGCCCTTAATATGGTTATGCTAACGCCACGTTTTTTTAAACGTAAAGATAGTATTATTCAAGAAGTTAAAAGATCTGCAAAAGCAATAGAAAATACATTATTTAGCAAACAAGACAACAGTAACATTAGACAGCTTAGTGTAAGGTAAAAATATGGCATATAGAGTAGCAGTAGATATCGGGGGAACGTTTACGGATTTTTGTGTTTTTAATGAAAAAAACTCATCTCTGAATACTCACAAGGTTCTTTCAACCCCCAACAATCCTGGGTCAGAAATAGTACTTGGTGTGTCTGAACTTCAGGAAAAAGGAGTATTAAATCCAACTGAGGTCTCTTGGTTTAGTCACGGAACGACAGTGGGCATCAATACAGTTATTCAAAGATCAGGTGCAGAACTAGCTTTATTTGTTACGAGTGGTTTTGAAGATGTTTTGGAAGTAGCTAGGTTAAAAGTACCAGACCCTTACAATATTTTCTCTAAGAGAGCTAACCCTTTAGTCCCCAGAGAAAGAGTTTTTGGGATATCACAACGGATATTAAAAGATGGAAGTGTTGATTCTGAATTGAATGAAGAGACAGTAAAAAAAGCCATACAGTCTGCTAAAGATATGGGTAGTGATACAATAGTGATAGCGCTTCTGCATAGCTATGCAAACAATAAGCATGAAAGACGTATTAGAGAAATTATAAATTCAATTGAACCTGAAATGGCTGTTACTTTATCATCTGATGTCTGGCCCGTTATCAGGGAATATGAACGCACGGTAACAACAACCGTTGCCGGATACGTTCAACGTCGCGTCGCAAACTATTTAACTGCGTTTCAAAATGCGCTTAAATCAGCTGGAATTCCAGCAATCCCAATGATCGGCAAATCAAACGGGGGTGTTATGACAGCAGAATTAGGAAAATCTGATCCTATTTCTATGCTATTATCTGGAACTGCCACTGGTGTGATTGGTGCGGCAGAGATTGCAAAAAAAGTTGGTGTTAGCAGTATCTTAAGTTTTGATGTGGGAGGCACAAGTGCTGATGTTGCCGTTATAAGTAATGGTGAACCAGCTTACAGCAGTGGTGAGATGGTTGGTGACTTTCCAATATATGTACCAACTGTTTCTGTTACATCAATTGGAGAAGGTGGAGGATCAATTGCTTGGGTTGATGATTTTGGCGTCTTAAAGGTTGGACCAGAAAGCGCCGGTTCAAATCCAGGGCCAGCTTGTTATGGACAAGGAGGAAAGAGGCCCACAATCACTGATGCTTTTGCTGTCTTGGGCCTCCTTGGTGAAGGGAAACTAGGTTATGGCAAGGTCGAACTTAACGTATCAGCAGCCAGAGATGCCTTACTACCACTAGCTGAAGCGCTATCCATGAATGTTAAAAAGACGGCTCAAAGTATTATAGACGTCTCAGTATCTGGAATGTTTTTAGAAACTACTAAGCTACTTTCAAGGTTTGGTGCCGATCCTCGGAGCTTCAGCCTACTACCTTTTGGTGGAGCAGGGCCTATGATCGGTTGCTTTCTAGCCAGGGAGTTAGGTTTAAGAGAAGTCATTGTGCCACCAACACCGGGAGTTTTATCTGCATACGGTGGCTTGATCGCTGACATAAGAAATGATTTTATTAGAACAGTAATGATTGATTTGGATCAAAATGGTCTTTCAAACTTACGAGAAACAGCAAAATTTTTGGAAGAGGAAGCTACTCACTGGTTAAGAAAGGAGCAAGGGTTTGATGGAGAGTCCAAACTTTCATGGTCTGCTGACATGCGATATCGTGGTCAGTCATATGAGATCGAAACTGCTTTCGAAAAAAATGATTTAGACGCATTAGTTGTTGATGGTTTAGCTAGGTTGTTTCATGAAGCCCATCATTCAATTTATGAGCATTCAGACCCAAATGCGGAGGTTCAAATAGTTAATCTCAGACTTGTTATTTCTGGAGAAGTTCCAAAACCAAAGTTTTTAACTCATCCAGAATATAAACAACTAGCCAAGCCTTTAATATCCCACACGATTTACTTGGATGGACAAGAATTTAACGCATCTTTATTTGAGAGAGATAAATTAGAGCCAGGGCATCATTTTACTGGCCCCGCAATTATAAGTCAAAATGATACGACAACGGTAGTTTTACCTGATTTCGATGTAAAAGTTGATCAATTTAAAAACTTGATTATTAGTAAAAGGAAGATGCGAAATGGCGATTGATAAAATTACCCTCGAAATATTAAAAAATCATACTAGGGCGGCTGCAGAAAGTATGGCATTTACTCTGTATCGCACGGCTCATTCAACATTTGTTAAAGAAACTGAGGATTTTACAACTGGATTGACAACACCAACAGGTGAAACATTTGCAACACCTACCGAATTAGGAGCAACTTGGTTCGTTGGCCTTAATTACTCGGGCGCTATAAAGTTAATAAATGACTATAAGCCGGGTGATATTTGCATGACAAATGATCCATATTCTGGATTTGTTTGCACTCACCCACCGGATATGCACATTTGGAAGCCTATATTTCATAAAGACGAACTTGTAGCTTTTTCTGTGGGTCATATCCACAATACTGATGTAGGTGGAGCCGTGCCAGCTTCATTATCACGAAGTCTCTCCGAGGTTCATCAAGAGGGAGTTCGCATGCCACCAATGAAAATTTTGGAAGAGGGAAAGCTAAACCAGAAAATGTTAGATGTTTTTCTTACTAATGTCCGAGCACCAGAGCAAAACTGGGGTGATTTAAAAGCTCAAATTGCAGCATGTAATACGGGAGAACGTAAAGTTCATGAGATGATCGAACGTTTTGGAGTTGATACATTTAAAAACGGTGTTGGTGACTTGTTAGATTATGCTGAACAGCAAGCTAGGGCAATTATTTCTGAGTTGCCCGATGGAGAATACGATTTCTCAGAATATATTGATGAAGACTCTGTTAACGGGTGGCCTTGTAGGCTTCGTTTATTATTAATTATAAAGGGTGATGAGTTAATACTTGATTTTACTGGTTCAGATCCTCAGTTGGAAAGTTCTATGAATATGCCAACTGGTGGAGATCCTAGGCATGTGTTGATGATGGTTGGGGTAGTATATGTGCTATACTCTCTTGACCCACGTTTATATCTTAATTCTGGCATCACGCGAGCATGTAAATGTATATTACCTTCTGGGACTATTGTTAATCCTAGTTTTCCTGCTGCCGTAGGAATGCGGACGTTATCATGTAATAGACTTCACGGTTTGACCTTTGGAGCTTTTGCAAAAGCTGTACCAGATCGTCTAATGGGCGCTCCTGCGAGTGGTGGACCAATCCTAAATGTAAATACTACAGATACTCTGACTGGAAGAAGGATTATGGCTGCTGTTAACCCTATGACAGGAGGCTCAGGAGGAACAAAACTTGCAGACGGAACAGATGGGTCTGGAGCAAATTCTGGCTTTTTAAAGAACTCACCAGTAGAGGTAAATGAGGTAGAAGCAGGTATTCGAGTTCATAGCTATGGATTAAGCAAGGACTCTGCAGGACCTGGAGAACATAGAGGAGGTTTAGGAACTGACTTTATTTTTGAGGCACTATCTCCAAATACAAAAGTTACAGCGAGAAATAGAGATAGAACCCGGTTTTCTGGTTGGGGTATTTCTGAAGGAAGAGCTGGAGGTGCGTCTAAATTTATCCGAAACCCTAATACAGACAAAGAGTTTAATTTGAGAAATACTGATATTTTATCTCTTGATCCAGGTGATCGGATCCATGTGACCTGTGGTGGTGCTGGTGGCTGGGGTAATGCTTTAAACCGAGATCCTGAGAGCGTTTTACTTGATGTAAAACGAGATTGGGTTTCAGTCGACGGAGCAAGATTAGATTACGGTGTTGTTATTTCTTTTGAGAAAAATAATTTACCAATAGTAGACAAAGTTGAGACAAAAAAATTAAGAGATACAATAAGAGCCTCGGAAGCACCTAATACTTCATTCTACAGCCCTTGTGACGCTCGAATAGAGTATGAAAAGGTTTGGAATAAAACAAATTATGATGTTTTAACAAAATGTTTGGCTAACTTACCAATTACGTGGCGGTTTTACGCAAAACATCGGATTTTTTCAGAGATTGAAAATTGGGACCCCTCAGACTCAAACAGGTTAAATGGTGCTGCTATAGAATCAACTTATAACAAAATGTTAAAAGACTTTCCTGAATTAGAAAATAAAAGAAATAATTAAGTTTTTGTAAGCAATTTAATGGAGGCTA
>MDSY01010223.1_pt1 | contig 17037 bp, 19 predicted proteins | sample 811131 | NCBI WGS metagenome assembly MDSY01 (sample SAMN05326643, study PRJNA326480) | marine metagenome | isolation source: seawater | place: Atlantic Ocean: South West | collected 2010
GCCTTGCAGCAGCGTCGACTTGCCCGACCCCGATGCGCCGAGAAGGAGCACGCGCTCGCCCGGGTCGATCCGGAAGCTGGTCTGCCGCACCGCCCACGCGTGACGCGTGGCGTAGCGCCATCCCCACCCCTGCGCTTCGACGGCGGGTGTCGCGGATGCGGCCACTACACGCGCTGGGCGACGTCACGCCCGGCGGCGAAGCGGCTGAGCGCACCGGTGGCGGCGAGGCCGCGCATGATCAGCCAGCCGCCGAGGCCGGCGATGACGACGCCGGAGACCGTGGTGGAGGCGATGTAGACGGTGGTGAACAGCACGTCGGCGCCGGGGTACCAGAGGATGCGGTCGTTGATGCCGCACGCGAGACCGGCACCGGCGCCGGCGAGCAGGGCCACCGGCAGGCGCCACACGGCGTAGGCGAAGACCAGGAAGATCAGCTCGGCGCCGAGACCCTGCACGAGGCCGGACACGATCGTCAGCGGCCCCCACGCGTTGCCGACGAGGGCCGAGATGACGGCGGCGACCGTCTCGGTGTAGAGCGCGGCGCCGGGCTTGCGCACGATGAGGCCGCCGAGCACGCCGGCGATGAGCCACGGACCTGCGAGCAGGCCCTGCACTCCCGGCAGCAGCGGGGTGAGGAGGGACGACGGCCCCTCGTAGGCGACGTTCCAGACCAGGAAGATCCCGGCGCAGGCGACGGCGATGACGCTGGCGACGACGATATCGACGATGCGCCAGCGGAATCGGCCCGTCGTGACGGAATCGGATGTGGACGTGCGCGTGGACGCGTGCATGATTACTCCCTCCCTGCGCCGGCATGATCCGGATCAGGTTCGGCGGTCGAAGCGCGTTTCGCTCCCTCTCAGCCCGACTCGTCGGACTCCCGCGGTGTGTGCCGATGAGTATAACGCGGGAGCGACGCGATAGTTTGGCGGGGTGACTGTGGAGGACGCACCGCCGACGACGCGCCGGTCGCTGCGGCAGCGCGGGGGCTCGTCCGCGCCCGAGTCCGCCCAGACCGCCGACGTCACAACGGAGCCCGATGTCACAACGGAGCCCGACGCCGCCACGGAGCCCGACGCGACTGCGGAGCGCGAAGGCACGGTGGCGCCGACCGACACCCCCGCGGCGGGACCGACTACGGCCGCGCTCGCCTGGGTCGACGCGGCCACGCTCGCCCGCACCGCCGCGCCGGTGGACCTGTCCTCCGCGACCACGTCGTACACCTCGGTCGGAGCCGATCTGCTCGCGAAGCGTCCGCGTCGGAGCCTCTGGCGCCCCGGCGTCGTGTGGCCGACCGCGGCAGCGGCGCTCGTGGTCGGCGCCTACGCCGCGACGACGCTGCTCTGGCCGCTCCACGCCGTCGCCCCGACGGTCACGCCGATCGAGGTCGCGCCGATCGCGTCCACCCCGCTCGAGATGTCATGGCCCGAGCCGGGCTCATCGGCGGTGTCCGTCGCGGGCATCTCGTCGACCCTCGCCTCCTCCGACGCGGTCGCGCCGATGGCGAGCATCACGAAGGTCGTCACCGCACTGCTCGTGCTCGACCGGATGCCGCTCGCCGTCGGCGAGTCGGGTCCGGACTACTCCTTCTCGGCCGCCGACAGCGCCGAGTACTGGGAATACCGCTATCGCGACGAATCGGCGCTGGATGTGCCGGTCGGCGGCACGCTGACGGAATACCAGATGCTGCAGGGCATGCTGATCGGGTCGGCGAACAACTACGCCGACCGCCTCGCCAGCCGCATCTGGGCCTCAGACGCCCTCTTCGCCGATGCCGCGAACACGTGGCTCGCCCAGCACGGCCTCGACGGCATCACCGTCGTCGAGCCGACCGGCATCGATCCAGGCAACACCGCCGATCCGGCGTCGCTGCTCGCGCTCGCATCCCGGGCTCTCGCCGACCCGGTGATCGCCGAGATCGTGGCCACGCGCTCGGTCGACCTGCCCGGAGCCGGCCTGGTCGAGAACACCAACACTCTGCTGGCGGATGAGGGCGTCGTCGGCGTGAAGACCGGCACGCTCGACGAGAGCTGGAACCTGCTCTCCGCCGAGGAGGTGGCCATCGGCGATACGACGGTCCGCCTCTACGCCTCGGTGCTGGGCGAGGTCGACGCCGAAGGGCGCGATGACGCGTCGCGTTCGATGTACGAGCAGGCCGTCGCGAACCTGCAGCCGGAGCCGTCGGTGACCGCCGGCACGGTGGCGGGCGCCGTCACCACACTGTGGGGGTCGGATGTCGACATCGTCGTGTCGGATGACGCGTCGGTGATCCTGTGGGACGGGGGCAGCGCGACCGTCGACGCGTCCTACGATCTGGACGATGCGCGCAGCGACGGCGAGGTGGTGGGGACCATGTCGGTGGACGGTCCCCTCGACGCCACCACCGTCACGCTCGAGCTCGCTGACGACATCGAGGACCCCGACCCGTGGTGGCGGCTGACGCATCCGCTCGACCTCTTCGGCCTGGCCGGCTGAGCCCGAGCAGGTCAGGGTCAGGCGAAGCGCACCGCGGCCTGCAGGCGCGTGCGGACCTCGAAGACCTCGGTGCCGCCCAGCGGCCGGGTGCCGGTGATCCCCCGACGCAGCACGGTCGACAGCGCGGACCGGCCCACGACGGCGGTCGGCACACCGCGCACCTTGCCGATCTCCTGGATGGCGTGCTCGACGTCGTCGTCCGGAAGCACGATGATCGCCCCGCCGAACTTCACCCGTGCCGCGCGCCCGACCGCGCGCATCGCGGCGACGTGGGTGGAGATCGGACCGCCGTCGACGTCGGCGACCTCGCCGCGCTTGATGCGCACCGGGCGGCCGAAGTCTTCGGACAGGATGCCGTAGAGGCCGCTCGGTCCGAGCACGATGTGATCGAGCTTCGCCCGGCCCGCGTCGATGTCGTGCCACGCGGTGTAGCCCATGCCGAGCTCGGAGACGATCACGGCGGTGGCCTCTTCGGCGAGCGCGTCGGCGAGCAGCCGGCGCACCTCGTGGGGAGCCGAGCGCACCAGGTGCGGGGCGTACGGGTCGGGGATCTCGACGCCGCGGCCGACCCATTCGCGGATGAGCTCGAGGTACTTCTCGCGGCGCCATCCGCCCGGCTGTCCGTGGCTGCGGGCGCGGGGGCGCGTGTCCGGGCGCGCGTTCGCGCGAGGCGGCGGAGCGGGGCTGCTCCACGCCGGCTTCTCGGCGTCGGCAGCAGGTTCGGACGACGGCGCTCCTGCCTCGCCGGCGCCGGCGAATCCGTTGCGGCGGTCGTACGACGCGCGCGCGTCGGCGGTGCCGACCAGCTCCCACGCCCGCTGCACCTGCACGAACACGGCGGCGTCCCCGCCGACATCCGGATGCGACTGCCGCAGCTTCAGGCGGTAGGCCCGGCGGAGCGTCTCGGCGTCGGCGGCGGGGTCCACACCGAGCAGATCGTAGGCGGACGCGGACAGCGGACTGTCGAACACGGCGCCTCCCAGCACTCCCGTCGCGGGCGCGGCGGTGAGGAGTCCAGGCTACTGAGATTCCCTTTGCCCGGCTCCCAGGTTCGCCGGCGGCTCACCCGGGGTGTCGGCGACCACCTCGAAGCGGCGGGCATAGGCGGCGGCGTCCTGCGACGACAGCGCGAGCAGGATGAGCACGTCCGTGGCGACCGAGATGAGGCTGGTCTCGAACGTGACGTCCTGTCCGCCGGCCCACCAGCCCGCGAAGGTCACGCAGATGGTGATCGTGGAGTAGGTCATGACGATCACGCGCGGGCCGTTGCGCCCGCGGAGCACGAAGACGGCGAGCACGAGCTCGGCGAGCACGAAGAATCCGCCGATGCCGAGGAAGGCATACAGCCCCGCGAGGCGAGCGTCCGGGGTCACGCTGTCTCCGAGCATCCACACGACCTCGTCGGCGGTGTCGGTGAACCATCGCAGGGCGACGTCGGCGATGAACAGCGCGGCGGCGAAGGCGCTGAGGATGACGAGGATGCCCCCGGCCAGCGTGCTGAGCGGGCGCTTCATGTGCGGATCGAAGCCCGGTCGGCGAAGGAGGCTCGCCGGCGGTTCGTAGGCGTGACGCTTGGGCACGTCGCGCGGCGAGGGGCGCCGGGACTCGGGCGTGCTCATGGGATCACCTCGCTCCCGGGCCCCGGCGCGGCGTCCGACGTTGGCGCGGCACCTGGCCCCGCCACGGCAGGCACGCCGCGCACGTCGACGATCGGCAGGTCTCCGTCGGTGCGGATGCTGTCGCCGCCGCCGTTTCGCGCGTGGTAGCCCGTGGAGAAGTCCTCGATGACCTCCACCCGCACGCGGCGGTCGGCGGAGACGGTGGCGACGATGTGGTCGCGCTCGATGTCGGTGTCCGCGTCGATCTTGTGGGTGACCTGGAGGGTGAACAGCGACAGTCCCACGGAGGTGTCGAAGGTGCCGGCGGCAAGCCAGTCGACGCGGCGGCCGCCGGGTAGCAGCCATCCGTCCGGACATCGCCAGAACCGCACGTGGTGCCGCTGGCCGGGGTTGCCGTCGACCTCCTGCTGGTAGGCGAAGTCCTGCTGGCGGCCGAAGAGGAAGAGCGGGCTGACCGGGGCGTGCTCGTAGCTGCGTCGGGTCATCGTCGAGCTGATGATGCGCCACGACGACGCGAGGGTGACGTCGTCGGCGCGCGTCCATCCGCCGGTTCGCAGCGCGGCCTCGATCTGGTCGCCGTCGCCCATGAAGGCGAGGTTGACGGGGTCGCCGAGCAGTCCGTCGCTGGTGCGGGCGCGGCCGATGAAGTACTCGGGCACGTACACCGTCGTGAGGATGCGGTGCAGGCGCGGCAGGACGAGGTAGGCCAGCAGCACCCAGAAGGCGAGCACGCCGAGGATGCCCCACCATCCGAGGCTGAACGATTCGGTGAAGCTCAGGTACGCGAGCCAGATGGCCGCGAGCCCCGCGAAGGTGAAGAAGAACCAGTCGACGGCGATGCCGAGCGACCATCGGCGACGGTGCCGGGTGATGGGTCGGCGGGCCATGGTGTCACCCCCAGAGCGGCACGGACGGAACGAACGAGAACGCCTCGTCGACCAGGTCGGGGGCGAGGGCGTCGAGGGATGCCGGCTCCCAGCGCGGCGAGCGGTCCTTGTCGACCAGCTGCGCGCGGATGCCCTCGGCGAGGTCGGGCTGTGTGACGGCGAACCACTGGGCCAGGCGGTACTCCTGGTCGAGCGCCTGCCTCAGGTCAAGGCGCCGTGCGCGGCGCACCGCTTCGAGCGTGATGGTCAGCGAGGTCGGGGAGAGCTCGCGGAGGGTGCCGGCGGTCTCCCGCGCCTCGGGCACGTCGCTGGCGTGCAGCCGTTCGACGATCTCGGCGACGGTGGGGGCTGCGAAGGCGTCGTCGATCCATCCGCGTGCTTGCTCGAGCGCGGAGGTGTCGGGGGTGTCGTCGAACAGCAGCACGATCTCCGACGGCGACCCCGGGTCGGCGCGGGTCTCGAGCGCTTCGGCGAGCGGGGCGAGGTGCATCGTCGGCACGAGGTGGTCGGCGAATCCGGCATAGAGCGCGTCGGCGGCGGTCATCGTGGCGCCGGTGAGAGCCAGGTACTCGCCGAGGCGGCCCGGCGCACGCGCCAGGAGCAGGCTTCCGCCGACGTCGGGGGTGAAGCCGATGCGGGTCTCGGGCATCGCGAGGCGCGAGCGTTCGGTGACGATCCGGATGCGGGCGTGGCCCGCGAGCCCGATGCCGCCGCCCATGGTGATGCCGTCGGCGTAGGCGACGATCGGCACCGGGTACTCCGCGATCGCGGCGTTCAGTGCGTACTCTGCCCGGAAGAAATCCCCGGTGGCCTCGGGGTTCCCGGCGATGATCTGTTCGCGGAGGCCCCGCACGTCGCCTCCCGCGCACAGTCCGCGATCACCGGCGCCGTCGAGGAGCACGAGGTCGATGTGGGGCGAGTCGCGCCAGGTGTCCAGCGCGTCGGTGAGGTGGCGCACCATGTCGAGGGTGAGCGCGTTGATCGCCCGCGGCCGGTTCAGCGTGAGATGACCGAGGGCGGCGTGCACCCGCACGAGCACGTCGACATCGCCGGCAGGGGCGGCGGCGGGTGTGGTTTCACTCACCCCCTCACGCTATCGCGCGCATCCACCCCGGATCAGGTTGCGGGGTGCTGGTCGTCGACCGAGGCGGTCGGGATCGCTCCGGTCGCGGCGAGGGTCACGACATCGGCGGGCTCGTCTTCGGCGTCGAGGCGCAGAGCCTGCACGAGTTCGATGCCGTGACGGGTCGTGAGCACGAGACGCTGGAAGTCCGGGTGGCCGTCGAGGTCGATCACGACGCCGGCGCGGCGACGGCGCACGATCGCGAAGTCCTTCGCGCCGGTCGACTCCCACGTTCCCATCGCGATGACGCCGCGCACGTAGGTTCCGGGGTGGGCGACGCCGCGCAGCCAGTGCCACGGGTCTTCCGTCAACTGCACCTTCGCGATGGCCGACCGGTCCACGCGGATGTTCTCCTTGCGGAATGCCAGCGCACGCTCGGCACCCGACAGCGCGACCTCGAGGTGCGCCGAATCGAGCAGGAGCGTGACCATGCCCTCTAGTCTGCCAGCGGCATCCGACCCGCCAGAACCGTTTTGCTCACGGACAGGCAACAATCGAGACGACTCGATCGGGCCACGATTGTCGGGCGCGGTTCGTTCGGCCGCGGAAGGCTGTGGGGCGAAGGAGGAAGCCGTGATCGGATCGCTGAACCGTCTGGTCGAGCGCATCGAAGCGAACATCTCGGATGAGATCGACATCGCCGGCCTCGCGCGCACGTTGGGAACGACGGAGTATCACCTGCGGCGCATGTTCTCGTCGCTGGCGGGCATGCCGCTGTCGGAGTACGTGCGACGTCGTCGCATGACGCTCGCAGCGGCCGACCTGCGCGGATCGGACGATCTGCTCGAGGTGGCGGTTCGCTGGGGCTACGGCTCGACGGAGGCGTTCAACCGCGCGTTCCGCTCGGTCCATGATGTCTCACCGTCGGATGTGCGCCGGCACGCGGCTCCTCTTCGCGCGCAACCGCAACTCAGGTTCCGCCTGACCGTCGAAGGGAACAACCCCATGGACACCCGTCTCATCGATCGCCCCGCTTTCCGGCTCGTCGGACACGCCGTGCGCGTGCCGCTCATCCACGAGGGCGTCAATCCGCACATCCAGGCCCATATCGCCGGGCTGCCTGAGACCGCGCACGCGCGGCTGAAGGAGCTCGGCGACACGGAGCCGGCGGGCCTGCTGCAGGTGAGTGCCGACGTCGATGCGGACTACGCCGAGGGCAGCGAGCTGACGTACCTGCACGGCGTTGCGGTGAGCGACGACGTCACCGTGCCCGATGATCTCGACGTGATCGAGGTTGCCGCCGGCACCTGGGCGGCGTTCCGCTCCGAGGGCGCCTACCCGGCCGAGCTGCAGCGCACCTGGGCGGCGACGGCGACCGACTGGTTCCCGTCGAATCCGTGGCGACTGCGGCCGGGCCCCTCGATCGTTTCGGTGCTCGATAGGGCGCCCGACTTCAGCACGGCCACGTGCGAGCTCTGGCTGCCCGTCGAGCGCGGCTGATCCGGCGCGGGCGGTCGGCAGGAGTCCGCACGATGGGACGCTGCCTCGTGACCTCGGCAATCCCTGGCGCGCCAGGGGTGGCGCGCCTATCGTCGACGCATGGGTCGCATCATCGTGGAGCAGATCATCACCGCCGACGGTTTCGTGCAGGACTCCGACGGTGGGATGGGTTTCATGGACGCGGCGCCGATCGACAGCACCGACTCAGACCAGCTCGAGATGCTGGAGCACGTCGGTGCGATCGTGCTCGGACGGAAGACGTATGAGATGTTCGTCGAGTACTGGCCGAACGTCGATCCCCGCGACGAGCCCGTCGCGGGGCCGATCAACACTCTCCCCAAGCACATCGTCAGCAGTTCGATCGGAGCAGCCCCGTGGGGTGACCATGCGCCGGGAATCATCGAACCCGGAGATCCGCTCGAGACGCTCGTGCGACTCTGCAACGAGACCGATGGCGATCTGCTCGTTTGGGGAAGCCTGCAACTCACGGATGCGCTCTTCCGGGCCGACCTGGTTGACGTGCTGCGCCTTCGTCACATCCCCAGCCTGATCGGGAGCGGACGCGGGCCCACCCCATCCGATCTCGAACAGACCGTCATGACCCAGGTCGCCAGCCATGTCGGCTCCGGATGGGTGACCACCGAGCACGCGGTGCGGGGCGCGGAGGAGTGAGGTCTGCCAAGCGGCAAGGTTCGGGTATGTCGGTTCTCCCGAAGCAGCCGGCGCCCGTGTGGATGGTGGTGGTGACCGGCTGCGGCGCGATCATCCTCTACGCCGTTCTCGCGGCGTTGCAGATCTTGGCACTGAACCCGCTGGCGGCGGTGCCCGGAGCCGGCCTGTCCGAGATCTACGGCGGAATCTCGCAAGCGGGCGAATCTCCCGGCATCCCACTGACCCTCACCGTGCTCGGCGGCGGAATCGTCCTGGCGCTCGTGCTCGCGTCCGTTCTGCTGTGGAACCGAGCAACGCCCTTGGGCGCAGCCTTGGCTTACCTCTTCATGCTCGCCCTGGGCGCCCCTGCTCTGTTCATCGCCTCGTTTCCGTCGGGAATGGCCGTGGCGGACACGTTCCTCGTCTCCGGCGGCGACCACTCGGGGTGGTCGATGGCTCTCTATCTCTTCAGCGCGGTCGCACTCACCGCAGCTGCAGCACTCGCCATCGCAGACGCTGTCCGGAGGCGATCTGACGAAGATAAGCCGCGCGATGCCTAGGGCGTGTTGATCAAGTGGTTTCGGGGTGCGGTCGGCGAGTCTTGAGCGGTGACGCGTTGCGAGGTCTCTGACGAGGTGTGGGCTGTGCTCGAGCCGTTGATGCCGATGGTGAGGGGCCGGTCGCGGCCTTGGACCGATCATCGACTCGCGGTTGAGGGAATGGCGTGGAAGTACCGCACTGGGGCGCCGTGGCGGGATGTTCCGGAGCGATTCGGGAAGTGGAACTCGATCTACAAGCGGTTCACCCGGTGGGCGCAGGATGGCACTTGGGACCGGCTGCTTGCTGAGGTGCAGCGGCAGTCTGACGCCGCCGGGAAGCTTGACTGGGTGGTCTCGATCGACTCCACGATTGCGCGCGTGCATCAGGACGGCGCGACCTTGCGACGGGACACAGGGGGATCTCTCGAATCACAAGAATCCGTGGTCCGAGCCCCCTGATCACGCGATCGGCCGCTCACGTGGCGGCTTGACGTGCAAGGTCCATCTGGTCGCGGACGGCCGCGGGCGGCCGTTGGGATGGGTGCTCACCGGCGGGAACGTCAACGACACCACGATGATGACCACCGTCCTCGAGCACATCCGCGTCCCGCGGCCGACGACCGGCAGGCCACGGATCCGGCCGGATCGGGTGATCGCGGACAAGGGGTACCCATCGAAGGCGAACCGTGCGTGGCTGAGAGCCCGCGGCATCGCTGCGACGATTCCGGAGCGTGATGACCAGATCGCTCACCGCCGGAAGCAGCCGGGTCGGCCGATCGACTTCGGTGATGAGCAGCGCACACGGTACCGCGGCCGGAACGTCGTGGAGCGTTGCTTCAACCAGCTCAAGCGGTGGCGTGGCATCGCGATGCGCTCAGACAAGACCGCCCGCAACTACCGCGCCGCGATCAGCCTCGCCGCCGCGCTCATCTGGATCAAGTCCGACCTCGGGTGAACGGTTCAGGCGCAGCAGGAGGTAGGGAGTTCGTTGCGGAAGAGGTTCGCGGTCAGGCGGATGCCTTCGGCCATGGTGAGGTACGGGGCCCAGGTGTCGGAGAGTTGTGTGACGGTGAATCCGGCGGTGATGGCGTAGGTCGCGGCGAGCATCATCTCTCCGGCGGTCTCGGCGAGGGCGTGGATGCCGAGGACTTTGCCGGTGTCGGCGTCGGCGACGATCTTGATGCCACCGCGAGTGTTGTGGTTCGTGATGGCGCGTGGCACGTCGGATAGTCGCAGGTAGCGGCAGGCGCACCGATACCCGGCGGCCAGGGCTTCGGCTTCGGTGATCCCGGCGGAGGCGAGCTGGGGTGAGGTGAAGAGGACGGAGGGAAGCCCGGTGTAGTCGACGTGCTCGCGCTGACCGAGGGCGTTGCGGGCTGCGATCTTCCCGGCCATCGCGGCGACGTACACGTACTGCGGTGCGTCGGTGACGTCGCCGGCGGCGAACACGGCCGGGTTCGTGGTCCGTTGCTGCGTGTCGACGATGATGAAGCCGCGCTCGTCGGTCGCGATGCCCGCCGCGGTCAGGTCGAGGCCCCTGGTGCGGGCGGTTCGCCCGGTGGCGACGAGGATGCGCTCGCCGGTGGCTTCCTTTCCGGTCTGCGTGCTCACCCGGACCCGGTCGCCGTCGGGGGTGATGGTTGCGGCTCGGTCGTTGATGACGGTGATTCCCTCGGCAAGGAACGCTTTGCGGAGTTCGGAGGAAAGTTCGGGTTCGGCGTGTGGGGCGAGGCGGCCGACGATGGTGACGTCCACGCCCAGGCGGGCGAAGAGTTGGGCTTGTTCGAGGCCGACGAATCCGCCGCCGATCACCACTAGCGAATGGGGCAACACGGTCAGTTCCATGGCGGTGGTCGAGGTGAGGTAGTCGACGTTCTCAAGTTCGGGGATGGTCGGGATGTGCGGTTCGGCACCGGTGGCCACGAGATACGACTTGGCGCGAACGGGTTGGCCGTCGACGAGCAGGGTTGTCGGATCGGCGAACGTCGCGGTGCCGGGCGTGATGCCGAATCCGTACGCGGTGGCGATGTCGGCGTACTTGGTCTGTCGAAGCATGCCGATCAGGTCGTCCTTCTGCTGCATGAGCTCGCCCAGGTCAACCCCGCCGGCGGTCGTCGGGGCGCCGGGGAAGGGGTTGGCGAGCGCGTCATGGCGGGTGTGCGCGGCCGCGAGGAGGGTCTTGGAGGGCACGCAGCCGATGTTCACACAGGTGCCGCCGAGCGTTCCGGACTCGATGGCGACCACGCTCGCTCCTTCGAGCCGAGCGTGGATCGCCGCGGACATCGCCGCGCCGCCCGTACCGATCACCGCAAGATCGAACTCATCGTTCCGGGTCATGATCGCTCCTTCAGGCCGGGCCGTTCATGTGGCCACGCCCGTAGCATGGACCTTCAAGCTCGGTTGAAGGTCAAGTCGATAACGGAGGTTCGTCAGGATGCGGATCGGAGAACTCGCGAACAAGACGAAGACGAGACCGTCGACGCTGCGGTACTACGAGGAGCGAGGGCTGCTTCAGCCGCCCGACCGCACCCCTGGCGGATACCGCAGCTACGGGGAGGAGTCCGTGGCACGACTCGAGTTCATCAGCCGGGCTCGCGCAGTGGGACTCACACTCGCTCAAACCGCCAAGATTCTCGATGTTCGTGACGCGGGCGGTTCGCCATGCGGCCATGTGCGGGATCTCCTTGACCGCCGCCTGGTCGAGATAGACGAGCAGGTCGCGCAGCTACGGCTCCTGCGCGCGAGCATCGCCGAACTTCGGGAGCATGCGCAGCAGACGCCGCCGGAGACCTGCACTCCCGAATCGATCTGCCAATACCTCTGAGCTGGGTCACATAAACACGCCAGCTGTTTGAGGAGCGGCCGGTCCCATGACGGCGAGAGAATCTTGATCAACACGGCCTAGCGGCAGACGGCTACCCGTGCGTGGGGCTAGAGATCGAGGAAGTCACCGAGCCATGTGCGCACGGTGCTCAGACACGTGGGCGAGACCTCGCCGGTGACCCCTGTGAGGCGGTCGCGCGTCAGAGTCCGAGGCTGTTCCGTCATGACCCAGGAAGGTTTAGACAGCCCGCTAGGCCCTTCCACGGAGACGTGATTGGGCCAACCGCGATCCGTCGTCGTGATCGGCAACGCGATGACCAGCGTTGTCACGGCATCCAAGTACCCGGATGACGCTACGACGAGGACGGGTCGATGCCCACCCTGCTCGCGGCCGCGCACGGGCTCGAGCGCAGCCCACGCAACGACACCCGGTGCGAGATCAAGCGACCTCACGAAGCGTCGGCCAGTTCCGTGCTCTCCCAGTCCTCGGTCTCCCGTGCATGACGAGCAGCATCTTCCGGACTCGTCGCGCCGATAGCGGACTTGAGCGCGGCGAGGCGCGCTCGCCGGTCCTCGGCATCGGCGAGGCGTTCCAGGTGTGCGCCAAGGGTGAGTCCGTCACGCCCGGCCTGAGCCTTGAGCCGATCACGCAGCTCGTCGCTGACCTTGATCGTCGTCGTCATACTCTGAGTATACCGACGCCGACAGGTTGCGCCTCGGCCGTCTACCCGAATCCGCAGACGAGAGATGCCCCCATCGCACCCGCAAGGACGACGACTGCGGGTGCGATGACAGCCCCCTTCAGGGTGACTCGCCATCTGCCAACCCGGCCCTCCCGCCTCGCAATCATCGGCAGCGCGATCATGCCTATCAATCCGACGACGTAGGTGGTGAAGAAGAGAACAGACAAGGCGATGTTGTCCGCAAGTCTCTGCCCGACCTGCTCGGCGAGGTTGGGTGTGGCCTCCAGGTCACCGATGACGAGTAGGACCCCGATCAGCGGCAGGAACGGTGCAGGAAGAAGAGCCGCCCACGGCCGCCGATTCCCATCCGCGAAGAGTGCACCAAGTGAGCCGAGCATGACGGGGAGCCCCGCGTTCACCAAGGTCTACGACACAACGGCCCTCCAGATCGAGTTCCGAATCCGGGGTCAAGATGCGCCTGCTCATCAAGACGGTCCAAGCACGCCAGCCCCACCGTCGTCCGCCTGCGACGGCCGTAAGAAGTGGAGGCGTGGCTGTCTGGACCCCTGGCCGAGATCGCCTGACGCTCGACTAAACCGCGAATCTTCCGCCGTGCGCCATCAGCGAAGGTCACGCGATTCAGCACTCGCGACACCGCGGCTCAGTGCGTATCGTGGCGCCGCGTGAGGCGATTGATGTGGACAGCAATTGGAGCAATCACGGGGACAATGTTCGTGCTCGTTCTCGGATACCTCAGCATGCGCATCTCAGCCGCTCAAGATGGAGTCGCTCTGCACCCGATCAGCAACGTCATCGACAGCGTTGTCGGCCCGCACATCCCACTCCTGCCCCTCGCCATCACGGCAGTTGTCGGCTGCGTAGCAATCTGTGCGCTCATGTTGAGCGTGATTCGACTGACGCCCGGTTCGGCGGCCGCTGCCAACATCGCGTTCGCCCTCGTGACCTTTGCGCTGGCGGTCGCCTCATACACGGTATGGGAGTTCGGCCCGGCTATTCCGGAACTCGGTGAGGCGCCCTACAGCGGCGGGCTGTTCGGATGGCTGAGAATCGGGGGGCGAGACAGCCTCACGATGACCACCGCGCTGATCGCCATCACCTCCCTTGCACTCCGACCACTCATCACTAGGCGCCCCGCACAAGTCGCGCACTCTGCGACGCCCGACTGACGAGATCTATTCGGGCTGGAACATCCGGTCTCTTCAGGCACGAGCGTGGGAAAGAACCGCTTGCTCCTCGAGACTCGTGAGACCAGATCGTCGTTCACGGTTGACGCCGCGGCAGCGCTCGTCCGCAAGGACATCGGCCACCGTGTGCTCGATGGGGCGCGTGGCACCACCTACTGCGTGGAAGGTCGCGGTGCTTCGCCGTGCGAATCCGGCGTCAGATGCGGGTAGCCACAGCGGCAGAGAGCGAGGGCCGGCCCAGTATCGCACGTCGTTCGCGAGCAGCGCCTCATCATCGACTGCGACGAGTTCCCCGTCGTACCCGGCGATCTCGGAAACACCTCGGAAGAAGTCGCCCATGGGGTGAGGCTCCCCGATCGCGTTGGTGACGCCCACGTGTTCGCTCCGGGCTGCGAGCGCGATCCAGGCAGCGAGGTCGCGAGCGTCGATGACCTGAACGAATCGGCCTTCGGTCGTCGGAGTCAATGCGGGTCCACGCCTACTCAATCGTGCCGGCCAGTAGCCGAATCGATCGCTCTGGTCACCCGGCCCGACGATGAGGCCGGGGCGAACGATCGACAGACGTGATCCAACCCGCCCTGCAGCATGTCGCTCCGCGTGGACTTTGGCATCCGGGTACTGTGCCAGGTCCGCTGGTTCGACAAGCGCAGCTGACTCGTCGGCGTCGGGCTCGTCGTTGCGAGCGTAGACGGACACCGTAGACACGAGTGTCCAATGTGACGCGCTGTCAGTCAGCGCGGTCAACGCAGGCTCGACGAGATCAGGTTCGGAGGAGAGTTCGATGACCTCATCCCACTCTCCACGCACCACATCGTAGGCATCAGTCTTTCGGCGATCGGCACGCACGAACCGTGCGCCTGCGGGCACGGCCCCCGACTCACCTCTCGCGAGACATGTGACATCGGCCCCGGTACGCAAGAGCTCTCCGACGATCGCACGCCCGAGCCATGCCGTCCCGCCCAGCACCAACGCTCGCATCCCCCTAGTGGACCATGTCGGCGACGACTTCGGAGCCGCGTCGACGACCCGCGGGCCCTCGAACGACGAAAGGCGTCCACAAACGGCGTGCTTCGCTCGTACGATCGGCAGGTGCAGCAGATCGACCTGGTGGAGCGGTTCCTCGTTGACAGGTTCCCCGGCGCAGCCGTCGCCGTCGTTGCCGGCAGCACGGCGCGTGGGAATCGTACGCGGACCAGCGATATTGATCTGCTCCTTATCGGCGATCACATGCTGGCCGCACACGCGAGCAGCCTCGCCGCGACGTTCGCTTTCGAAGGCGAGACCTTCGAAGTGTTCGCGTATTCTTCCGACGGGTTCGAGCAATGGGCGCGGAAGTGTCTCGGCGATTACCGACCCGTCATCCTCAATATGCTCCTCGAGGGAATCCCGGTCCGCGGAGCAGCGGAAGTGGCACCGTTGCGAGCGGAGTGGCGGACGATCTATGACGAAGGTCCCGTGGTCTCGCCGCATGAGATGGAGCTGCGCCGATACGCCATCACTGACCTGATCGACGACCTCAGAGACGCGACGGACCCGTTGGAGCAACGGGTCGTGGCGTTCGCACTCTTTGAGCGGATTGCCGAACTCATGCTGCTGTCAGAGCGTCGCTGGATCGGCGCGGGCAAGTATCTGCCGCGTCGTCTTCGCGGACTGAGTGAGGCGCGTGCGGACACCCTGGCCCGCCCGCTTGTCGACGGCGACGTCCTTGCGTTCGCAGACCGAGCCGAGGAGGAACTCGACCGCGCCGGTGGGCGAGTCCAAGCAGGGTTCGTCCGTTGAATCGTGGTCGAGGTCTCGCGGTCTACCTACCGCTCCGCTTCGCGCCTCCCGTCGGGTCGGATCCCGGGTCTCGATTTCCACTCTGCAGTCACAACTTGCGGGTCACGGCGCGGAGGATCCGCAGTATGTGACTGCAGAGCAGCCTGTGACTCCGCGGTGAACCATTGCGGGGCGTTTGCGCAGGTACGAAAAATGAGAGCGACTCGAACAGGAAGCATTCCGCCTCCGTGCACAATTCGGCCTCGATCAGCCAGCGGAGCGGCCCAATGCGGGGTCCACATGGAAAGGATGGCTCCTCCTCGCCGCCAGCGTCATCGCGGTCTTCTAGATCCTCATGCTTGTGGTCTAACGGCCGGTGACACAGCGTGCCGTACTGCCGCCGTTGTCACATCGAAACTCGCCGCCGGCTGCAGCGTGTCGGCACAAATGGTGCGTCTTCACCTGCTCGTACTTGTGTATGAATGTGTTGTCCCCAAGTTCCACATTGCATCGGATCAATGTCTGACGTTGGTTCTACGCTCGAGGTAGTCGGAGATCGAGCGGGGGCTGTGATGGCGATCGACCAGCAGGGTGGGGCGGACCGGGTTCGCACGCGTGAGCTGGTTGCTGAGATCGCGGCGTTCGATGCGGCGGAAGCGCGGATTCAGGCGGAGCGTGAACGGTTGTATGCCGAGGCGTATGCCCTCACCCAGCAGCAGACGGCGCGGTTGCGGGATGCGTCGACGCGGGAGCGGGAGATGCCGTTGCGGGCGATGGCCGCCGAACTCGCGGTGGCGAAGCGGGTCAGTGACCGCACGATGCAGACCCGCCTGTTCGAAGCGCACCGCACCGTGACGCAGTTCCCCGCGGCGTGGGAGTCGTGGCACGCGGGCCGGGTGTCCCGAGCCCACGTGAAGGTGATCGTCGACACCGGTGCCGAACTGGCCGACCCGGGCGCTCGCGAGTCGTATGAGCGGGATGTGCTCGACTATGCCGAGACGACCTCCCCGGCGAGGGTGCGGTCGTATGCGGAGCAGGTCGCGGAGAACCTCAACCCTCGGTCGATCCAGGAACGTCACGACGACGCCCTGCTCGATCGACGCATCTGGGTGGAGGACCTCCGGGATGGGATGTCGATGCTCGGCACGATCGGACCATCCGTGGAGGTCCACGGGGTCTATGACCGGCTCACCCGGCAGGGGAAGACGATCAAAGCCGCCGACCGTGCCGCACGCCGCAACACCACCGAGACGCGGACGGGCGACGGTGCGCCGTCAGAGGTAGGCGGTGCCTACGTGGGGACGGGTGGCACCGAGGTGGCGCCGGGTGTGTGGTTCGATGAGCGCACGCTGGACCAGATCCGCACCGACCTGCTGCTGGACATGATGCTCACCGCCTCCCCCTCCGTCGACCCGACCGGGGTCGAGGGTGGGTTGGGTGCGATCCGTGGGCACGTGCAGATCACCGTCCCGGCCACCACACTCGCGGGAACCACCCTGGGCGGGGCGCAGCTGAACGGGAAGTGCGCGGTGGACCCGGAGACGGCGAAGATCCTCGCCGGCAACGCCCCCGGCTTCGACCGGGTCTTCCTCGACCCCATCACCGGTGTCGTCCTCGCCGTGGACCGACGCTTCGCGACACCGGCTCAGAAGCGGTATCTGGTGGCGCGGGATATCCGGTGCCGGTTCCCCGGATGCCGCAGACCCGCCACCGAATGCGACATCGACCACCGCGAAGACTGGGCACTCGGCGGCAAAACCGACATCGAGAATATGGGCGCGTTCTGCGAAAGCCACCACGCGCTGAAACAAGCCGCCGGATGGACCGTCGTCCA